>Ga0210064_1000431_pt1 | contig 20202 bp, 13 predicted proteins | sample Muzzi_CordC_D2_FD_185531 | JGI IMG/M metagenome (GOLD analysis project Ga0210064, IMG submission 185531) | Wetland microbial communities from San Francisco Bay, California, USA, that impact long-term carbon sequestration - Muzzi_CordC_D2 (SPAdes) | ecosystem: Environmental > Aquatic > Marine >...
CTATGTTGTCGATGCGCTGCTCGATTTCTTCGAGTGAAAAGGGCTTGAGAATGTAGTCGTGGGCGCCGCTTCGGTATGCCTCGATGGCAGATTCCGGTGACCCGTATGCCGTCATGACGAGTACACCTGTTAGTGATGACCGGGACCTTATTTGCCTCACAAGCTCCAGTCCATCCATGTCGCCAAGGCGAATATCGGTGATCACGATATCGAATGCCTCGTCATGGAGCAGTCTGACGGCGTCGTCGCCACAGGTAGCACAGCGAACCTTGTGCCCCAGCTCACCGAGAAATATATCCAGGTTGCGCTGCAGCGCTTTTTCGTCTTCCGTAACAAGAATTTTCAGGCTCACCTTGAATTGCACCACAGCCCTTTGTTTCCCAAGCCTGACAGTCCGAACCTGGATAGTTTGTCGTTACTGACGCGCCCCCTGCATTGAAGCATCCTTGGGCGCGTGCCGCACACAGCCACCGGGTAAAACACAGCATGAGCCATACCAAGAGAACGCGTGGATTGTATGAGACGGGAACATCGTAAACAACTGTCCGTGGGACAAGCGCTTACGCCGCTTATCCGGATAACCAGGCAGGTTGGAACTTACTGATGTCTTTGCAGACTTGCGAATCAAAAGGCATTAATCTCTCGGATGTGAGAGGCCAGACGGCCGTTTACTTGTTGATCGAACCCTCCTTCAGGCCCAGTCTGTCGAGATGCCGGTACAAGGTAGCCAGCGATATACCGAGCGCACAGGCAGCCCGTTCACGGCTTCCATTGACACTGCGCAGGATAGACACGATGTGGCTACGCTCAGCCCGGCTTACTGCCTCTTTGAGGTGCAGCGGGCATTCGCCTCCCTGGGTGCGGAAGGATTTGGGGAGATCATTTTCGCGGACCGTCTCCCGGTCGCTCATGATCACCAGGCGTTCGAGGAAGTTGGAAAGCTCGCGCACGTTTCCTAATTCCCAGGGACAGGCCATCAAATAATTCATGACCTCGGGTTCGATGCGCAATGGAGGCCGGCCAAAGTTATCACAGTGACGCTTAATGAAATGCGTGACCAAGGCTGGAATATCCTCGATTCGGTCCCGCAGCGGCGGGATGTGTATTCTCACGACATTCAGACGCAGCAACAGATCCCGGCGAAAGCCGCCGGCCTGTACCATGGCGTCGAGGTCGCGGTGCGTCGCGGCCACGATCCGGGTATCCACCTTGATGGGGAAATCGCAGCCGATGGGGGTTATCTCCTTCTCCTCCAGGGCGCGCAGCAGTTTCGGTTGCACATGCAGCGGCAGTTCGCCGATTTCATCCAGGAACAGCGTGCCCTTTTCTGCGGCACGGAACACGCCCGGCCTGGAACGCTCGGCGCCCGTGAAGGCGCCCTTGCAATGGCCGAACAGGTAACTCTCCACGAGCGTGTCCGGTATCGCAGACACATTCAGGGGAACCAGCACGCCATCCCGTCGCCCCGACAGTTCATGGATAGCCCGTGCGACCAGCTCCTTGCCGGTCCCGCTTTCACCGGTGATCAGCACATTGCTTTTCAACGGGGCGATCTTGCGTACCAGGTCATAAGTCTCCTTCATGGACTGGGATTCGTAAACCAGATCTGACGGGTTGTGACATTGTTGTATCTCCTGTCTAAGCAGCGCATTCTGCCGCTGAAGAGTCCGGTTGCTGGCAATGTTTTTCACCCGTTGCTCGATTTCTTCCAGGGCGAAGGGCTTGAGAATATAATCGTGGGCACCGCTTCGAAATGCCTTGATGGCAGAATCCAGCGAACCGTATGCAGTCATGACGAGTACGCCTGCTTGCGATGACAGGGAAGTTATCCGCTTCAGTATATCCAGCCCGTCCATGTCACCCAGCCGGATATCGGTGATGACGATATCGAATTGCTCACGATGGAGCATGCCGATGGCGTCCTCCCCACAGGCTGCACAGCTGACTCTGTGCCCCAGCTCAGCGAGACATGTATCGAGATTGCGCCGCAGACCTTCTTCGTCTTCGATGATCAGGATCTTTTCACCCACCTGGAATCCCTCCAAATCCAATGATTGTTAGCCCTGAATATTCGGCCCCGGAAAATTGACTTCTACTGTCGTGCCCGTCCCCTGGATACTCGAAATGTTAAGCTGTGCGCCGGCCGCATGTAACAGATCTGTGCACAATGCCAGTCCAAGCCCCATCCCCCCAGTATCATGTTTTGTTGTGAATAATGGAAACGTAGCCTGGGATAGTACATCACGCTCCATACCGACACCTGTGTCGCTTACCGTCAAACTGCTGCCCCCCGCTTGATCCGGTTTTGCCGTAATCGTCAAGGTGCCGCCGTCAGGCATGGCTTCAAAGGCATTGATAATCAGATTGCTCAGGACCAAATGGAACCCCTCTTCATGCATTGATGCGGGGGGGAGTCCGTCTGACACATCGGTCTGTATCTTGATCCCTTTCGCACGGGGATCAAAGGATACCAGGCGCAGTGCATCACTGATAACGGCCCCGATATTGGCTTCCATGGCTCCTGCGCTTCGCTTCTGGGCAAACCCCCTGATCTGGAACAGGATCCGGGAAATTCGTCCCAGGTGCTCTTTTAGCATGGGAACCGATTCCTGAAGGTGGCTTTTATCTGGGTTCCGCTCCAGAAGTGTCAGCCCTGTTGACAGAGACGTCAGCGGGTTACCGAGTTCATGCGCGAAGCCTGCAGCAAGCATTCCTAATGCGGCCATCTTCTCCCGGTGTCTTGTGAGAATATCATTCTCCGTCTCTTTCGTGACATCGCGGGCGACCTCAATGACCAGGCTCGCCTTTCCCCAGCTGTCTATCACGGGATAGGTATCTATCGAGAGCACCGACGCACAATCCTTGCCACCCCGAATCATACGGTTCCTATGGATTGTGGATGTATCGAATGTAAATTCAATAAGACGATATTCATTACGTCTCTCACTTGCTGGATCACATTCGGGAAAGACCTCCGGAAAGAGATAGCCTGTGGGATCAGACCCGACCCACTCTATTGCGGTTTTGTTTGCCCTGATAATGCGGGCATTGGTGTCTACAACCACCGTACGTTCCTCAAATGCATTGAAGATCGATACCAGCAATGACTCTGATGCATCAAGCGCCCTGTTACTTAGCTGAACCGACTCATCAAGTCTGTCATGGCTGGTGAGAACACTGCCCTGATATTCGTTCAATATTTTATAAGATCTCCAAATGAGTATGTCGGAAATGACGATTGCTGCAACCATGACTAACAGGAGCACATGAGCAAAGGAGTGAATACCACGCGGTGGCCATTGAACCAACACCAGACCCTCGTGGATGACAATGAGCGTGGCAAGTATCAGGATGAATATTGTCGCTACAACTAATGTGCGATGGACACGTGCACTTTGCGACTGTAATGCCGCCTTCTGGGACAGAATTTCGGGTTTGGGTGGTTGCTGATTTTTATCCTGTGCGGCTTTGTGCCTGGTTTTCATCGTATATCACCCCGTTTATGTACCGACCGGGTTGGGAAAAGTGCAACTACGTTACATTTTCTTGAATATGCCCGCTACCTGTTTAGTATCCTAATACCCATAAATAGCCAGTTTGTGCGCTGTGCCCTCAGCCGAGTCCCTTTGTCGCGAGAACCAGGTGTGTGGCCAGCACTTCATTCAACTCAGACATCAGTGGGATCGATTGCCTGCCTGCTGAATGGGTTAGATGTGCTGAAGTCGCGCAGGTAAAGTGGGGGCACACGGAGAACAGGTTTGGGTCGAAAATCCCCGATCCGGATCCGGCTCCTGAAGGGCTGACTTCAGTTCATTCAAGATATACAAGGGCTTACGGCTTATGACCGGGATGGGTCGGTTTTGCTCTTTCACCACCGGTTATATAAGGCGCGACTGTAGGACAGAAATGGGCCGGTAACCTGCCGTCCAATACAGTCCGAATACCGTTTATTGATGAGGCTGGCAAGGGGGATAGTCGGCCAACTTTTGTCCTTCGCGAAGAATAAACGACCGGCAGGTTACAAACTCAAAGCAGTCATTTATTACTACCTTAATATATCGTTTCGAGTGACCAAAGGGGCAAGCCCCCTTGGAACTCCCACAAAGGGTAAAAGGACCAAGGACACAGTTTAAGGTATCATTGCTAGGCGAAAACCGAGGTCGTGGCCATAACTGATCGGATTGTCCCTGAAGCGGTACGCAGAACGCACGTGCCGCGGACTGTCGTTAAAAGCGCCGCCGCGTCGCACGCGCATGCCTGGCCTATCCTCATTCGCGCACTCTTTTTCCGCTCCCCCATAGTCTGCATTGTAAGCTGAGCAGGTCCACTCCCACGCATTACCCAGCATGTCATGCAGGCCGTAGGGATTTGGCCGAAACCGGCCTACAGGTGCAGTCACCAGATAGCCATCGTCACAGAGATGATGCTTCTGGTTCCAATTAAGCTGCTGTGAGGCCCTATCGTGTACATTCGCAAACGAACAGGCTTCATCGCTACCCGGATCATCACCCCAATAGCGCGTTGTTTCAGTTCCGGCACGGGCCGCATACTCCCATTCGGCCTCAGTCGGTAGGCGCAATCGCTTTCCAGTATTCTGAGACAACCACTTTGCAAAAGTGGTCGCACCAAGCCAGCCAATTCTCAACGCTGGCTGGGCATCGCCGTTCATTGAGTGCTCATTATACCCCCCGCTATCGTGATTACTGTAATAGCGGCGATACTGAGCGTTCGTCACTTCGTACTTGCCCAGCCAGAAACCTTCGACACACACCCGGTGTTGGCGCTCATCATCATGCCGACCCTGTTCGGTCTCTGGACTCCCGATATCGTTACAGCCCTTGGGTATCCACACAAATTCCATACCCGTGATCGGTTCTGTCCAGGTCTTGCCCTTTTGTGGCTCGTTAACAGCATTTGGTGCCACAGCCGTGTTCGGCGCCAACGCAACGGGAGGGGGCTTCGCTGTCACCGGTTCAGCCCGCTCGACCATGACCGGTGCCTTGCTGAGGGTTGCTCGCATCACGGGATTACGACCCGCCTGCAGCTCGACGCTCTCCTCATAGGGAAGGTAGCCCTCCTTTTCGACCCGCACGGTGTGGCTGCCCGGCGCGAGTTTCATGTCTAGCCGGGTGCTGCCCTTGTGCTGGCCATCGATATAGACCCGATCACCGTAGACGTTGGAGCGCACGGTAAGGGTCGCTGTCCGTGTTGCTGGCGCGGGGCGGGTCGGTGAGACTCTTGGAGGTCTCTTGGCGACAGCGTCAGGCTGCGAGCGCACGAAGTAAAAGTCTTCCAGCAGGAACTGGGAGGTCCAGGGTTTCTGGCGTTGATTCGTCTCATTATAAACGCCGATGGCGACTTGTTTGAAAACCTGTTCCAGAGTGAGATTCGGCATTTTCAGTGCCTTCACCAGCTGGGCTGTGTAGGGACTGTTGCGGCCCCTGCCATCCGCGGCCACGTTGCCCGGTTCCGTCGAATAGGCCAGCAGGCTGCCGATCTCACCCGCCGGGATTTTCAGTCGGACAAGGCCACGGCTGGCGGAACGAAAGCTACGCTCATAGGGGTTGTTGCGACAGGCGTCCAGGATGACGATGTTGAGACTCGCGTCGGCTTCGTCCATGTGTCCCAACACATACCCCGCGTCGACTGCCTCGTACTCGACATCGGTTTCACTGTCGATGTTGGCGTTCACCGGAATAAGGTAATTGTGCCCGTCGGCCTGGATGCCGTGGCCGGCGTAATAAAACAGACCCACACCACCGCGCCGCTGCAGCCGCTTCCGAAATTTTTTTGCCGCATCTTTGAACTGCCGCTTGGTTACATCCGTGCGCAGGATGACCTCGAAACCAAGCTGTTCCTCCAGCACGCGTGCCACGTCACTGGCATCGTTGACCGGATTGCCCAGCGGGGCATCGCGGTAGGCGCTGTTGCCGACCACCAGCGCGGTACGCTCCAAGGCAAAAGTCGGCATCGCGATTGTCTGGAGGAAGACAATGAGCAGCACCCATCCAAGATGGCGATTTTGCATCCCTAAGTGTCTTCCCATCTTGCTCCCTATCCTAGGTCAGCCTACGTATCCTTGAGCATTTATACACATCATGTATACCACAAGCACATGAGAAGGATATTGATTTCAATCAAATCTATTAATCCATATCTGTTCATTGCGCTACGTATCCACCTGTGCTGGTGAGAGATAACAAAATAACCTTAGCTCAACGACCGGAATAGGGTGCATTCCTGCCGCTTAGGAGTCTTGGCTGAATGACAAGAGTGGGTCGTCTTTTGTCCTTTAGAGAAATCGAATATAAGGGTCTCCTGTAGGACCGGGTTAATCCGGTAACATGCCGTTCGCCGCATCCCGAATATCGATTATCGATGAGGCCAGCAAGGGGGATAACCGGCCAGTTCCTGCCCTACACGTACGACCAGCGAAGGGAGACTATGCCGCAGAACCTACCGGCCACGTCATACAGTCAGAACTTCCGAGTACGCCCAGGTTTCAGATTATCAGCAATACGAAAATTCCATAAGAAAGGACATTGAACACCAGGAAACACCGGCCCGTGTCAGTAGATTAGGTGGATTGAAAGGTTAGCCCTGATTGTCGGCGACAGGCTGCGCATGCACGAATCGATTTCGTCCTGCCGATTTCGCACGGTACAGCGCTTTGTCCGCTTCTTTAAGCAAGAAATCCTCATTCTGCTGCTCGTGATGGATCATTGATGCCACACCCACACTAACAGTTATCAGCCTTGACTCAGCAAAAACCATGCTAAGATCGGTGATGGCTCTTAGGAGCGCTTCTGCAACCGTCAGCGATCCCACGGCATTGGTGTCTCCCAAAATTAAAGCGAACTCGTCGCCACCAAGTCGTGCGGCAAGATCGCTCGGTCTGTTGGATAATGTGCGCAACGCCTGGCCAACCGTGACCAAACACTGGTCGCCGGTGGGATGCCCCCATTCGTCGTTGTACTCCTTGAAGTGATCAACATCGACCTCAACGAGACTGATTACCGATTGATTGCGAATACTTCTTTGGAATTCTCTGTTCAGAAACTGGTTGAAATACCTGCGATTGGCCAATCCGGTAAGTGAGTCATACATGGCAAGCCGTTCAGCCCTTTCTTCAGCCAATTTCCACAGCGTGATGTTGTGATGGGAGATCACAAACAAGCTCCCTGAATTATCTTTCAGGCAAGTGACACGCATCATGAACCAGCGTTTCTCATCCAGACTGTGGCAGGGATATTCAAAGTAGAAAGAAGCTCGTTTGCCTCGCATAACATCTAGAATGCCTTGTTTTGCTTCACCGGCAAAGCTATCGTCGCTGGCGGCGACAGACAGGACACTGAGATAATTACAGCCTACGCAAGCGAACTTGGGAGAAAGTCCATTTTCGACCCCGAAGTTGGTCCAGGCAGCATTGACGTCAACAATGGTGCCTTCCTTGTCAATCACAGCGATCTGCTCTTCGAGTGAATTGATCACCAATGTGTGCAGAGCAGACAAATCATCCACGACGCATGACCTCATCTAGGATCAGTGGGAAATAAGAGCGCAATGTGATTCTGCACGTAATTCATTCTACTCATTAATTATCAACAGGCTGGTTCGTTGATTGCGGAAATATTAAACCATAAGTAAACAGAAAATATTTCGCCTTTTCCCGATTTCAATCAAGGATTGACTATCGATATCTTCCAGCTAATGTGGCCACCGCTCTAGGTCAGGCTATAAACTTGAGCAGGCCAACGTCCGGGTTTCGGGGGAAGAAACAGTGATGTCTGCAAGGGGCCAATATCAACCGACCATGGTCGGGCAAAGAACGGGAGCTTTCAGTACATTCGAGACCTACCCTGATGCATGAGGAACGGCAAGTTTGGGTGTGACATTCAGGACATTAACTTATTGTATATATCGTCATACCTTAAAGGACCGGGCTTGGGGCACCCCTACCCCAACCCGGAATCACCCGGCCAGATTTTCGGGCAGCAGGTGGAGGGGTGAAAACCTGAAAATCTGGAATCCTGGCAAGCTGTGTCGCCGGTCTGGGGGTCAGTTTTTCAGATTTCCAGTTTTTCAGTTTCCCGGCCGGACTGGAGGTGGTGAGAATCTGGCATCAGCCAGTCACCGCCGTCACCTCGGCCACGACACAGCAGCCATCCGGGAGTCGGGGCAAGAGCGCCCCACTTCCGCCCACAGTGGCCCCCTCTGGGCCGTTCCCGGCACGGGCATGCCGCCGACCTCGGGTCGACGCCCCTCCCCCCACGCGGCGACTGTGGTGCAAGTTCGGGTAAATCTCAGTCGCCACACAGACACAACTCGCTAATCTCGATCGCGTTTCGAGTCAATAATGCTCAAAAGCTGGAGCCTTATTCTCAGGAAGGCTCAGGATTGTTTCAGTCCAGGAGGCCAAGGAATGGGGCCACAAGAAAAACGTTTCGAATTCTTAAGCTTTCTGTGCCATAAACAAAGTGTGTCTGCTACTGTTAATCACTAGGTCGGCAGTTCGAGCCTGTCCCGGGGAGCCAAAAAAAGCAAGGGCCGGTATTCTCGATGCCGGCCTTTTTTGTGCCCGATCGCTGGACCGACCGAGCCGGAAAATCTGGAGCCGGACGGTGACCACTTCCGGGGGAAATCCACCCTGGGGTAGCTCCGCCTGCCGATACCATAATATATGGGGGCACGGAGGCCCGGCGAATCCATAATTATCGACAACCCCATTACCGGGGCTGGTGGAGAACCCATACAAGTGCCCGCCCTCGGGGTAAAGAGCAATCCGGCCTCGGTGGGTATTGAGGCACTAGACTGTGGGTCTTGCCAGAGACCGCGTTTTGCCTCACGTGCTTCGTTTTCGGCGTCGGCATACCGTTGTCGGTCGGATGCTGTCTGTTCATTGTTCATTTTGGTACTTCTTGTAATGCCAAGCTAAGCCCGCGATGATCTGTTCCAGGCAAACGTCTTCCCCACCCACCAGCACTTTACCTATTACACGACCATAACGGTCCTTCTTATCGTATTCCACAACAACGAAGCGGCCAGCGACCCGTTCCGAGAGATGGTCCTTTGACTTTGTCCCATACGCCTGACCCCGTTCGGGTGCATCAATGCCCTGCAGGCGAATCTTATGCTGCACGTTCCCTTCGCTGAGGATAACGATGGTGTCGCCATCTGTGACATGAACAGTACGACCCGTGAGAGTGCCCGCTGATGAAGCGGCAAACGGAATGGCGAGAAGAAGAATGATTAAGAGGCGCATGAGGCCGTGTCTCGCGACGCAACACAAAGCGCTGGATCAAATGGTTTTGTCATCAAACAGCCTGCGCATTTAGATAGAAACACGGTGTTCCAGAGATTGGCAGGTCTGACGTCACGCAAAATCCAACAGCCAGCCTACCCTTCGGATAATACAATTTGGACACTCTCCAGCAGCTCATAAAAGTTTTCCACAGATGCTGTGGATAAGTGTGTGGATGAAATCGTATTAACGAACGCTAATCCCTTTAAATATGGGCTTTTTATTAAATTGGCTATTTTTTATACAATCCGTCTATTACCTGTTATTACAATTAGTTACGCGTACTTAGTAGACTGCGTGTCAGGTCACCGTCATTTCATGCAGACTGTCCTTTACCATTGTATGACCGCTGTGAATAACACTAATTGAATGGATCAACATCCAGCTAAAAGTCAATACCCTCAAAACTTGAAAATGATCTGCTGCGATTCCCTTGTCTCGCCATCCAAACCCATCAAAACCGGCCCTGGTCGAAGTGGAGAGCGGCTTGGACGCGCTCTTTTATTACTCCAAGATCAATTTGGGATAGCCCAAGGGAAAGCTCTCGTGAAGTTGTCGCTCGAACTGCCGCAAACCTCCGTAGTACTGCGCCAGTATTTTCTTCAATTGATGTGGGGAACCAAGGTTCCGTTTCCTACCTGTTGGCACTCAAAATTAAAGGAGTGAAGCTTGCCTACAAACTACGTGTTAATAGATTTCGAAAACGTTCAGCCAAAGAATCTCGAGGTCTTGTCCAACCATGCTTTCAAGGTGCTCGTTTTCGTAGGCGCAAGCCAAGCCAAACTCTCGTATGACTTAGCTGCCGCGATGCAACAACTTGGGGAGAACGCTAAGTACGTGAAAATCGGTGGCAATGGGAAGAACGCCCTTGATTTTCATCTGGCCTTCTATGTCGGTGAGCTTTCAACAAAAGAGCCAAATGCTTATTTCCACATTATTTCGAAAGATACAGGTTTTGATCCTTTGATTAAGCACCTCAAGGCTCGGAATATTCGAATTCAACGAGAAAGAGACTTAGCTGAAATTCCATTGTTACGAATGTCCAACGCAACGAGCAGTGATGAGAAAATTTCTGCTATTGTGAAGAACCTCGCCGGTCGAGGCCAAGCAAGACCGAGGAAAGTAAAAACCTTAGCCAACACAATCAATTCGTTGTTTGCGGAAAAGCTCGAAGAAAAAGAATTGATGAATTTGGTAAACGAACTTCAAAAGAGATGCTACATCGCTATAAGCGAACGAAATGTCTCTTACAAGCTACCACACTAGCCCTAGCAAATCCCTCGTTGGGCCGCTTCACCACAGCGGGGCACGTTGCCACAGCTCCGGTGATCACGAATGACGGTCTGTGTGTGTATTTCTATGATGTGGCAGTGATGGGTTAACCGATCCAGCAAGGCTGTTGTCATCTTCCCTCCACCGGCATTACCCAGCTTCCCAGATATTACGGGCCTCTCCGCCACCCCATATTGCCCGGCCTGTCCCTCACGGGCGTCCGGTTGGTCATCCTCTCACCACACCATGGGGCTTCCCGTGTTGCGCGCGTTTCCCTTGTGTACATGCTGTCGCCACTACCCCGGCACAGCGTCTGGCTTCATCTTTCGCTCACTTCACCAGACGTGTCAGCCTTCCCCGCATTGGCGGACAGGTCGGCCTGTGCAACGTCCTTTTCGAGGCTTGCTCAGCGTTCACTCGCGTTACGGCCTGCACACTCGCTGGATCATCTAAAATGACCCGTTACATCAGAGGCTCCAGCCATTTCGTTACCTCCATGACTGCTCCGATTGCTTCCGGCTGGAGCGATAGCCGGGTGGGCCTCTCACCCACTGGGAAAACGCCGCCTTTGTACGGCGCACGCCAAAAACGGACCTACAACAAACATGAAAACGGCCCCGAAGGGCCGTCTATAAAACAATCAAGTTTCTTTAAGCAATCAAGACTGTACCTCAATCTCGCCGGGCCGCCAGGTCTTGTTGATCCACGGCTCCAGCGGACCGTACATGCGCAGAATGACGAACCAGCTCTTGTCCCTGTTGGTCTGTAGCCAGTTGCCTTCTTTGCCTTTAGGCGCTTCCGGTGCGAAATAGACGTCGTAAGAGCCATCAGCATTCTGCTGCATACCCTTGGTCTGGCTACCAACCGTTGGGAATAATTGGTCGGTTTGTAGTTGTGTTCGTGTCTGGGTGTCGTAGAGCGTGACCGCCCAGAAGTTGTTCACAGGGACGTTGGGCGGCAAATGCAGCTTGTAGGTCTTCGAACCATCGAAAGGCTGATTGTTGCTGTCCAGCATACCCAATGCATAGTCGGAACCCTCTCCCGCATGAGTCACTGCCATCGCAGGCGTCACGCCACCGGCGTTGTAGTAGAACAGCACCCGTGCATCGAGATTCATCGCGCCGTCTGCCTCGAATGAAGTGTTCTTGTTCGCATAGCCCATCATCCAGTTGCTCTTCGAATCGGGATATATTTTCACTCCGGAGATGCGCGGGTCGTAGGTAATGGCACGCCCGGCGGCATTACCCAGCGTTGCCGCCTCGGTCAGCAGCTTCTTCATCCGCTCATCGGGATGGAACGGCTTGCCCTTGACGATCCCAATTGAGGCCAGGTAACCGCGAACCTCTGGCCCAACCGCGTCGATCGGCTCCTCCTGAACGATCCTGTTCAAGATTTCGAAGTATTCAAGCGTGCTCGGAAATATCGTGCTGAATGACCTGCCGGACATGTTAATGAATTGAGTCGGCGCCGGATTGGCTGCGTCCTTCAGTGGATAAACTTTCAGCCCGGATTTGAAGTTATCGACTGCAGCCTCGAGGCCATCCTTGATGGAACCACGCAGGAAGAGAAAGTTCTTGTTGGTTTTGGGCTTCAGCAGAAAATACCCTTCAGGTACTTCGCCCTTATAGCCAGGCGGTAGCACAAGGTACTTGCCGCCCTTACCCTTGTCCGGCCCGGTGACGCCCATATTGCCGACAAAACGCTGCCAGGCATCGTCGAGAAAGCCCAGCATGCCGGGCGGGATTTCGATGACCGTCGGACCATCGTTTGCCAGATCCGTGGGGGCATAAGCATACATCGTCGAAGTATTGGACGTAATGACCGGCGTCCGGGAATCCATCAGCTGTTCCCAAATGGCGATCTTGTTGGGTGCATCGGCACCTTGCTGGGCCATCCCCTGGAGTACGCTGTAAATCGATACGGCGCCGACGTTGTCAAGATAGACTCCGAGCCCACGCGCTCGGTCCAGATAGTCATAAACCAAATCGTTGGTGTTGCCTATTGGCACGCCGTCGAAGAATTTCAGCTCGCCGGCCGCCGTCTGGACTTTGTCTGGTATCGACGCCGCCTCCGTTTTCACGGCTTCCCTGGCGCTGTCTGTTTCTGCATGAACACTGGCAATACTTAATGAGGCGGTGACTGCCAGAGCGAGTATTTTGGTTTTCATTCTTCGATCCTTTTGTTGTGACTACAAACTGGGAGCCAGTCTTTTGTAGACAGCTTAACTACGCACCCGATAAGGTCGTTACCCTGCGCCGGCATAGGTCATTGTTTCCTTGGTATCGGCGGACCCGGAAATTTCCAGGTGCCATCGATGATGGCCCTGCTCGGTTCATACATGCGAACGGCGTAGTTCCAACCTTCCATGATAGGCAGGCAGTTCTCAGTGGATTTCGTACAGCCTCCGAACCGTATTGTGTAGGACCCGTCGCTGTTTGGTTTGGCGGTCAGGTTATTGAGGCTGTATGCATTGAGGTCATTTTGCTGAAAGTAGCCCTTTGCGTTGTAGAGGCTTATGGACCAGAAACCTTTAACCGGGACATCTTTCACCGTGAGTTCGTATTTGCCAACGGGCAAATCGGGTTGCACATTGATGTATTGCGCGTCGTTGTCCGGCAAGCCGCCCCAGGCAGAAGCGGTGCCTATCATAAAGTGAACAGGGTTGACTTCGGCTTTGGAACCGAAAGTTTTTGTATAACGTTTCAATCCTTTGGCCAGGTCAAGAATCGCTTCAAGCGTCGCCTCATAGCTGGCTTTGTCGTAGTTGGGTAAGACGAATGGCTCGTCAGAACCCGCAGCAATTTGAACCTGGTCCTGAAGTTTATGGGCTGTTACCAGGTCCGCCTCATCTTCAGGGTTGGCAAGTGTGCGAATGACTACGCCTACGTATGGAGTAATGAACTTCTCCATTGTTAACTCATAGGAACCAGCGCCGTAATAGACATCATTTACATAACCGTCGTTGTTGATGATCATCAAGGACATGTAGCGCTTTCCGGTTTCCGGCATAGTTACAGTTGCGTCTTTGGAAATGTTGACCACCCCCAGGCTGTATAGGGTGTCCCGGTTCATTCGAATGACATTCTGTTTGTCGATCGGCGTTGGTTCGCGGTTACTGTGTAGTTTGTTGATGCCACCTGCCAGCTTAATAATGCCGGCGTATTCAAAATCCGTCTGAGCCCTGTCGAAATTGTCTACATTGACAACTATGGCTGAATCAGCTTTGGCAGCATATGCACCCGCAATAGTCACCAAGCTGGTGAGCGCCAGAGCGATAACCCCTGTTAGCACAGTTTTCATGGTTTTTATGGTCCTCATGGTTTTTGCCTGATAATGTCGCCGTCATAATACTACACATAAAAAAACCAATAATTATTATTAGAAAGTAATACGCACCCCACGAACGGCGATAGTGGGTCGTTTTTTCTCGTTCAGTCTTTGCTAATATAACAGGCGACTAAAAGGCGGTTTTGCGCCGATTTTCGGCCCTCTGATTGGTTATCGCAATGATTCGAGGGTACGAAAAACTTGCTATTGTGGCTTTGTCGAACCCTGGGAGGCGCACCCTCCTCGTCCAGAATAGATTCTTCCGACCATCATTGATCACTAGCGATAACGCGGCTTAACACCACCAGCCGCGGTGCAGATGCGCCGCCGCGGGCAGGCGCGCAATCCTGGGATGTGACGTGTTGCATTGGGGCGTGTCGTTTGTAGCACCCCGCTTTCTTCCTTCGTTGTCGGGCGCGCTACGGAATTGTCCGGCCACTATCGGACACTCAGCCCGCAAACAGAATGAACTACAGAGTGTTTTCGGCGCAACCAATGCGCCTCCAACATTTTTGCGATCACTGAATCTGAACCAAAGCCGCAGCGCACTTACTCCAAGCCGCTAACTCGCTTGCGGTGAGCCCTCCGGGGGATAGTCCAGTGTGTTGCGCATCTTCCTGCGATAGTCGGCGGTGAACGTCGGGAAAGGCAGTTCCTGGGCGGAACACCAGGCGCGCACCTGCGTTTCGGCCTCTTGCTGGCGCTCGCCATCAAGGCCGTCGTCGCGCGTGTGGTACACGGTGCGCGACGGGAACGCAAAACCGGTCCCAGCATGCTTGACAATCTTCATGATGCGCAGATAGATGTCTTCCCGAATAGCGCGAAATTCATTTAGATCCGTCGTATTGATATTCGCACGGATCTCCACATTCAGGGCGGACTCACCGAAACCCGCGAACCTGACCTTGGGTTCTTCGTCGATGACCCGGGGATGTGCCAGCAGCATGTCACGCAGAGTGACGAGGACAAAACGCAGCTGATCGTCGGTGGTTTCGTAACGCAGCCCCAGAGCCGTCTTGAGCAGGATACGGCTGCGCGAGCTGTAGTTGACGAGGTGCATCTTGGAGAAGTCCCCGTTCGGGATGCTCGTCACCGAATTGTCGATGCCCCGGATGCGCGTCGAGCGCAGCCCGATCGACTCGACGATGCCGATGCGCTGCCAGTCCGGGGTCGGGTCTTCACCATAGCGGCAGAAGTCACCGACACGTATGGGACGGTCGGCGAACAGGTTAAGGCTGCCGATAAAGTGCTCAATGGTGTTCTGGGCCGCCAGTGCAATGGCGATACCGCCCACACCGAGACCGGCGACAATGCCGTACAGTGGCGCACCGAGCTGGCTGCTGACATGGAAAACAATTGCGACGACCGCCACGCTGCCAATCACCCGGGCGGCGAGGCGCAGCAAGTGGGCGTTGAGGCTCTCCTCGGGTATGGTCGGCAATGCGATAATCGCCTCGGCCAGTACCATCGAACCGGTCCAGGCGATCCAGGCCAGTGCGAAATAGCCAATGGCGTCCGCCAGCAGCGTCAGCCCCTCGTCCACCCGGCCGATCAGAGTCAGTTCCCGATTGATGACATCGAGCACCAGCGGCGTCAGTAGTAGCAGCGCCAGGGGCGTCACCAGGCGGCATAGATGGGCGGTGGCGGACCGACGCACGATCCCGCACCGCGCCAGGCGGTGAATCAGCATAAACACACCGATCGTGAGAAGCAGCAGCAGGAGCAGCGCCAGCCATTTCCATATCGCCTGCCCGTACACATTGTTCTTCAGCCAATCAGGCAACGCCTCGATGGTGCGCGGCGGAATGAACCACCCGGCCATACTGAGGTAGACGCGCATTTCGGCGTAGTTCTCCAAGGGTACAGCGCGACGATACGGCAAGCTGCGTGTCTTTTTATAGAACTCCGCGGAGCGCGCGACTGTCTGCGGGCTGAACAGGAAGTCCCCGGCATGCGGGCCGCCCTCAACCCGCGCGATGGTGATCTCTGTATGTGGCATGGTCCAGCGGGCCGGTTGACGGTCTGCCTGGCGGTCGCGCACTGTATCCACATAAGCCGCCGCATCGGGAATGTCGGTCTCGGGCGGCAGTTCAATACGGGACAGGACCTCGTACAGGTACACCGCCTCGTCGCGGCCCATCTGGAATCGGGCCGCCGGCGGTGTATTGCTGAGATCGAGCGTATACTCCGCCGTGACCGCCAGCTCGTGCAGACGGGCAGCGCCGGCGCGGGTGGGCGACGCCCAGTATTCCTCGCTCACCAGGCGCAGGTAGTCGTCCCCCGCTGCCAGGAAGGTCTTCAATGTGGCCCTGGGACTCGACACATCCGGTGGTTCCAGCGGGGGCCTGGTGTCAGCGGCTTCGCCGCCGCTCGACCAGAGTGTAAACAGTGTCATGAAGATGTGTAAGTGTCTTGAACGGTTACCCAAAATGGCCTACTCCAGATTAACTTGGTGGATTCGTATCCCGGTTAACGCAGATGCTGTCTTGCCAGGCTTACAGTCCGCCTCCCCAACGAACCTGCCATGCTGCTCCAATGGTATCAAAGTCACCACCGGTGCGCGTCGACAGACCGGTGGAGGCGAAGAGCTTGACCGAATTATTCCGATTGATCGGCAGCGCGAGAGTCGCTCCCATCCGTGTATTTTCCTGTGCGTCATCGTCTTTGATACCGTCGGTCGTGGTGCGCCCACCCTTGTAATAGTTACCATCAATCGCGCCCCACACCCCGTGACTGAAGCTGTAGATGAGATGTCCCTGTATTGAATACACGGGGTCCTGCTCGCGTTTTCGACCGCCGAAGTAGTTATCGTTGTCGGTGTAAAAGGTCGCGGCGCCCGCAAGTTCGAGCGTGACCCGGCCCAGCGCCTGGGAGGCGCCGAGTTCGGTTTTTGCAGACCAGCGGTTCGTGCCGATGTTCAGCAGTTTGTCGCTGTCATACTGGCCGAAAGGCGCTGTCGCCTGCAGGGTCGCGCCGACAATGAGATCCTGCCGGTAGCTGCGGAACTGCTCGAGGGTCAGGGCCGGGGCGCCGTACAGGTTAATCGACAGGCGCAGCCGGGGTCGGCCAGGCCACAGATATTCCGCCGGGAACATGCGATTGGGTTTACCTGGCGGCTTCGCTCTGTCCGCAACCGCCCGCGGCGTGCTGACCATATCAGCAACCGACGACGCGTGAACATCAGTATCGCGTCAGGGCTGTGGACACGAACAGCCGCAGGGTGGAAAGCGCGGAAACATGGCTCGTAAAGCTAATCGGCGATGTCCGCTGCCGGCATCCCGGATTTGGCCTATCTAGCACCTTGAGCCTCGAACTTCGGCATCACCTGCAGCACGTAGAATCCCTTTCCGACGGCCGTCGGGAAGTAGATCCGGCCGCCGAAGCCTGGCGGTGTCAGCCCGTTGATGGACAGGGGCTCGAAGAAGTCGGACTCGGCGAGGAGCTTGCCGGTGGCGGCGTCGCGCCAGGTGAGCTGCTCGGTGTAGTTCTCGGTGAAGAGAGCGAGCTTGATCGGCTCCTTGGGCACATTGAGCTTCATGTTGGTCAGCAGCAGCACGCGCTTGTCTTTTGGCCCGATCAGCGGCTGGAACGTCGTGCTGGTGTCATCGACGACGAATGCCACCTTCAAGTCACCCGTGGCCGGGTCGATCTTGATGCCGGCTACCTTGTGCATGCCCACGTCGCACTTGATGATTGCCGCCGTCCCCTGAAGCGTACATCCCACGGGGCGCGTCTGGTCCTTGAGGATGAGCGTGCCGTCGGGGGCGATCGTAAGATGCTTGAAGTTCACGTCAGCGGCGGGCGCGGTCCCGGATGGCAGCGTGTTGTGCTTCAGGATCAGACCGCTGTCACCGTCGATGAGCACGATCTGGTTCGACCAGGCGAAGGCGATGTTGCCGTTCTCGAGGATATTAAGATTGGCATTGCCGATCCAGTGCCCCGAGGCGTTCAGGTTGTCCAGGTAGGTGCGCCAGATCTCCTTGCCGGTGGTTGCATTGGCCTTCGCGACGAAGGGTCCGACCATGTTCGGATCGTCAAGCGTGGGGTACTCGCCGCCGACGATGTAGAGCTCGCCGGGCTTACGGTTGTTGATGTAGGAAATACCCGGTAGTCGTCCAGACTCTTCCAGGCGTACACCTGATTGGGGCCGTCGAACGAGCCGGTGAAGGTCGCACAGGGGAACAACCCGCTGCGCTCACTATCGGAAATCTCGGCCCCGTTGAGGGATGAGTAGTAACCTGGCGTCGGGATCTGCTGCTGGCAGGCCAGCTCCTTCGCGTAGAGGCCGACAACGCCCGGAAGGGGGCCGTGGGCGGCGACCTGGTTCGGGGTCAGGCCAGCCTTGGCGATATGCTCCTGGAACTTCGCTCCGATGAGCGTTCCCCCCAAACGGTAGACCAGCACCACCAGGAGGATAATGACCACCAGGCCTGTCCACATAAAAATCGACGATTTCTTCATTCTTTTCCCCTCTCAGTCCTTCATTTGACCCTTCACCGGCAGCCCGGCTACTTCCTCACCCCTTCGGCCTCGAAGGCCGACCTGGTGGTGTAGTACCCCGGGGATAGTATGGCCCCATGACGGTCTCCTCCATGCCGGGCCGGGTCACATGATCGGGGCTCTGCTTCCAGTCCGGGTCGTTGGCCATGATGCGCATCATCATCATGCCGAAGTCGGGGCGGTTTTTGGGTCCGTCAATACCCTCGCCGCGTGGGCTCCATTCGATCCAGGCCACGCCGTTCTCCGATGTCGCATTGGCAGGCCGGTCTTCCTTGCGGCTGTACACGATGGTGTAGTTGCCGTCCTTGTCGAGCGGCACCTGCATGTCGGTCAGGGCATCGACAATCTGTCCGGACGGCATCGCTTCGCAGCTCACCAGCGACCAGTACTGGGTCTGCGCCGCCGGCATTACCTCCAGGCCCCTGCCCCCGGCGCCGGCGTAGGTATTGGGGAAGGTCGGCATCTTGCCGTGCATGACGTAGACCGGGCCGAACTTGCGCGACAGCTGTATGGACAGGTACTGGGTCTCCGGGTCGCCACCGCCGTCCATGGCCGCGGCGTACGGGATTTTGGCTCGTTCTTCCGGCGTCTTGAACGAGCCGAGGATCGAGTACTTGATGTTCCAGTACTTCTCCCACTTCGGGACCTTGCGGGCGGGCGCGGTGGCCAGATTCAGGCTGGGATCGTTGTTCCTGGCATGCACCAGCATGTCCCATTGCTCGGCGGTGACCGGGGGATTGGGGGCTTGCATGGTCGGCCGAATTGCTTGACCACCTCCTCCGCCGTGAGTCTGGTGCCGTCGGCCGGTGTCCCGGTGTAGGTCGGCAGTCCGCGCCCCGCGAAGGGTTTGTCCGCCGGACCCCAGCCCGCGCCGTCGCTGCCCTGATCGGGGAGATAGGTGCGGTTGACGAACATCAGGTCGCCGCCGTCACGACCGACGTAGAGGGTGTTTTTCCCGCGCGCCTGCCCAGCGTCCGGCGCATCGCGGGCAACGATGTGCAGGGTGAAATCGCGTTTGTCGGTAAGCCGGTCGGCGCCTGCCCGGAACGGATTGATTGAGCCCGCGTCCGGTTCGATCTGCCGGCCGTCGATATCCTCCCCGATGGACACGAAAGTGCCGTGCTCGGCCTTGTAGAGCGCGAACTGGAAGTAGCGGGCGCGCGGATAGGTGTAATTCAGCGTCAGGCCGCTGCCGGCCGGCAACGCCAGGCGGCCGATGAAGTACGTCGACTGCATGTCGGGCCAGAGGTTGGGGTTCTGAATCGGTCTGGGGTATTCGAGATAGTGCCAGTAACCCCAGCCGCGCGGCCCCTGGAACAGGCCATCGTGGCCTTAGCGCGTGTCGGTGCAGACGATATTTTCCAGCGATTTATCGCCGAAGCGCGTCACATCCAGGGCATTCAGGTTGCGCACGGGCACCAGCGCGGGCGGCTGCCAGATACCCTTGCCAAGCGGATAGACCGACGGTGGCTCGGTCTTCGGCCAGTACAGCCGCATCACCACGAACATCGGGCCGTCCGGCGCCGGCAGCCAGTTGGATGCCTTGTCCCTGCCCGGGGAGTCCTTCTGGATGTAAATCGTGAGTGAGCCGACGGCGTTCTTCTTCAACTGTGGCAGCATCGGCGAGTTGATGAGATAGCTGTTGATGGGGTTGTCGATCAGCAACTGCGTGCGCCCGTCATACATGGTGATCGACCAGAAGGCGTTCACCGGCGGCAACATTCCGGCCGGGAAGGTCATCTGGTAGGTGTGTTTGGCGCCATCCAGCACGATGCCATTGGCATCGTGGCGGGTGTAGGCAT
>Ga0210064_1000432_pt1 | contig 20191 bp, 16 predicted proteins | sample Muzzi_CordC_D2_FD_185531 | JGI IMG/M metagenome (GOLD analysis project Ga0210064, IMG submission 185531) | Wetland microbial communities from San Francisco Bay, California, USA, that impact long-term carbon sequestration - Muzzi_CordC_D2 (SPAdes) | ecosystem: Environmental > Aquatic > Marine >...
CACGTGCCCCGCGAGCGGCACGCGGCCCGCCTGCAACGCCCAGCCGACGACCTTGTCGACGGCGTTGTGACGTCCGACGTCCTCGCGCGCGACGAGCAACTGCCCGTCGGGCCCGAACAAGCCCGCCGCGTGCAGGCCGCCGGTCCGTCCGAACAGCTCCTGCGCTTCCTCGAGACGATCGACGAGCGCGGGAAAGAAAGCGGGCGCGAAGCGGCAGTCGTCCGCGAGCGGCGGCATGTCGGCGAGCACGTTTTCGATGCTCGCCTTGCCGCACACGCCGCAGCTGCTGCTCGAGTAGAAGTTTCGCCGCAGCGATTCGAGATCGACGACGACGTCGGGAGCCAGAACGACTCGTATCACGTTGTCGATCGCCGCCGGATCGCGCACTTGGGTCGCGTGTCGAACCGACTCGACATGATCGAGCCGGGAGATCACCCGTTCGGTCACCAGGAAGCCGATCGCGAGCTCGCGATCGTGTCCGGGCGTTCGCATCACGACCGCGATCGAGGCGCCGCCGAGCTGGATCTCGAGCGGCTCTTCACGCACGACGGAATCGTCGCGGAGCTGTTCGCCCGCCGCCCCGAATCGCGAGATGCGAAACCGCGAGACACCGGATTCGCTCGCTTTCGATCCGGACTCGGCGACGTCGGGTGAATCCTCGCAGGCGGTGGTGTCCACGCAGCGAGGGTCGCCCAACCGCACCCTCCGCAGCAACCCAGCCGCCACGACTCGAAGATCGCGCCCGTCCACGGACCGGAACTCCGTCGGATCCCGCCGCTCCCGCCGAGTCTCGCAAGCGAGCGGCCGCGCCCGCGCGTCCGGCCGCGGAGCGGGCTAGGCTCGTCGGACCGCCCACGGGCACGAGAGAGCGCATGTCGGACGAACCGACACCCCCGATACGAATCGCTCCGACTCGCCGGCTCGCCGACGAGTGGGCGCTCGTGTTGAGATCGCAAGGGCTCCACCCGTCGATCCGGCGAACGCGCGACGGTTTCGACCTCGGGGTGCCCGACACGGAACGCGAGCACGCCGAAGCCGCGCTCTCGGCCTACGCGAGCGAGAATTCGCCCGCACCGCGCCAGCCGGAACGGCCGCCGCCGGTGAATCTGGTCGCGGGCGCGTTGCTCTCGCTGGCGTGGATCGCGTTCTTCCGCGTCACCGGGCCGCGCGATCCGTCGGTGGAGTGGTTCGCGCACGGCAGCGCCGATGCCGCTCGTATCCTCGCGGGCGAGGGGTGGCGTGCGTCGACGGCGCTGACGCTCCACGCGGACCTCGGCCACGCGCTCGGCAACGCACTCGCGGGAACGCTGTTCATCGGCAGCGTCTTCGGAGCGCTCGGAATCGGGCTGGGCTTCGCGATCGTGGTCGGCGCCGGCGTACTGGGCAATTTCGCGAATGCCGTCTACCACACGGCCCAACACTCCTCCGTGGGCGCCTCGACGGCGATCTTCGGAGCCGTCGGCGTCCTCGCGGTTCTGGGCGTCGGACGACACCGCCGACTCGGCCTCGCGGGGCGGCGGGCACTGACCCCGATCGCAGCCGGTCTCGCATTGCTCGCGATGCTCGGAACGAGCGAACGCGCCGACCTCTCCGGACACATCTTCGGCCTGATCGCGGGGATCCTGCTGGGCATTCCGTGCGTGCGGGTGCCGCTGGCGAAGCCCGCTCCGATCGCACAGTGGTCGTTCGGCCTCGGCACGCTCGCCTGGCTGTTGACGAGCTGGAAGGCGGCCCTTTCCTAGCCGGCGGCTCGCGAAGTGCGGTGAAGGTTGCCGGAGGTCGGAGTTGGCTGTTTCGCGTTCTCGTGGAGCGCCGGGTTTTCGGCACGCTGCTAACGTCACGTCTCCCTCGCATCGGAGCGCCTATGGACCCGAAGCTCTTCGCCATGGTATTCGGAACGGTGTTCGTCGCCGAGCTCGGCGACAAGACGCAGCTCGCGACCCTGCTGTTCGCATCGGACGTCGGCAATCCGAAGCTCACCGTCTTCGTCGCCTCGGCGCTCGCGCTGGTGCTCACATCCGCGATCGGCGTGCTCGCAGGCACCGCGGTGTCCCAATTCGTCCATCCGAAGATCTTGTCCAACGTGGCCGGCCTGGGCTTCGTCGCGATCGGATCGTGGATGCTGCTTCGCGGCTAGAGCCGGCTCCCGCGAGCCCGACGACGAGCGCGGTTCGCGCGCCCCTCATTCGGCGAGTGCCTGCGCGAGCAGCGCGAGATTCCCGGCGAAGACCCGGTCGTGCCGTTCGGCCTGCTTGCGCAAACGCTCCTCGTCCGGGTATGCGTTTCGAAGCGCCGCGTGCGCTGTCCCCGGAACGGTCGATCCTTGAATTTCACTCGATAGCTCGGCTCGTCCCTTCGCCAATGCGCCGGCGAGTCGCCGCGCAGCCTCAGCTCGACGGTGTAGGACTCACCCGCGTGAACGAAGCGGGCGGCACCCACAGGCGGTCCTTCGCCGTCAGGAACTCGAGCGACCGGACGCGTTCGCGATGCGCGATGAAGCAGCGCAACGAATCGCCCTCGACCCGAATCTGGTGGGCCGGGACCGCGGAGTCCGCCGCAACGGCAACGGTCGCGAACACGACCAGCCGGCCGGCGATGCCCCCCGCGAGTCGATGCCGTTTCACTGAGGCCTTCTCCCGTGACCCAGCCCGTGTGCCTCCGAGTGTGCATCGCAGGACACCCGAAGCCGTCCGGTCGCCTGCGGGAGCTGGTAGAATCATCGCCTTGAAGACCCGCTTGCGCCGAGCGATCTCGATCGGACTCCCGTTGCTGCTGACGGTCGCCTGCGGGGTGGGCGCACCCCCGGACGGCGTCCGGCGAATCGATCGGGCGCGATTCGGCATCGCCGACGTCGCGACGCCACCCGCGGATTCCTCGCTGCGGGAGTCGCTGACGCTTCCGGACCTCTGGAATCAGCGCCGCCCCGGAGTCACGGGCATCGGTTGGTATCGCATGACGGTCGATCCTCCCGTCGACGCCGACGAGCCATGGGGGCTGTACCTGCCCTCTTCGTCGTCGAGCGTCGAGGTCTTCGTGGACGGCGAGCATCTCGGATCCACCCGGCTGGACGGCGAAGCCAACCTCCAGAACTGGAATCGCCCGGAGTACTTCGAGTTGCCGGCTGCGTCGATGCGAGCGGAGCAGCTGACGATCGACGTGCGGTTGTGGGCCCGGGAGGGCAACCGACGCGGCTTGGGTCCGTTGGAAGTCGGCCCCGCGCGGCTGCTGTGGCCGCGATTTCGCCGCGCGAGATTCTGGCAGATCGAGACCTATCGGCTGTGGCTGATTCTCGGCCTGACGCTGGGAGTGTTCGCCGCCGGACTGTGGACGGCGACCCGCCGGAGTTCGGTGTACGGGTCCTTCGTCTGGCTGACCGCCGCATGGCTCGCTCCCGTGACGGTTCAATCGCTGACACGCTTTCCCGGGGACTTCTGGCTCGGCCAATGGTTGATTCAAGTCGGACTCAACCAGATGGCCATTGCGGGCGTCTTCCTCGCTCACCGCATCGTGGGCCTGTCCCGACCACGGCTCGAGCGCGCCCTGCTCGCCACCGGCGCGACGATCGCACTCGCGCTCGCGCTCGCCGCCGGCCTCCGTCCGCAGCAGTTCGACCGGCTCGCAATCGGCTTCCATGTCGTTTCACTCGCCGCGTGCTTCTACCTGCCGTGGACCTTCATCCGGGAGCGATCGAAGCTCGTCGCCGTCGAGAGCGTGCTGCTGGTCGCGGGAACACTCTCGCTGGTCGCCATCGCCGCGCGCGATCTGGCGGTCCAGGTCGATTGGCTGTCCGCGGATACCGTACGCCTGCTCCCGCACGCGCTCCCGATCATCCTGCTGATGTTCTTCTCGGTACTGGTTTCGCGCTTTCTACAGCTCTACCGGCGAGCCGAGCGACAGAACGTGGAGCTGGAGGCGCGCATCCGCGAGAAATTGCGGGAGCTCGAGGATCGACACTCCCAGCTCGACGCGCTGCAGCGGGCCGGAGTGCTCGCCGACGAGCGCGCTCGGATGACGCGCGAAATGCACGACGGCATGGGGGCGCAACTCGTCTCGTTGCTGTCCCTGGTGGAAAGCGACGCCGTGGATCGAGAGGTGCTCGCGGCGGGGCTCCGCGAGTCGATCGACGAGTTGCGACTCGTCATCCACTCGCTCGAGCCGACCGGGAGCGAGGTCGGAACGCTGCTGGCGCTGCTCCGCGAGCGGTTCGCACGCCGCATCGACCACTCGGGTCTGCACTTCCAGTGGCGCGTCGAAACCTCGGGCGACGAATTCGAGCTCCGCCCGGAGCGGGCGCTTCACTTCGTGCGCATCGTCGAGGAAGCCATCACGAACGTGCTCAAGCACGCCCATGCCAGCACGGTCGAGATCACAACCGAGCCGGAAATGCGCGGCGACGTGCCGGGATTGAGCATCCGCATCTCGGACGACGGCGTCGGACTCGGCACCGGATCGGCGTCCGCGACCGTTGCGGGCCGGGGATTGCGGAACATGCAGCAGCGCGGCTCCTCACTCGAAGGCTTCCTGACGGTCGAAGACGGCGAGCGCGGCACGACGGTGGAGCTGTGGCTGCCCCGCATCGATCGCTAGCGCGCGCTAGAGATCGATGATTCCGCGACTCACCGCCTCGTGCACGGCGGCGCCGCGAGAATGGACGTCGAGCTTGCGATAGATGTGTCGGATGTGGGTCGTCACCGTGTGCGATGAAATGCCGAGGGCCTCGGCGATCTCGCCGAACTGGAAGCCCTTCGCGGCGAGTCGCAACACTTCGGCCTCGCGCCCGGTGAGCGGGGGCGCGGGCGAATCGTCGACGGTCTCGCCCGCGACCGGCGACGAAGACGGCCTGAAGCGACGCAGCAGGTAACGGGCGATCGGTGCGCTGATCGGAGAGCCGCCGCGCACCAGATCGAGGATCGCTGGCGCGATCTCGCTGAACGGCGAGCTCTTCAGCAGGTAGCCGGTCGCTCCCGCCTCGATCGATTCGACCAGGCTCCGCTCGTCGCCGAAGACCGTGATCACCATCGCGAGGGCCTTCGGATCGGCCCGCGTGACCTTGCGAATCAGGGAATTGCCGCTTCCGTCTCCGAGGCCGAGGTCGGTGACCAGCACATCGGGAATCTCGCGCTCGAGCAGCGCATGCGCCTCCGCGCAGCTCGCCGCCGCACCGACCAGCGAGAGCTGTGGATTCGCCTCGATCGCGCGCACCAGATGCGCGCGCGTCGGTGCGTCGTCCTCCACCAGCAATACGCGATGAACCGCTTCGACGGACACACCCCCATCTTCGCACACTGCCGCGCTCGGACTCCATCCCTCCGCTCGGCCGACCGCGCTCGCGGCCGGCGATCGGCTTCACGACCGCCCTTCCCCGCGCCGATGCGGCACTCCCCGCCCTCAGCGGCTCTCGACACGACAGCGCAGCGGCAGCGGATCCTCCGGGGCGGCGTACCCCGACACGTGCAGCGGGCCCGCGAGTCCGATCAGCAGCGCGCCGTCGCGGCCCGTCCACCACAGCGGCAGCCCGTGCGCCCGAGCGCGCGCGACCACGTCGGGATGCGGCATCGCGTAGCGGCCGCCGCACGGCGCCGAGGCCGTGACGACCTCGGCACCGACCGCGGCCAGGAACGGCGCGGACGACGACGTGCGGCTGCCGTGATGCGGCAGCGCGAGCACTTCCGCACGCAGATCCGCGCCGCTCGCGATCAACGCGGCTTCGGCGCCCGCCTCGATGTCGCCCGGGAACAACAGCCTGCGCCCGGAGACCTCGACGCGGACCACCAGCGAACGGTCGTTGCGCGAGCCCGGAGTCGCATCCTCGGGCGGCCACAGCGGCGTCAGCCGCAGACCGCCGATCTCGCTGACGGCTGCACCTGCGCCGCGCTCGCGCACCGGGATGCCGTGCCGCCGCGCCAGCTCGAGGAGATCGCGAAAGCCGACTTCGTCGCGCGCGCCGTACGGCAGCCAGAGTTCGCGCACCGGAATCGAGCGCAGCACCGCGGGCAGGCCGCCGCGATGGTCGAGGTCGGCGTGCGTCGCGATCGCGAGGTCCAGCCGGCGGATCCCGAGCGCCGCGAGCGCGGGCACCACGACGCGCGCCCCGAAGTCGAAGCCGCTGCGCAACGCCGGGCCGGCGTCGACGAGGATCGCGGCCTCGCGATCCTGCACGATCAGCGCGTCGCCCTGCCCCACGTCGAGCACCACGGCGCGCGGCGGCGCGGGCGCGACCGCGCGCGGCGGCGCCGCCAACAGCACCCCGCTGATCACGAGGGCGAGTGCGACGCGGCGCGAGGTGCGCTTCACCAGCAGGGATGCGCCCGCGAGCAGGAGCAGGACGCACCCGGTTGCCGCGCTCGGCGGACCCACCGGCGGAACGATCGGCAAGCCGCGATCGAGCGCCAGCGCGGCCGCACCGGTCCACTCGGCCACGGCACCCGCTGCGTGCAGCACGCCGCCGGTCCACGGCCCGGGCCCGAGCGCGGCTGCGGCGAGCGCGATGAGCGCCGCAGGCAACAGCACGCAGGCCGTCCAGGGGATCGCGACCAGGTTCGACACCAACGCGAACGGCGCGGCGCGACCGAAGTGCAGTGCCGCCACGGGCGCGGTCACTGCGATCACGCTCGCGCTCGCGCGCAGCAACGACTCGAGATGATCCGAGACCGCGCCGCGCGGCGCGACGACGGTCGGAGCGCGCCGGGCGGACGCGATCAACCCGGCGGTCGCGACGAAGGAGAGCTGAGCTCCCGGTTGGAACAGCGCCCCCGGATCGCCGGCGAGCACCGCGAGTGCGGCGGCGGACAGCAGCGGCCCGGCGGCCCGGCGGCGCCCGCCTGCGAACGCGAGTGCGAGTCCGACGAGTAGAATCGCCGCGCGCCGGACCGGCACGCCCCAGCCGGTCAGCAGCGCGTAGCCGAGCGCGACCGCCAACGCGGCAAAGAGCGCGATCCCGCGCGTGTCGAAACGCGCTGCGAGGAACGCCGAGCGTCCGAAGCCGATGCGCGCACAGCCGAACGCGAAGCCGGCGACGAGCGCGAGGTGAAGACCCGAAACGGCCAGCAGGTGCGCGATCCCGAGCCGTGCGAACGCGTCGCTCTGCTCGGGCGACGGCGCGCTGCGATTCCCGAGCGCGAGTGCGCGCAGCAGCCCCGCTCCGCCGCCCGCTGCGCCGAGGCGCTCGTCCAGATCCGCGCGTCGCCGGGCGAGCCCGACGCCCCAGCGCATGCCTTCGCGCTCCGGCAGGCGCACGTGCAGCGCGGGATGCAGCAGACTTCCGACCGCGCCGATGCCCGCGCGGTCGAGCGCGACGTCGGGCGACGGCGAGCCCGGGTTGCGGCGCTGCGACGGCGAACGCAGTCGTGCGAAGAGCCGGATGCGTTCACCCGGCAGACGCCGTTCGATCGCGCTCAGGCCCGCGGGCGTCGGCTCGCCGTACAGCCGCACACGCCGCGGCACGCGCGCAGACTGCGGAGCCACGGCGCCGACATCGCGCAGGTCGACCCGGAATCCAGATGCGCCCGCGACCACCGAGTCGACCGTCGCCTCGAGCGTGGCTTCGACGACCCCGGCGAAGCGCCGCTCGCGCGCCATCTCGAGCTGCTGCGCGTGCGAGAGCGCGCCCGAGCACGCGACCAGCAGCATCGCGATCGCCCACGCGCGACGCCCGCACAGCAGCGCGAAGGCACCGGCGACGAGCGCGAGCAGCGCTCCCGCCAGCGCGGTCGCCGATCCGACCATCCCCGCATCCGCGATCGCAATACCGCAGATCTGCGCGAACACGAGCGAGGGAAGCAAATGCAGCGGGATCGCCCCCGGGACCGGGGTTTCCCACTCTAGCTGCGCGTTCGCCACCGCGCGACTCGGCACGGGCGGGCGGATCGAACCGATTCGCGTGTATCCTCGGGTCACCAACCGCGCGCGCGGTCATCGGAGGGAGCCATGGGATTCTACGATCGATACGTGCTTCCGCACGTGATCGGCTTCGCCTGCGGCACTCCGCCGATCTGCAAGCAGCGCGAGAAGGTGGTGCCGCTGGCCTGCGGCCGGGTGCTCGAGGTGGGCATGGGCGCGGGCGCGAACCTGCCCTACTACGACGCCGACCGGGTCAGCCACGTCTGGGGCCTCGAGCCTTCGGAAGGGATGCGTCGCCGAGCGCAGAAGAATCTCGCAATCTCCGCCGTCGACGTCGAGTGGCTGGATCTTCCCGGCGAAGAGATCCCGCTCGAAGACGACAGCGCCGACAGCGTGCTCGTGACCTACACGTTGTGCACCATCCCCGACTTCGCAGCCGCGCTCGCCCAGATGCACCGCGTGCTCAAGCCCGGCGGAAAGCTCATCTTCTGCGAGCACGGCGCCGCACCCGACGCGTCCGTCCGCCGCTGGCAGGACCGCATCAATCCGGTCTGGAAGAAGTTTTCCGGCGGTTGCAATCTGAACCGCCCCATCCCGAGCTGTCTCGAACGAGCGGGCTTCTCGGTCCTGAAGCTGGAGAGCATGTACCTGCCGGGCACGCCCAGGGTCGCGGGCTTCAACTACTGGGGCATCGCGACGCACCGCTGAAACCCGGGCGGCGAGCCTCCGGAGCCGCGAGCGATACGCGCGGCGCGCTCCGGCTCAGTGCAGCGTCTGGTCGACGCGATCGACGCCGCGCTTTCGCAACCGCGAGACGTAGGCGGACAAGACGCGCAATCCCTCGTCGAGCTTCTGCACCTCTTCGCGAAAGCCCTGCATCAACCGCTGCACGTCCGCGATGTCCTGCGGATCGACCCCGCGGCGCTCGCGATCGTCGCGCTGTTCACCGTAGGCAGCCGCCACACTGCCGAGAACCGCCGCCGCCTCCTCGTCCGAAAGCTTGGCCAGCGTCGGCTCGAGCTTGCGCGCGAGCGTTTCCGAAATCCCCCCGGCCATTCCGAGCCGCGCGAGATCCGATCGGATCCGTTCGCGCAGATCGCCGCGCTCCAGCACGGGGCGATCGCCCGGAAGCGCGTTTCGCTTGCTGTCCATCGCCAGGCCTCCCGTCGGGCGAAGATCGCCGGCCGCACACCCCTGCTGGAGAGCAAGAACGATGCCAGCGAGCATCTACTCGAAGAATCCCCTGTAACATGCCATTTTAAATACGGAATCCGGAATTCTTCGGAATTGCCGACGACGGCGCGGATCGAGATCCGTGAGTACTCGGCTGCCCTTTTGGGAACTCAGCTTCCGTCGGGCTCGGACGAATCGGCGAGATCGGCGAAGAAGCCGTGGATCGCTGCGGCGTCGCGCGCGCTCACGCCCGGGACTTCGCGCAGACGCTCGATCGACGCCTCCTTGATCGCCCGCAGCGAGCCGAGTTCGCGCAGCAGTGCCCGGCGTTTCACCGGCCCGATGCCCGGCAGCTCTTCGAGAATCGAGGTGAAGTTCTGGCGCGATCGCAGCGAACGCTGGAACTCGATGGCGAAGCGGTGCGACTCGTCCCGCACGCGCTGCAGGTACAACAGTCCGCGCGAGCTCGGCGGCAGCAGGACCGGATCCCGACGCCCGGGCAGATACAGGCGTTCGGCCTTCAAACCTCCGCCGCGGCGAACCCGCGCCGACGGACCGTCGAGATCGCGCTCCTTCGAGATTCCGACCGCATCGACCGAATGCCCGGCGTCCGCGAGCGCTGCGGACAGAACGCCGAGGTGCCCCTTGCCGCCGTCCACCAGGAACAGATCGGGCAGCGGCTCGCTGTCGGCGCGCGCCAGTCGGCGTCGAAAGACTTCGCGCAGCGCCGCATAGTCGTCGTCGAGAGCCGCCTGCTTGATCCGGTAACGCCGGTAGTCCGGCTTGCTCGGGCGGCCGTTCTCGAATGCGACACGGCACGCAACCGTCAACGTTCCGTGCAGCGTCGAGACGTCGTAGCCCTCGATGCGCCGCGGCAGTGCAGCGAGCGACAGTCGCTCCTGCAGCTCGGCGAGGACCGCATCGATGCTGCCCCTGGCTTCGAGCCGCCGCGCGAGCGACAACTCGGCGTTGCGGTTCGCCATCCGCACCAGCTCGAGCTTCGGCCCGCGCCTGGGGGCGTGGACCCCGACCTTGCGCCCCGCCGTATCGGCGAGCAGGCTCTGCAACCCGCCGTCGTCGCCGACGTCGCCCGGAGTCAGCACCTCGCTCGGAATCTGACGTTCGTGCTCCGGCCCGTAGTACTGCCCGAGAAACGAGCCGATCAGCGCGGAGTCATCGATGCGCACGTCGGAGAACGCGTAGTCCTGCGCACCCACTACGCGACCCTCGCGCACGTGGAGCACCTGGACGCAGGCTTCGCCGCCGTCGCGAGCCATTCCGAAGACGTCGCGATCCACCCGTCGCTCGCCGACGATCTGCTGGCGCTCGACGGTGCGCTCGACCCGCGCGATCTGATCGCGCAGCATGGCGGCCTCTTCGAAGCGCTCGGCGTCACCGGCCGCGCGCATCCGGCGAGAGAGCTCCTGCACCAGCTCGTCGGAGCGGCCCTTCAGGAACAGGATCGTGCCGTTCACCAGCTCGGCGTAGGCGTCCGCCCCGACGAGATCGCAGCAGGGTCCCAGGCAGCGCTTCATCTGGAACTCGATGCAGGGACGACCGCGCCGACGGTAGTCGCGAAACACCGCGTTGCTGCACGAGCGCAGCGGAAAGATCCGGCGCAGATTCGAGGTCGCGTCGCGCATCGCGCTGCTCGAGGTGTAGGGGCCGAAGTACATCGCTCCGTCGTCGCGGAACCGGCGCACCTGGGTCAGGCGCGGCCAGTCGGCCTTCGGTTCCAGGCGCAGCGCGAGATACTGCTTGTCGTCGCGCAGCCGCACGTTGAACGGCGGCTTGTGGCGCTTGATCAGCTCGTTCTCGAGCAGCAGGGCGTCCTTGACGCTGTGGGTCACGACCACGTCGACGTCGCGTGCGCGATCGACCAGAGCCGGGATCTGGTAGCGACCGTCGCCGCCGCCGAGATAGCTGCGCACACGCGCGCGCAGATTCTGCGCCTTGCCGATGTACAGGATCGCGCCGCGTTCGTTCTTGAAGAGGTAGACACCCGGCTCGGTCGGCAACGCCTCGGCGCGCTCTGTCAAATCCACGTCAACCGACCCTCAACAACTCCGCTTCGAGATCGCGGATCCGATCGCGGAGATCCGCCGCGCGTTCGAACGCCATCTCCTTCGCGGCTGCGCGCATCTCGCGGCGCAGACCGTCGATCAGCTCCGGAAGCTCGTGGGCGGGGATGGCGGGCTCGCGCCCGTCCGATTTCGGCGCCGTGACGTAGTCCTGCTCCCAGATCGATTCGCGAAGGTTCTCGATCCGCTTGACGATCGTCGTGGGTGTGATGCCGTGTTCTTCGTTGTAGGCCCGCTGAATCTCGCGACGCCGGTTGGTCTCATCGAGGGTCTGGCGGATCGACTTCGTTTCATGGTCGGCGTAGAGGATCACCTCTCCGTTCACGTTGCGGGCCGCGCGGCCGATGGTCTGGATCAACGAGCGGGTCGAGCGCAGGAAGCCTTCCTTGTCGGCGTCCAGAATCGCCACCAGCGAGACCTCCGGAATGTCGAGCCCTTCGCGCAGCAGATTGATCCCGACCAGCACGTCGAAGTCGCCCTCACGGAGCAGGCGAAGGATCTCCATGCGTTCGAGGGTCTTGATGTCGCTGTGGAGATAACGGACACGGATTCCCAGCTCGCTGTAGTAGTCCGTGAGCTCTTCGGCCATCCGCTTCGTGAGCGTCGTGACGAGCACGCGCTCGTTCCGTTCGACCCGGATCCGGATCTCTGCGAGCAGGTCGTCGACCTGCCCGCCGGCGGGCCGCAGCTCGACCTTCGGATCGAGCAGTCCGGTCGGCCGGATGATCTGCTCGACCACGACGCCCCGCGACTTCTCGAGCTCGTAGTCGGCCGGCGTCGCTGAAACGTAGAGGCGTTGCGGCGCACACTCCTCCCATTCATCGGCTCGCATCGGCCGATTGTCGAGCGCCGAGGGCAGGCGCCAGCCGTATTCGACGAGGGTCTCCTTGCGCGCGCGGTCGCCGCGATACATCCCGCCGATCTGGGGCACGCTCACGTGAGATTCGTCGAGCACCACCAGCAGATCGTCCGGGAAGTAGTCGTAGAGGGTGTAGGGGCGCTGGCCGGGGGCGCGGCCGTCGAGCCAGCGCGAATAGTTCTCCACGCCGTGACAGAAGCCCATTTCCTCGAGCATTTCGAGGTCGTAGAGGGTCCGCTGCTCCAGCCGCTGCGCCTCGAGCAGCTTCCCGTTGCGCTTGAAGTACGCCACGCGTTCCTCGAGCTCACCGCGGATGCCTTCGATGGCGCGCTTCAGGATCTCGGAGGTCGCGACGTAATGACTGGCCGGATACAGCATCGCGCGCTTCGGGCGCGCCACCACCACGCCGCGCAGCGGATCGATCTCCGCAATCGCCTCGACTTCGTCGCCGAAGAACTCGATCCGGACGGCTCGCTCGGCTTCGTACTGCGGAAAGATCTCGACCACGTCACCGCGCACGCGAAAGGTGCCGCGGTGGAAGTCGACGTCGTTGCGTTCGTAGAGCATGTCGACGAGACGCCGCAGCAGGTCGTCGCGCGACAAGTCCATGCCGGTCTCGACGTACGCGTGCATCGAACCGTAGGTTTCCGGCGCGCCCAGTCCATAGATGCACGAGACGCTCGCGACGACCAGCACGTCGCGACGCGTGAGCAGCGAGCGCGTGGTGGAGTGGCGCAGCTTGTCGATCTCGTCGTTGACCGACGAATCCTTCTCGATGTAGGTGTCGCTCGCGGCGATGTAGGCCTCGGGCTGGTAGTAGTCGTAATACGACACGAAATATTCGACTGCGTTGTCGGGAAACAGCCCCTTGAACTCGGAATAGAGCTGCGCCGCGAGGGTCTTGTTCGGAGCCATCACGAGCGTCGGCCGGTTGACCCGCTCGACCGTGCAGGCGACCGTGAACGACTTGCCGCTTCCGGTCACGCCGAGCAGCGTCTGGTGCGGGTCGCCGCGCTCGATTCCCTCGACGAGCGCCGCGATCGCGCCCGGCTGGTCCCCGGTCGGCTCGTACTCGGAAACCAGCCGGAAGGAGTCGCTCACGTGCGCCTCCAGCGCGGCCCGTCCGGCGTGTCCTCGATCACGACGCCTTCCGCCGCGAGCGCGTCGCGGATCCGGTCCGACTCGGCGAAGTCCTTCGCGGCGCGCGCCGCCTGACGCTGCTCGACGAGCGCATCGATGCGCGGGTCGCGCTCGCTCTCGCTGCGGCGCGGCTCGGCGTGCTCGAGGTCGAGGCCGAGGAACGCATCGAACTCGCGCAACAACGCCCAGCGCTCGGCCGGCGCGAGATCGCCGCTGCGCGCGACCTCCCAGGCGGTCGCGAGCGCGCGCGGAGCGTTCAGGTCGTCGCGCACGGCCTGCAGGAAGCGTTCTCGAAAGGGCGCGATCCTGGCGGAGTCGACGGCGCCGCCGGCGTCGCGCACTTCCGCCGCGACCCGCACCAGTCGGTCGTAGCCGGTCGCCGCCGCCTCCATCGCCTCGTCGTTGAAGACCTGTTGCTGCCGATAGTGGGCCTGGAGGAAGAAGTAGCGAAACGCCAGCGCCGGGTAGCCCGCCGCGATCAGATCGTCGAGGACCGTCACATTGCCCTGCGACTTCGCCATCTTCTCGCCGCGCAGCTCGAGGAATTCGTTGTGGAGCCAGAAGTTCACCCAGGGATGCACGTCGTAGCAGCACTCGCTCTGGGCGATCTCGTTGCTGTGGTGCACCGCGATGTGGTCGACCCCGCCCGTGTGAAGGTCGAAATGTTCGCCGAGGTACTTCGTGCTCATCGCCGAGCACTCGAGATGCCAACCCGGAAACCCCCGGCCCCACGGCGAGTCCCATTCCTGGAGTCGCTTGCCCGCCTTCGGATCCGGAAACTTCCAGAGCGCGAAGTCGGACGGATTGCGCTTGCCCGGCACGTCGCCGATCCGCGCGCCCGCCTCCTGACCGGCGAGGTCCAGGCGGGCAAAGTCCGCGTAGTGCGGGAAGCGGCTGGTATCGAAGTAGATGCCGTCTTCGATGCGGTAGGTGTAGCCCTTCGCTTCGAGGATCCGGATCATCTCGATCTGCTCCTCGATGTGATCCGTCGCCTTGCAGATCACATCGGGCGCCAGGCAATGGGTGCGCTCGCGATCGGCCAGCCACTGCGCGGTGTGCATGTCCGCGATCTCGGCGGCGCTCCGGCCCGAGCGGGCGGCCGCGCGCTCGATCTTGTCTTCGCCCGCATCCGCGTCGTCCGTGAGGTGGCCGACGTCGGTGACGTTGATGACGTGCGTCACGCGCAGACCTTCCATCCGCAGCGCCCGGTTCAGCAGATCGGCGAACAGGTTCGAGCGCAGATTTCCGATGTGCGGAGCCGCGTAGACGGTCGGCCCGCAGGTGTAGAGGCGCGCGTGCCCGGCTTCGATCGGCACGAACGGCTCCTTTCGCCGCGTCCGGGTGTTGTACAGGATCAGCGCCGCCACGCTACCGGCACTCCTCCGGGTCGCCGATCAGCGCGACCGCGAGCGCGGCGATCCCCTCTTCCCGGCCGAGGAACCCCAGGCGGTCGGTGCTCGTGACCTTTACGTTCACCCGAGACTCGTCCGCACCGAGCACGGCGGCGAGCGAGCCGGCGAGCGCGGCCCGATGCGGCGCGAGGCGCGGCACCTGGGCGATCACCGTCGCATCGACGTTTCCGATCGCCAGGCCCGCCGCCGCCACCCGCGCCACCACCTGCTCCAGGATGTCGCGGCTCGCGATGCCCGCGAGCCTCGCGTCGGACGACGGGAAGTGCTCGCCGAGGTCGCCCTGCCCCAGCGCCCCGAGCAACGCGCTCGCGACCGCGTGCAGCAGCACGTCTCCGTCCGAATGGCCCTCGAGCCCGCGGTCGAACGGGATCTCGACGCCGCCGAGGATCAGGCGGCGTCCGGCCACGAGCCGATGCGCGTCGATGCCCTGCCCGATCCTCACTTCGCTCCGCTTCCCTGCCGGCGATCGATCAGCAGCCGCTCGACCCGCAACAGATCGTCCCCGTGCGTGACCTTGATGTTGCCGGGGTCGCCTTCCACCACGCAAACCTCGCTGCCGAGGGCTTCGACGATCTCGGCATCGTCGGTTCCGATGCGACCGTCGAGCGCGGCCTTGGCGAGGGCCTCGCGCAGGATTCCGACCTCGAAGACCTGCGGCGTCTGGGCCGCGTAACATTCCGAACGCGGCGGAGTCTCGACCACTCGCCCCGCCCGCACGCGCTTGATGGTGTCGCGGACCGGCACCGCGAGAATCGCCGCGCCGGTGCGCCTGGCGGCCCGCACGACCCGATCCACGTCGTCGGGCGATACCAGCGGTCGCGCCGCGTCGTGGACGGCCACATGCGAGACGTCCGGCGGCAACGCCGCGAGCCCGGCCGCCATCGAATCCTGGCGCTCGGCGCCTCCGGTGACCGGATCCGACAGCTTCGGAATCGAATCCAGCTCGGCCGCCAGCTCCCGCCAGGCGAGTTCGTCGTTCGCCCCCAACACGGGGATCACCTGATCGATCTCCCGCGCGGCCGCGACGGCGGAAAGCGCGTGCACCAGCAACGCCCTGCCCGCGACCTGCACGAAGGCCTTGGGACGGTCGGCGCCGAGGCGCTCGCCGCGCCCGGCGGCCAGCACGAGGGCTGCCACTCTCATGAGCGGGACCATAGCCGAACCCTCCGCCGACGTGACTCACGCGGAGGGAGCGAGCTTGTTACAGTACCCGCGCGCCCTCAGGAGGTACTTCCGTGATCCGTTACCGATGGATTCCCATTGCCATTGCCTCGTCGTTCATGAGCGCCGCGGTCGGCCTGCCCGCCGCCGCAGTCGATCCCGACAACGGCAGCGAAGCCGCTTCGGCCGCAACGCCGGCCCCGAGCGAAGAGCCCAGGTCGCGAGGATATGGGGCGGAGGCGCGCGCGGGCAGCGAGCCCTGGGGCGGCAGCAACGAAAACACCCTGCGACTTTCCGTCGAGCAGGCAATCGGCGAGGCGATCGAGAACAACCTCGGCGTGCAGATCCAGCGCTTCGATCCGCTGATCGCCGAAGAGGAGCTCGAAATCGCCTGGGGGAGCTACGATCCGGTCTTGGAGTCGGAGATCGGCTACGAAGACATGCGCCGACCCAGCGCATCCGCCTTCGAAGCGGATCTCGCCGGCACCACCAAGGTGGACGGCGTCGGCGGCTTCGTCGGCCTGCTGCCGTTCCTGAGCACGCAATACTCGGCGAAGCTCGCATCGCAGCGCGCGACCACCAATTCGCCGTTCCAATCCTTGTCGCCGGAGTACGGCTCCAACACGATCTTTGCGATCACGCAACCGCTGCTGAAGGACCTGATCTGGAACCAGCCGTGGACGCGCGTGAAGATCAGCAACATCGGTTACGACTCCTCGGTCGAACAGTTCCGCCTCGCGCTGATGGACATCGTCGCCGCCACCGAGGACGCCTACTGGGAGGTGATCGCAGCCCACGAGGACATGCTGGTCGCCCGCAAGAGTCTCGAGACCGCGCAGGCCCTGCTGCGGCAGACCAAGACCCAATACGACGTCGGCGTGGTCTCGAAGGTCGAAGTCATCCAGGCGGACGCGGGCGTCGCCGACCGCGAATTCAAGCTGATCGTCGCCGAGAACCGCTATCGCCTGAGCCAGGACCGGCTGATCGACATCGTGCTCGGCGAGCGACTGCGTCCCGACACGACGCTCGCGATCGAGCCCACCGATCGCGCCGACGAAATCGTCGCCATCGACGTCGACGTCGAGGAAGCCACGCGCGTGGCCTTCGAAAGCCGCCCGGAGCTCGAACTCGCCAACCAACAGATCGAACGGCTCACGGTCCAGGAGAAGTTCGCCAAGAACCAGCGACTGCCGCGTTTCGACGTGGTCGGGACCTACATGTACCGGGGCCTGTCGGGCAAGACGAACCCCGACTGCATCACCTTCAGTGGTGATCCCTGCACTCCGATCGATCAGAGCTGGAGCAACTCCTGGGACGACTTCTACTCGCCCGACGGCGCCAACAGCTGGTCGGTGCGCGGGCTGTTCTCGATTCCGATCCCGAACACCGCGGGACGTTCACGCTACTCCCAGGCGAAGATCGAGCTGCGCAAGGCGTCGACCCAGAAGCGCCGGATCGAGCAGGACATCGTCTTCGAAATCCGCAAGGCCGCGCGCGATCTCGAATCGGCGCAGAACGGCATCAAGGCCTCCGATCGCAGCGTGGCCGCAGCCGTCGAGCAGCTGCGTGCGGAGGAGATCCGCCTCGAGTACGGCGAGTCGACGCCGTTCGACGTGCTGCTGCGCGAGGAGTCCCTCGTCACGGCCGAGAGCCAGAAGATCACCTCGCTCAGGACCTATCGATCGTCGCTGACGGCTCTCGATCGCCGCCAGGGCACGATCCTCCGGAACCGCAACATCGCGATCGATGCGGCCATGAGCTTGCGGTAAGATCAGCTCCCACAGAAGCGTGGCGGGAGGTCGTGTGGGCCTGTTCAACCAGAAGAATCAGAAGATCGGGGACGAAGATCCCAAGAGCCGTCAGGGCGAGCGGGCGACCAGCCCGATCGCTCCGGAGGCTGTGGCGCAATCCACTCGGCGGCCGAAGCCGCCCACCCAGGGGGAAGAAGACGTGGCGAACATCGGAAAGTCGATCTCGATCAAGGGCGACCTGACCGGCAACGAGGACATCGTCATCGAAGGGACGGTCGAAGGAAAGATCGACCTGCCGAACAATCAGCTCACCGTGGGTGCGAACGGCACCGTTCGAGCCGAGATCATCGCCAAGGGCGTCGTCGTCGTCGGACGGGTCTCGGGCAACGTCCACGGGACCGAGCGCGTCGAGGTCCAGGCCACGGGCGTCGTCGAAGGCGATGTGGTCGCCCCGAAGCTCGCCATCGCCGAAGGAGCCGTCGTCAACGGCTCGATCAAGATGTCGAAGAAGGCCGGCGCTGCCGACAGCCCGACCGCCCCCACCAGCGGCGGCACCCCCGAAGTCCGCAAGGCCGGCTGAGCCCCCGCCACCCCCCGACCCGCGCCGTAGACGGACCGGGTGTACGGGTGCACCGCTTCGGTCCGCGGCGCGCTCGTACCGAGCGCGCGAATCGGGTGTGGGGGTGCCTTGCGCGACCGTTCGTCAGGGCGTGCGGGGCACGCCCCCAGCGCGCGCGGTTCTCACCGCAAACCGGAGCAAGCCCGAAAAGTCGCGAAGCAGGACGTCCTACTTCTTCCGTTTCGAAGGCTTCGCGGCGCCATCGCTGCCCCCCAGCCAGTTCTCGAGGAACAGCAGCGTCGGAGCGGCCACGAAGATCGAAGAATAGGTGCCGACGACGATCCCGATCGCCATGGCGACCGCAAACGGCCAGATCACTTCGCCACCGACGATCAGCAACGCGGCGACCGCGGCGAGGGTCGTACCGGACGTGAGGATGGTGCGCGCGAGGGTCTGATTGACGCTCAGGTTCAGGACCTCGACGAGGTCATGCTTGGTGTGCATCTCCATGTTCTCGCGGATGCGGTCGTAGATGATGATGGTGTCGTTCAGGCTGTAACCGAGGATCGCCAGGAGCGCGGCCAGTACGCGCAGATCGAACTCCATGCCGAAGATCACGAAGAGGCCGGCGGTCACGCCGACATCGTGCAACAGCGCGACGATCGCACCCGGCGCGAAGCGAGCGCTGAAGCGGAACGCGATGTAGGCGAGGATCATCAGGCTCGCGATGCCCATTGCGTAGAAACCATCTCGGCGCAGCTCGGCGCCGACCCGCGGGCCGACGTACTCGACGCGCTGCACCGTCATCGGCCCGATCGCGTTCGTCAGTGCGAAGGTCAGCCGATCGACGAACTCGCCCTTCTCGCCGACACCCCCTTCACCGCCGCCGGCCGCGGCCGCCCTGACGAGGCGTTCGCGATCCGCTTCGGTGAGGGGGCAATCCGCGCTCGCGACTCGCTCGCCCTCGGCTTCGCCGGCATCGCTTCGGAATCGGATCAGGAACTCGGCGACATCGGTCTCGCCGTAGCGGACCACCGACGGGTCGGGAACGCCGCACACCCTCGCCACATCGCGAATCGTGCCCTCGTCGGCTCCCTCGGAGTTATCGAACAGCACCTGCATCTCGCTGCCGCCCGCGAAGTCGATCCCGAGACGAACGCCCTGGATCGGAACCGCGATCAGTCCGGCAAGCAGCACGACGCCGGAGACGGCCGCACAGATGTACCGCTTTCCGATGAAGTCAATCTTGGTCCCGGCCGGGACGAGCTCAAACGGCACTTCTTCCTCCCCGCCTCAGATCGACAGACTTTCGACGTGGCGATTGCCCGGGTAGATATCGAATAGCAGCCGCGTGATGACCAGCGCCGCAAACACGCTCGTCACGACGCCGAGCGACAGGGTGACCGCAAAGCCCTTGATCGGCCCCGTTCCGTATTCGAACAGCACGAGCGCAGTGATGATGGTCGTGAAGTTCGCGTCCAGGATCGTCCACAGCGCCTTGCTGAATCCGGTGGCGATTCCCGCACGCGGCAGCTTGCCGGCGCGCAATTCCTCGCGAATGCGCTCGAAGATGATCACGTTGGCGTCGACTGCCATGCCGACGGTGAGCACCAGACCGGCGAAGCCGGGCAGCGTCAGGGTCGCGCCGAACAGCGACATGATCCCGACCAGCAGGAACAAGTTGGCGACCAGCGCGATGCTCGCGTAGACACCCGCCATCCGGTAATAGATGACGGAGAATGCGACGACGACCAGCAGGCCGATGATCGATGCCTCGACACCGCGCTCGATCGAGTCGGCACCGAGTGCCGGCCCGACCGTGCGCTCCTCTTCGATCACGACCGGCACCGACAACGAACCCGCGCGAAGCACCACGGCCAGGTCGGCGGCCTCCTGCATCGTGAAGCGGCCGGTGATCTGGCCGCGGGTGCCGATGCGCGACTGGATGTTGGGCGCGCTGTAGACCTGCTCGTCCAGGATGATCGCGAGCCGCTCGCCGATGTTCTCGCCGGTCAGCTCCGAGAAGATCTTGCCGCCCTTCGAGTCGAACTGGAACTCGACGATCGGGCGCTGCTGCCGGTCGAAGCCGACTCGCGCGTCGGTCAGGTAGTCCCCCGTGACGTCGGCTGCGGTCGACACCAGGTAGGCCGCCAGAACCCGCTGCGTCTCCTTGTCGCGCTCGAAGATGACTTCCTTGTCGTCCGGAACCTCACCGC
>Ga0210064_1000433_pt1 | contig 20191 bp, 14 predicted proteins | sample Muzzi_CordC_D2_FD_185531 | JGI IMG/M metagenome (GOLD analysis project Ga0210064, IMG submission 185531) | Wetland microbial communities from San Francisco Bay, California, USA, that impact long-term carbon sequestration - Muzzi_CordC_D2 (SPAdes) | ecosystem: Environmental > Aquatic > Marine >...
TCCGGATCTGCGGAGCCGGCAAGCCGATGGCTTGCGCAATACCGGCCGCCCGGCGCGTCCAGCTGTATCCGGTGACATCGCGCTTTGCCTGCTCTGCCAGCTTCAGGGCGAGCCCCGGGTCTTGCTGCAGGCATCTCACGGCATGCTCCCACGCCAGCGGGTCCCGGGGATTCACCAGCAGGGCATTGTGGCCGTGCTGCAGGATTTCCCGGATCGGTGCAATGTCGCTGGCGATGATGGGCCGGCCTGCGGCCATTGCCTCGAAGAGCTTCATCGGGCTGATACCGTCCACATGGATCAGGTCGGGCTGATAGGGCAGGAACACCAGTTCGCACGCCGCGTACAACCCCGGGACTTCGCGGTGGGGCACGGCGGGACGGTAGCGCAGCTGCGGGGATTGCGTGACTGCGTCGTCACAATCGCCCACCAGAAGCACCTCTCCCAGCTCGTGATCCGCCAGGTGGGTGAAAATGTCCAGCCCGCGGTCCCGGCTGATCCTGCCCAGATAGACGATCCTGGGCCGGGAGAGTCGTCCGGTATCGAGTGGGGGGACGGTTTTATAGGCGCCCAGATCAACCCCGGAGGGACTGACATGAATGCGCCGCGCGTCCGCGCCTGCTGCTATCAGGGCCCTGGCAATGTTATGGCTGATGGGGATGAGCCGATCGATAACCCCGCGCAGGTGGTAGTCGATAATCGATCCCAGCTTTCCGCTTGCAATGATCGGAGGCAGGGCGTGCACTTCAAAGTGGTGGACGATGCCCCGGGTGGCCAGTCCCAGGCTGAGTTCGTGGTGACGCACATACACGGCCCGGGTGCTGCGCAACAGCCTCTTGTGAAAACGGATAAATGTGCTGATGGGCCAGCGCCGGTGGAGGAACTGCGTGCGGCGTATGTCCAGCTTGCTGCGTATGCCCATCTCGCGCAGGCGCTGTTCGGGGGTGACATTATCGTGCCAGGGTGGCAGGTAGAGGCGGGTCCGGATGCCGATCTCTGTGAAGGCCGCGACCGTGTGCAGGGTCTGGATCAGGTTGGCCCGGTTTCTGTGTAACCTGCTGCGGCCCAGATAGATCAGTTCAGGCTTGTCTGGATCCGGCATGGAGTTCAAGGCCACTGCAGCAAAGCTGCGCAGACTAACATATTCACCTTGCAGCTTGTACTATAGATCGTTGGTGTCCCGTTAACCCCTCTCACTCCGGAGGTGTAGCAAATGTCCCCTCTCCTTGCGGGACGCCTACAGGGAGAAGGTGGGACCAGGGACCGGTCGAGAGACTGGCCTGGGCCATGCAGGAGGTAGGGCACCAAAAGTAGGCGCCTTTAGGCGACGCAGGACGCAGTTGCCGAGGAGGTACGAGTCCATGGACGGACTCGGTAGGGCGAAGCAGGACGCCAGAGCCGAGAGTACCAACAGTAGGCGCCCTGGGCGACGTATGGAGCGGTTACCGAGGAACACGGTGACGAAGTAATCTGTAAGTGGGTGATTCACTGGTTACGGGATTGCTTCTCTGGTCGCTCCCGGCATCCATGCCTTCCGCGACACTTGTACATCACTGTACATCGCGCTCGCCTTGACAGGATACATGAATTGATCAGAGGTTCCTTATTCTATCAGCCTGAATTTATAAGGAACCATAATTAAATCGTCATTGCGAGGAACGAAGTGACGAAGCAATCTGTAACTAATTATTCACTCGTTACGAGATGGCTTCACTGCGCTCGCAATGACGCGATATATGAATTAATCAGAGCCATAACCCCTCATTCCGGCCTTCTACCCGTGCCGGGCACCGAGGTCCCGGAGCGCCCAAAGTACGGGCATAAGGGAGGAGGAACTCTTGTTATTATATGTAGTGATTCGTCATGTCATGCCTGCCATTATCATCGTCATCAGCTTTGGATACACAACGTCACCCGATTTCACTGCAACCTGACGGGGCAGAAATGGCTACAGGCTGGTGTCGCCAGGCCTCCCGTCGAAAGGCCAGTCCGTTGTTATCAATTCCCGCTGATCCACCCTTGCTATCCTCCCGGCCATGAATACCCCTGAAGCCGGCAAGCCGGCTATCCTCATCGTTCGGCTCAGCGCGATCGGTGACGTTGTCTTTGCCTCGCCGCTTATTCATGCGCTGCGTTCGCGCTATCCCGCGGCGCACGTCTGCTGGCTGGTGCAGCCTGAGGCCAGGGTCCTGCTGGAGCATCACCCGGAGCTCGACGAGGTGATCGTCTGGCCACGGGGCGAATGGGAAACGCTCTGGAAAGAACGCCGCTGGCTGGCGCTATGGCGTGCCATTCGGCGGTTCAGGAAAAGCTTGCGTGCTTACCGTTTCGATATGGCGCTGGATGTGCACAGCCTGATGAAAAGCGGCTTCCTGACCTGGCTCAGCGGGGCGCGGCAGCGCATCGGCCTGGGTTCGCGGGAGGGCAGTCAGTGGTTAATGACCCGGGTAATCGACAAGGGTGAAGACACCCGGCGTATCTCTTCAGAGTACCTGAACCTGGCCAGAGAACTGGAATTGCCGGTTGATGATTTTGAAATGGATGTGGTGCTGGGTGATGCTGACGAGGCCTTTGCGCGCGAGCTGATCGAGGCACGAGGCCTGCATAACGGGTATGTCGTCATCTCCCCCTTCACCACGCGACCACAGAAGCACTGGTTCGAGGCAAGCTGGATAGCGCTGGCGCCGCAGCTGCAGCAGCAGCTTGGTCTGCAGGTCGTGCTGCTGGGCGGGCCGGGAGATCTGGAGGCGGCTGCGCGCATTCAGGCCGGGGTAAACGGCGCCCTGATGAGCCTGGTTGGGGAAACCAGCCTGACCCAGGCGGCGGCACTGGTCAAACATGCCGAACTGGTGATCGGAGTCGATACCGGCCTGACCCATATGGGCATTGCCTTCAAACGCCCGACCCTCTGCCTGTTTGGCTCTACCTGCCCCTATCTCGATACCGCTCACGACAATGCCGTGGTGCTTTACCACAAGCTGGATTGCTCCCCTTGCAAGCGCCGCCCCACCTGCAACGGGCGTTTCGATTGCATGCGCGCAATTACAGCCGACGAGGTTCTGGGTCAGGCGCAGCGGCTGCTGCAAACCGGGAGCAAGGGTCCGTGAAGGTGCTGCATGTGGAGGCGGGCAGGTACCTGTACGGGGGCGCGCGCCAGGTGGCCTATCTGCTGCAGGGCTTGAGTCGGCGCGGTATTGAAGCGGTGCTGGTCTGTCCCCGCGGCAGCGCCATTGCCGCAGAAATGCAGGGATGGGACGGTCGTGTGCGTGAGATACCCATGCGCGGGGATCTCGATCTGGGACTGCTCTGGCGACTCAGGCACATCATTCAGCAGGAGCGGCCGGATATCGTGCATCTGCACAGCCGCCGGGGGGCGGATTTGCTGGGCGGCATCGTGGCGCGGCTGGCGGGGGTGAAGACGGTGCTCACCCGGCGGGTGGACAATCCGGAATCTCCGTTCGTGGCGCGCTGGAAGTACCGTCTCTATGACCGGGTCATCACCATTTCAGAAGGCATCCGCCAGGTCCTGCTGGCAGAGGGGGTCGACCCGGAGCTGCTGGTCTGCATACGCAGCGCGGTCAGCCCCGATGCCTACCGGGCGCGCTGTGATACCGCCTGGTTCCGGCAGACATTCGGTCTCGCCGGAACCGGGACGGTGCTGGCAGTCATCGCCCAGCTGATACCCCGCAAGGGACATCGCGTGCTGCTGCAAGCCCTCCCCGGGCTGCTAGAGGCGTTTCCGGAGGTGCACGTGATCTTCTTTGGGCAGGGGCCCCAGGAGGATAAATTGCGGCGCCAGGCCAGGCAGGCGGGACTGGCAGACAGGGTGACCTTTGCGGGCTTTCGCACCGATTTACCACAGATCCTGCCCTGTCTGGACCTGGTGGTGCATCCTGCCCTGATGGAGGGCCTGGGCATCTCCCTGCTGCAGGCGGCGGGCGCCGGGGTGCCGATCGTGGCGGTGAATGCCGGTGGTATGCCGGAGGTGGTGCGCGACGGTATCAACGGCCTGCTGGTGCCACCCGGGGATAGTGCAACGCTGGCTGCTGCCATCCGCCGGCTGCTGTCGGACCGGCCGCTGATGCAGCGAATGGGGCAGGCCGGCAGGACGCTGGTTGCAAGCGAATTTTCCATCGATCGCATGGTGGAGGGGAACCTGCAGGTTTACCGGGAACTTTGCGCCAACGATGGCTAGCAGCCTGTTAACCCCAGCGTTGCATAAATCCCCTCTCCCACCGGAGGGTGTCGCAAAAGTCCTCTCCCTGCGGGAGTACCCTGAAGGGCATAAAAAGGGTCTGTTGCTGGAATTCATCGCTGGTGAGCTTCTGGTACAGTCTTGCAGGTGCGAATCGCGGCTGAAAGCCGTTTATGCCCTTTAGGGTGCTCCTACAGCAAGAAATTTTGCAATGAGCGGGTTAGCACTTGTATGGTCTCCGGCGAAAGCACATGGCTACTCTTTACAAGAGCATGATGTAACATCAGGAGGTGTCCAACGTCTGGAACCCTGGCCACGGAGAAACCAGGCATCGACCAACCGTGGCAATAGCAATTACCCATGAATAGTAAAGACCTGTATTTCCGCCTGCTGCGCCATGTCCTGCCCTACCGGAAGGTATTCCTGGTCTCGCTGCTGGGAACCGTGGTCTTCGCGGCGACGGAACCCGCGATGCCGGCCCTGATGAAGCCGCTGCTGGATGAAACCTTCGTCGCGAAGAACGCCGATACCCTGGTCATGCTGCCGCTGCTGCTGATGCTGCTGTTCCTGGTGCGCGGCCTGGCCAGTTTTACCAGCGGCTACGGCATGAAATGGGTCGCCACCCGCGTCGTCATGGACCTGCGCGGGCAGATGTTCGACAGGCTGCAGACCCTTCCCATCCACTTTTTCGACAACCACTCCTCCGGCAATATCATCTCCAGGCATACCTTCAACGTCTCGCGCGTCATGAATGCGGCGACCGAGGTGATCGTCACCCTGGTAAAGGACAGCCTGACCATCGTCGGGCTGCTGGCCTATGCCTTGTACGTTAACTGGCAGTTGTCGCTGATCGTGTTTGCCATCGCTCCGCCCACGGCGCTGACCATTCGTTACTTCAGCCGCCGCATGCGCCGGCTGAGCCGTTCCCTGCAGGACTCGGTCGGGGATATCACCCGGGTTATCCAGGAAGCCATCAACGGCAACCGCGAGGTCAGGATCTTCGGTGGTGAAGACTATGAAAGGCGGCGCTTTCATGACATCAATAACTGGATCCGGCGTTACAACATGAAGGTGGCAGCGGCCTCCGAGATCAACGTACCCATCGTCCAGATTTTCACGGTAGGTGCTTTGTCCATCGTCGTTTACTTTGCAGCCATCCAGTCACAATCCGGCGATATCACTGTGGGTGAATTCGTGTCATTGATAACCGCCCTGGCCCTGCTGTCTGCACCGATCAAGCGGCTGACCAAGTTAAACGTGCAGCTGCAAAGCGGCCTGGCGGCGGCTGAAAGCGTATTCGACCTGATCGACGAGGCCCCGGAAATCGACCAGGGTGACACCACGATTGAGCTTGCCCGGGGTAATATCGCTTTCAGGCAGGTGTCCTACACCCACGTCGGCACCAGGGGCCCCGTGCTGCGGGACATCAACCTGGACATCGCGGCCGGTGAAAACATTGCCCTGGTTGGTCCGTCCGGCGGTGGCAAAACCACACTCGCCAGCCTGCTGCCCCGATTCTACAACCCGACTGCCGGCACTATCCTGCTGGATGGCATTGACATCCAGGACATCACCCTGGCCAGCCTGAGAAAGCAGATCGCGTTTGTCGGGCAGCACATCATCCTGTTCAACGAGAGTATCGGCGCGAACATCGCCTATGGTGCGCAGGGGCGTGATGTCGACGACCAGGAGATCAGGGCCGCCGCCGGGAAGGCGCACGCCCTGGAGTTCATTGAAAAGCTGCCGGACGGCTTCGGCACCCTGGTCGGTGAGAACGGGGTGCGCCTGTCGGCCGGCCAGCGTCAGCGGCTGGCCATCGCCCGCGCCCTGATCAAGGACGCACCGATCCTGATCCTGGACGAGGCGACTTCCGCGCTCGACACCGAGTCCGAAAAGATCGTGCAGGCCGCGCTGGATACCCTGCGCAGCGGGCGTACTTCGCTGATTATCGCCCACCGGCTCTCGACGATCGAAAATGCCGACCGCATCCTGGTAATGCAGGACGGCAGTATCGTGGAGCAGGGTTCTCACAGCGAACTCCTGCAGCGTGATGGTGCCTATGCGCGACTGTACAAGGCGCAAAGCAGGCATCATGCCAAAACGCCATGAAGGGGAAGCACAATCCTGTTACAGGTTACCGCCTGCTGGCCCCATGGTACTGGCCTACCTGGCTGGCCTTTGGACTGGTAAGGCTGGTCGTCATGTTTCCCTACAGCCTCCAGCTTGCCATCGGGCGTAAGCTGGGAAGACTCTTCAAGCTGTTCTCGCCCTACCGGCGCAGCATCGTCAGGACCAACCTGGAACTCTGTTTCCCGGAACTTGGCGACGAGGAAAGAAGACAGCTTGCAGACCGGTCCTTCGAGTCCCTCGGGATGTCTCTCATCGAAACAGCTGCCGCCATGTGGAAGCCTGAGAGGTTCTTCGAGAATCTGGGCGCGCTCCAGGGGCTGGATAATATCGAAAAAGCCCGGGAGCAGGGCAAGGGGGTCCTGTTGCTGAGCGGTCATTTTTGCTCGCTGGATTTTGCCGGCAGGTTACTCATGAGGCAACACCCCTCCTGCTTCACCTACCGGGAACTCCGTAACAGCGTGTCCGACAGGATCATCAGGAAAGCAAGGGAAAAATACAGCAGAAAACTGATCCATCGCCATGATCTGCGCAGCTTCATCGATGCGCTCAGGACTGGAGAAGTTGTCTGGTATGCACCGGACCAGAGTCAGGGAAAGCGGCGTGGCGTGTTTGCCCCTTTTTTTGGCATACCAGCCAGCACGCTGAAGGCGACGACGAAACTGGTCAAACTGACCGGCGCGGCTGTTCTCCCGTTCGGCATCCAGCGGCTCCCGGATGCCCGGGGATATGCGCTGACGATTCAACCGGCCTTCGAGAATTTCCCCGGGGAAAACGAGGTCGAGGACGCCACTCGATTCAACGCCTGGCTGGAATCCCAGATTCGCGAAAACCCGGAACAATATCTCTGGATACACCGGCGCTTTAAATCCCGGCCCACCGGAGAGGCAAAACTCTATCCGCCGGAGCCGCGGCGTGTGAAAAAAAAACGTGCCCGAAAGAAAACAGGCTGAACCAGCAGCCCCTGTGATGGCTCAGGCCTGTTTTGCCCGGCCGGCGAAATGGATGACGTTTTCCGGCAGTTCTTTCTCGATGTGGTGCAGTTCCGGGACCAGCTTGTTGATACAGCTCAGGAGAGTATTCTGGTCATAGCTTGCACAGGCGGACTCCATTTTGGAGATGACCTCATTCAGGAACTGCCAGTCTATTCTCCTGTGCCGGGACAGCAGAATCTTATCGTGCTGTGTGTCTTCGAGCCTTTCCTTTTCATGGAATAATTCCTCAAACAGCTTTTCGCCCGGGCGCAGGCCTGTGTAGACGATCTCGATGTCCCTGCCGGGTTCCTTGCCGGAGAGGCGGATCATCTGCTCGGCAAGATAGGTGATGCTGACCGGATCGCCCATGTCGAGCACGAAAATCTCGCCGCCCCTGCCCATGGACTCCGCCTGCAGAATCAACTGGCAGGCCTCGGGGATGGTCATGAAGTAGCGGATCATCTCAGGGTGCGTCACGGTCACCGGGCCACCGGCCATGATTTGTGCCTTGAACAGCGGCACCACACTGCCATTCGAACCAAGCACATTGCCGAAACGGACAGTGATAAAGCGGGTTGTGGAATGCTGGTTGAGGTTCTGGCAGAAAATTTCCGCGATACGCTTGCTGGCGCCCATGATATTGGCCGGGTTTACTGCCTTGTCGGTTGATATCAGGACGAAGGCATCGCAACCATGACGGTCTGCCGCCATGGCCATGGTTCGGGTCCCCAAGACATTGTTGTGGACGGCTTCGCGCACACGGGATTCCAGCATGGGTACATGCTTGTAGGCGGCGGCATGATAAATGATTTCAGGTTTCTGGGTTTGAAACAGGAACTCGACGGTTGCCGCATCGGCCACATCTCCGAGTGCCACATGTAGCTCGATCTCCGGGAAATTCTGGCGCAGTTCGTTTTCGATCTGGAACAGGTTGAATTCACTGTTATCCAGCAGGACCAGTCTTGCAGGGTTGAGTCTGGCCACTTGCCGGCATAATTCCGTGCCAATGGAGCCGCCACCGCCACTGATGAGTACACAGCGTCCGGACATTTCTGCGTGGATTGCTTGCCTGTCAAGTCGCACGGGGTCACGACCCAGCAGGTCCTCGATAGAGACTTCACGCAAGGTGTTGACGCTCACGCGCCCTGCAATCAGGTCCTGTATGCAGGGAAGTGTTCGGAACGGGATGCCGGTGGTTTCACAGAGTTCCACCAGGTGCCGCATCTGGTGGGAGGTGGCCGACGGAACAGCCAGCAGGATCAGTTCCACCCCCAGTTCTTCCACCAGTTCCGGAATACGGTCACAGATCCCCAGTACACGTATGCCGTGGATATCTACCCCGCGCTTGCGAATGTCGTCATCGAGAAACCCGACAGGCAGCAAGCTACGCTCCGGATCACGCAACAGGTCCCTCGCAAGCATTTCGCCGGAACGGCCGGCGCCCACGATCAGTACCCGCATGCCTTTCTTCAAGTAGATTTTGCGATCCGTGATCCAGCGATAGAAAAACCTCGGGGCGCCCAGCAGACCGATCAATGCAATTGCATAGAGCGGAAACACAGTTCGTGGCACATGGTTGAGACGCGTCGCCAGGGTGATAACGGCAAGACAGACCAGGGTGCCAACCAGGACTGCCTTGATGATGCGCATCATGTCGGGAAGCGATGCAAAGCGCCAGTCACCGCGATACAGGCCAAAGTAGATGAATGCAGCGGCCTGGGTGAATATGGCTAGCGGCAGCCAGAGTCCTGCTTCGGAGAGATATTCCGCTGGTATGGTGGAGAAGTTGAATCGCACCCAGTAGCCGAGGAACCAGGCTACCGGAACCAACAGCAGGTCATGCAGGAAGGCAGTGGCCGGGCTGCGCAGCTTTATGAAAGGTCTCACTCATGGTTTCCTTGTGGTCGATTGCGTTCCCCAGCGCCAGCCAGTCATTGCGCTGAAATAAACATTGCGTACACTACGTTACCGTTTCTGTTAGTGCCATACGTACATCTACTTAGGCTGCGTTTTTTGCCTGCAAGGTGCCGCTCTGCCATGAGGCGCACCAGTCCTGTCAAGGCCGCATATAATAGCGCCCGCAATGCAATTTATAAAACCTGGCTTTTGAGGGGCAGGGCAGTACTGCCAGGCCAGACTCGCAATAGGCAGGAATAAGGGCGTATTCAACCAGCACGGTCCGGCCATGGCAGATACCTCAGGGATTCTGCATAGATTTTCTTTATGCCCATATCGAATGCTTCTCGTGGGCACATGTTTATGTTTCCTCTATAAATTAAGTAGGGTACCATCGCTCTTCGCCTCAGTGCCTAAAGTTGACTCGTCAGCAGGGGGATGCCTCTAGCATTCGCTTGTGTGTGCCGTGTGCTATGAAGCACTCGACCGAATGAAATCTGCGAAAAGCACGGCAGGCGGGGCTGCGCTTTCTCAACATGAAGTCCGGGTATTTTCAACTCGTTTCCAATACGCGATTATTGGGTACCCCCTCCCCCGCCCCCCCCATCGTTGCACAAAGTCCCTCTCCCACCGGGACGCCGACAGGGGGTTGGCGGTAGGGAAATGCAAGCTACAATTGCCGAGAGGGTTAGGGTGAGGGGGTAATAATTCGAGCATTTCAGCTTTATATTTCCTTCCACCGGGAAAGAGGGTCGTTTCTTGAATCCAATGTATGTGAGCTCCGGAATCACCTGGTATACAGCCCGCAACCCTCGTTATACAGGCATACTTTTTCTTCATTCTGAAATTTTATGTATCGTAAGGTAATTTAGGTATGTCCCAGGAAATCAAACACACTGAAGAGCGGACTCGGCAATATCTGGTTCTCGATCCTGAATTAATCCTGCAGAATACTGCCGGTAATGAAATAAGCCTGTTTGATCTATGGACTGTCCTGTCAAAAAAGCGAATCCTTATATTTGGAATTCTTGCTGCATCTTTAGTGATTTCAGCAGCCACAGCTTTTCTGTTAACACCCGTTTACCAGGCAACAATTCACTTCGCGCCACCACTGAAGAAGGATATTGACATACTCAACATCCCGGAGTTTAGCTCAGCTTATACGACGGACGATGCATATAAAGCATTTCAGAACAACTTCATCGCACGCAACAACCTGTGGGATTTCTTTGTCGAAAAGCAGTTATACAAAGCCTATCTTGACGAGAATGGCTATGCTGATGAGGATATCGACAAGACTTTCGATACAGAGTTTCTTGAAAATGTAACACTGCATCAACCCAAACCCGGTGGTGATCAAGCCTTCATGAATGCCACTCTGGACTGGGATGACGCAACAGAAGGAGCGGCACTGCTCAATGAGTACAGTCAGACTGTAAGCAGTATAACTGTAGAAAAGTATGTTGATGAGCTGAGCAATAAGCTCCTCCTGGACAAAGAACGGCTGCAGGGACAGATCACGTTGCTCAGAGAGTCCGCGCAACGTGAAAAAGAATATCGTCTGATCGAATTGGATGAGAACATCAGCATTGCAAAAGAGCTTGGAATCAAGAGGCGGGATGACCTGCTAGATCAGAAAAGATCTGATGTGTTTGTTGATGCATCAGGAAAACAACCGCTTTACTACCAGGGTTATGAGGCGCTCGAGGCTGAAAAGCGGAGCCTGCAGATCCGGAAAAGCAACGACCCTTTTACACCCGGCCTGAATGAGAAGCTAAAAGAGTTGGAATATCTCAACGCTATCAAGATTCCTCCTGGTCAAATCAGCGTGGTGCGTGTAACCCAGCAGGCAAAGGCATTAAATGAGCCTGTTAAGCCCAGGAAAAAAATGATAGTTATTCTTGGCAGCGTACTGGGCTTATTTTTAGGTATCTTAGTAGCATTTGTAGCATATGCAGTTGAAGGGAGGCGGTGAATGACGTGTTACCAAGCTTCTTACTTATATTATGAGAAATGGTTCGAAAGTAGAGGTTGATTGAAAATTGCTTTCAAAATACGCAAGCTGCTCATAACTTACTGGGTATCGTGCCATTTAGTACGAGATGCTTCATCTAAAATTAATCAATCGCTTCTAAGTTCGGGTGAGCGATAGCTCAATTTGGAGTGCTGAACAAACGGAATATTCTAAGGAATAAAATACCTCAATAATTTCCGTCCCTCGTTTGTTGATTGGCTGATTATTGTTCCCTCTGACTTTCCTAAATTACGCAGGAAAATTGATTTTGTTAGTGCGTCACAGTGCCCTTTATGCGCTTGGTCGAGGTGGACCGGGCCTAATCAACTTTATGGCGCTAGCCTTGTACACGCGACTGCTGACGCCGGTGCAATACGGGCAATACGCGCTGGTCCTAGCAGGATTGGGGCTGGTACAGGTTATCGGCTTCCAGTGGTTGTCGCTGTGCCTGGCTCGATTCCTGTCAGCGAACCATGATGCGCCGGAGCGCTTCCTGTCTGAAATAAAGTACCTTTTCGTCTTCCCGGCCCTTGTTTTCAGTGCAGTGGGCTTGTTAATCGTAATACTGTGGCCTGATCCGGTTTGGCAACGGTTGCTTGCCCTTGCGGTGCCGTTGCTTGTCGCACAATCATGGTACCAGCTAAATCTGTTCCATGCAGCGGCAGCGCTCAATCCAGGTCTTTATGGTCGCATAAATCTAACCAGGTCAGCAGTTTCCCTTGCGTTGGGTTCACTCCTTGCCTGGCTCGGGTTGGGCGCCTACTCGCCTTTATGGGGATTACTGTTGGGAGCAGGTATGTCAACCCTGGTTATTGGTCGCAGTGTCTGGCGAGATATAAGACCCGTTCGACCTGATCCCGAGAAGATCAAACTTCTGCTTGTATTCGGAATGCCTCTCGCTGCCAATTTTGCTCTGGCGTGGGTAGTCTCCAGTTCCGACCGCTTTTTACTTGGCTGGCTGCTTGGTGTGGATTCAGCAGGTCAGTATGCCGTTGGCTATGATCTTGCGCAGCAATCAATTGGAACGCTGTTGATGATAATCAACCTTGCGTCTTATCCTCTCGTTGTTCACGCTCTTGAGCAGAATGGTGCTGAGGTTGCACGAGGTCAGTTGCAGAAAAATGGCGTGGCTATTTTTACTCTGGCTTTTTCAGCAGCGGCGGGTGTTGCTGTACTGGCGCCGCTGCTTGGCAGATTGCTACTTGGTGTTGAATATGGGGATTCCGCAGTTCAGTTATTGCCATGGGTCGCACTTGCCGCTGCATTGTCGGGACTTAAATCCTATTATTTCGACACTGCTTTTCATCTCGGGCACAGCACAATAAAACTAGTCTGGATTTCTATAGGTGCTGCGTTAATCAATGTTATTTTCAATCTCATGTGGATTCCGCACTTTGGAATACTCGGTGCTGCTTATGCCACGGTGTTAACGTATTGCGCAGCCATGATAGGGAGTGCTTGGCTGGGACAGCGTTATTTTGACATGCCGGCCATCATGCCTTTAGTAGTGCCTGCATTGGTTGTATCAGCTTCCACTGCGTTCGCAGCCTGGCTTGCCATGCAATACGGGGGTTGGGGGGGGCTTGCTTTCGGTTTGCTGGCAGGCGTATCTGCAGCCATGCTAAGCGCTATTAGCATAAATCTTGTCGGGATTCGACAAGGGATACAGCGTAGGCTTCAAAAGCGGCGAATGGATTCAAGCTTGTGATTATCAGTTTAACTGCTTTGCCTGATGTTACTAGTGAGATAATTGAATGAACCAGAAAATGCTACTTCTTCTCAGAAAGCTGACAGTCAAGATTAAACCATTACCAGGCTCCGTTTTAGTACTGGATTTCATTCGTCGATTCTTCTCCAAGAAGCCGGTGTCAGTCAGGGTAGAAGATTTCGATGGCGATCTCGCAATTAATCTACGCCTTGATGAGCACATGCAAAGCCGGGTGTTCTGGTACGGTTCCTATAGCAGAGATATTCTGCTGATTCTGAAAAGACTCTTAAAACCAGGGATGGTTGTCATAGATGCGGGGGCTAATATAGGCGAGATTACGCTGGTTGCGGCCAAGGTGGTTGGTTCTTTAGGCCATGTTTATGCCTTTGAACCACAATTGGAAACTTCTGAGGAGCTGTTACAAAACGTGCTACTCAATAATTTCACCCAGATTTCTATCCAGAAATACGGTCTCTCGGATGAAGCCGGGGATAAAGCAATTTATCGTGCGACATCGGATTTCCATGATGGCTCACGGCATGATGGGTTGGCTACGCTCTATCCTTCGGAAAAGCGTGCAACGAAAGCAGGTGTAATTCGTTTGCTAACCCTCGACGATTTTTCCGAACATGTCGGCCTTGACAGGCTGAATCTGATCAAAATGGATATCGAAGGCGCTGAATTACCTGCCTTGAAAGGCGGAATTAGGATGTTGCAGAAATTCAAGCCTTATATCATCGTGGAAGTGCAACAAGAGACTGCAAGTCAGGCGGGCTACAATGCCAGAGATATCTTGTCGTTTCTAAAACCCCTGGGTTATCGGTTTGAAGTGATAGGAAGAAAGGGGCGTTTTAAACCCGTCGATGAAGATTCACTTGGACAATTTCAGAATATTATTTGTACACCAATTAGGGTGAATTGAGTTGCGAATCGCTATATTCCTGCCTTCTCTCCGTGGTGGGGGGGCAGAAAAGGTTATGGTGACATTGGCCCAGGGATTTTGTAACCATGGGTTAAAGGTCGATTTGGTATTAGCAAGAGCTGAGGGCGCTTACCTTAACGAGGTGCCACAAAAAGTCAGGATCATTGACCTCAATGTTTCGCGAGTGCTTTTTAGTCTTCCCGGGCTGGTGGGTTATCTTCGTTCCGAACGCCCCGCTGCAATACTCACCGCGATGGATCATGCTAACGTGGTTGCATTATTAGCCCGCAGGTTGTCAGGTGTCGCTGTTCGAACAATTGCGAGTGTCCATAACAACCTTAGCAATACTGTTGCTAACGCCTCGTCGTTAAAATCACGTATTTCGCGATACTGGATCCGACCATTTTATCCATGGGCAGATGCAGTCGTAGCCGTCTCACAGGGTGTAGCGAAAGATCTTGTTAGCCTGATCGGCCTGCCATCGGAAAAGGTGAAGATCATCTATAACCCAGTGGTAACACCGGAGCTCTTCTCAAATGCTTCAAAATCTTTGAATCATCCATGGTTTTATCCTGGTGAACCACCGGTAGTTCTTGGCGTCGGTCGACTGACAGATCAGAAAGATTTTCAAACTCTGATTCATGCTTTTGCCTATGTCAGGGAGAGGCGTCCCGCCCGTCTTATGATTCTGGGAGAAGGAGAAAATCGAAGCACGCTAGAGGCCCTTGTGAATGCATTGGTGCTTGACAACGATGTAGCGTTACCCGGATTTGTTGATAATCCTTATTCGTACATGAGGGCTGCGGCGCTGTTTGTGCTGTCCTCGCGGTGGGAAGGATTTGGCAATGTCCTGGCTGAGGCCATGGCATGTGGAGCGCCGGTAGTGAGCACCGATTGCCCAAGTGGACCGGCTGAAATACTGGAGGATGGGAGATGGGGGGCTCTTGTACCCGTGGGGAACGTGTGCGCTATGGCCGAGGCAATCTCTTTTCAATTGGATTCTGAATGCCCTGAAGGAATGAAAGAATCGGTTCTAGAGCGCTTTGATGTGAATCGTATTGTTAATCAGTATCTAGATGTTTTATTGCCGCAACGAAATTAACGCATCCACTTTGGTTTTTTATTAGCAGTTAAGTCCGGAGATTATTGCGTGGACGGGTTATACACCGCTAATTATTTATTGATGGCCCTTTTACTGGGGGGGATTCTGTTTGGTTTTATCAAACGATCTGAGTTCGGTATTTTTGTCGGTTATGCAGAAATGTTCCCGTTTTTTGGTGCTTTTCTATACCCAGTTTTGTTTTATAGCGGAATTCTTTTCCCTGCTAAAGAAGGTGCGAGCTTTCTTGCTACAACTGGTGTGCCCGGGATAGCAACTTTTTTCCACATTGCATGTTATCTGCTTGGAGCAATATGTGGATTTGCCCTGGCTGACCATTCGACAAGCAAGAGAGAGATGTCTGATACTTTTTATTTCGTAAGAACAGCTATTAGAGATGAAAGGAAGTTTTTTAAAGGTGCCATATTTTTAGGTCTTAGTTTCCTTTTGCTTTATCTGACACTAATTGGGTGGGGGGATGCTATCGCATATGCGGCCAGGATGAGAAGCGGGTATTTCGATATGATTAGTGAGGGTGCCCAACATTTCTTGTTTTTTAAATCGCTAGCTATAAGCTTCACGTTTATTGTTTGCTTTATTCCATTTATGTTGAAAAGCTCTGAATCGAAATTTTACGTTTTTATATACTTTTTATTTGCGATTATGCTTTATGCTGTTTCGGTGAGCAGAATGGTTATTCTGCTGAATATAGCGGTCCCGTTGCTTGTCTACCTCAGAATTCGCGTGAAAAATATATCGACGTTTATTTTTTTTACTGCATTTGCCTCACCATTACTGATTATGTTCCTGTTTTACGGCAAACCATTAGGTTACGTATTTTTTAAGCTGATTAGCGATGGAAAAATAGTGGGGGTTGAGCCTTATCTTTCAGAGCATGGCTTGCTTAGCGCATTTTTTGGGAATTTTGGCTTTATTTGGTACTCGATAGAAGCCGGTATGGAGAATATATTAATAACCAGGTCACCGCTTATACCAACTGAATTATTTCTTTCCATGGTTGGATTTGTTCCTTCCAGACTCTTGGACTATACAGGGCTGTCATTCATCGATTATAGAACTGTTGACCAGTCGCTTGCTTGTCTTAATACCCAGTATTTTGGCCTCGATTGCACGATTCCGCCACGAGAATTAGGCTTAACAGCCTATATTATGCCTTTTGGTGGGGCATTTATTCTGGGAGTTGTTAAATATTTTCTTTTTCGACGTTACGAGAAATACTTTATTTATTTTTCCAGGATAGATTACGCAAAGACATGGTATCCCATACTTATAATTATTTTAGTAACAATGTTTTTTTCTTTTATTCCTAGCGTGCTGAGTCAATTGTTGTTTCTAGTTCTTATCTTGATGTTTTGGTCTGTGCTGTCCCGTTTCTTGCGAGCGATAGCCGCCACCTATTCTGCACCAACACAAGCAAAAGTGACGAATGCTTCTTATAAGCATAATCAGCCAGGTAACGGTTAGACATAATAAAATAATGAAAATTGTTCACATTATTACCGGCCTCAAAACCGGCGGCGCAGAAATGATGCTTTACAAGCTGCTTTCCAACCAGGATACAGCGCGCTTTAAACCGGAAGTAGTCTCGCTTACAGATATTGGTCCAATAGGGAAACGAATTCTTCAGCAGGGCATACCGGTTCGTTGTCTGGGTATGAATCGCGGGATGCCAAATCCGCTGGTGGCACTTAAACTTGCCAAGTGGTTGCGGCAATCAAAACCAGCAGTAATCCAAACCTGGATGTATCATGCCGACCTTGTCGGTGGCATTGCCGCGAAGTTGGCAGGTGGCATCCCATTGGTGTGGGGAATTCACCACAGCAATCTCGAGCCAGGGAGCAACAAGTGGAGCACGATTTTGACAGCCAGAATATGCGCCAGAACATCCCGATGGTTACCTGCAAAGATCGTATGCTGCTCCGAGGCATCGCGACAGGTGCATACCTCACTTGGTTATGACGCTGAAAAAATGGTCGTAATTCCCAATGGATTTGACCTTGAAACCTACAGGCCGGATCCACAAGCAAGAATTTCTGTCCGCAGGGAACTGGACATTCAGAATGAAACACCATTAATTGGTCTGGTTGGCAGATTTGACCCACAAAAGGATCATCATAACTTCATGTTGGCGGCCGCACGATTAGGGGCACACCATCCCAGTCCGCATTTTTTACTATGTGGAGACTGCATTGACACTCAAAATGCAGAACTCACTAAGTGGATTGCAGCAGCCGGACTAAGCGAACGTTTCCACCTGCTGGGGCGTAGAGAAGATATTCCTCGGCTGACTGCTGCATTGGATATTGCTTCTTCTTCTTCATCATTTGGTGAGGCGTTTCCCCTTGTGCTTGGTGAGGCGATGGCCTGCGGGGTACCCTGTGTGACAACCGATGTTGGCGATTCAGCACGAATTGTCGGAGACACCGGCTATGTGGTACCGTCCAAGAATCCGGATGCCTTTGCAAATGCATTAAACAAATTATTGAACCTTTCTCCACAAGCCCGCATTTATTTGGGGCAACAGGCAAGAAAGCGAGTAAAGGAAAATTACTCCCTTGCATTTATCATGAAACAGTATGAGGAATTGCATAGGGATGTTGCTGCAGCATAGTGTTATCCATTCATGATTTATTCTAACTGTGTAATTTATTTGGCACGACCTCTGTCTACACCAACAGGATTCGTTACCCGTAGATGCTCAAATTGTTCGAAGCTGCAGTATTTGTGGCTCAGGTTCTTGATAAAGGCTGTTGGGATCGCATGCCAATTTCAAGATTGGCATTGGTTGATGAGTTTCGCAACATGTCCCTTGAAAGTCTTCAGGTATCAGGCTTTGATGTTGTCCTTATACTGCAAAGTTAGAAGCTGGATTTGAAAACTTCTTTGACTGTTGAAAATAAGGCCCGGTCTGGTCAGTCTGCTTCCTGTCCCAAACTGATCTACTTTGTAACAGAAGACTGGTATTTTTATTCACACCGTCTTGCGCTGGCTGAGGCCGCTGCGAGCAACGGATTCGATGTGGCTGTTATTACGCGAGTATCCAAACATGAGAAACGGATTACCGATCACGGCATTCGGGTAATCCCGGTGAAGCTGCGACGCAGTAGCATCAATCCATTCCAGGAACTGCTTTTTATCTGGTCTCTGTGCCGGATATACCGAAGGGAGAAACCGGCTATCGTCCATCATGTTGCCATGAAGCCAGTGCTGGAAGGTACTGCTGCAGCTTATCTGGCTGGTGTTCCGTCCATCATCAATGCGGTTGCGGGCCTCGGTTACATCTTTTCCGCAAACAGCTTGAAAGCGTGCGTGCTGAAGCTGGTAATTGTCCCGGCACTCAAGACCCTGCTTCGCAGCAAGCGCTGCAATGTCATTGTTCAGAACATGGATGATATGAATGAGCTGATTGATCGCAACATTGCGACCAGGGCGCGAACTACTCTAATTCGGGGCTCCGGGGTGGATACAAACATTTATGTGCCAACGGCCAAAACTAATGATGTCCCGATTGTATTACTGGCATCCCGAATGCTGTGGGCAAAGGGAGTGGGCGAGTTTGTTGAGCTTGCCCGGATATCAAGGCAGCGTAATGTAATTGCACGTTTTGTGTTGGTAGGTGAGCCTGATCCTGAGAATCATGACTCAGTTCCTTCTGCAAAGCTTGAGTCGTGGCAAGAAAGCGGTGTTGTTGAGTGGTGGGGGAAAAAAGACGACATGCTGGAGGTCTTCAGGCTCGCAGATATTATATGTCTACCGACTACCTATGGCGAAGGTGTGCCGAAGGTGCTAATTGAGGCTGCGGCCTGTGGTCTTCCCATTGTGGCGACAAATGTTCCCGGCTGTCGGGAAATTGTACGGCGTGGGGATAATGGCTTTCTTGTTCCTCCAGGAGATGTCGAGGCATTGTTCGGCGCTGTTAAATCTCTGCTGGATAATAGCGAACTCAGATCAGAGATGGGTGCACGGGGCCGCGCACTTGTTATTTCCGATTTTTCTATTGAACAGGTCATCGATAAGACATTGAAGCTGTACCGGAAGGACTCTTCATGAATAGGGTGCTGGTGACAGGGGCTAGCGGCTTTGTCGGTAAGCGCTTATGCGAATATCTGGAAGACAAAGGCTTTGATGTGGCTCGCGCCGTACGGCATGCAGAACGCACGGCGAAAGGCACTTGTTCCGTTGGAAGTGTTGGGCCTGATACAAACTGGAACGAGGCGCTGACAGGTGTTGATGTGATCGTGCACCTCGCCGCACGTGTGCATGTCATGGAAGATGACGCGGCCGATCCCCTGGCCGAGTATCGTCGTGTAAATGTTGATGGAACGAAGAAGCTTGCGATGGTTGCTGTAAAAGCGGGTGTAAGACGCTTTATATATGTGAGTACCATCAAGGTAAATGGAGAAGCAACATTCGGAAAGGCATATTCTGCTTCCGATACGCCGCACCCTGTAGATGACTATGCTCGATCAAAACTTGAGGCGGAAGACTGTTTGTGGCGTATCGCTGCAGAAACAGGCCTTGAAGTTGTTATTGTAAGGCCGCCGCTTGTTTACGGGCCCGGTGTCAGGGCAAATTTCCTGCGCTTGTTTAAGTGGGTTGGCCGTGGCATACCATTTCCTTTTCTGCGTGTCGCCAATAGCCGCAGCCTCGTGGCGCTTGATAATCTGGTGGACCTGCTGACGGTATGCGTGACCCATCCGCAGGCAGCCGGCAAGGTGCTGCTCGTCTCTGATGATGAGGATGTTTCCACAACGGAACTCATTCGGCGTATTTCCATCCATATGGGGAAACAGGCAAGGATGATAGCGGTCCCGGTAAGTATTTTGCGTGGCGTTGCGAGGCTTTTTGGGAAACAGGCAGTCATCGAACGACTGACAGGTTCACTTCAGGTGGATATCAGTGACACAAAGGAGGCATTAAACTGGAATCCACCGGTTACACTGGATGAGGTCTTGCGTGAGACGGTGACCTGGTATCAGGCGCAGCAATTGTAGTCGAAAGTACTGTTGCCCCTCGTCTGCCTGCAAATAAACCATGCTGAAGCGTATATTCGATATCGTATTTTCGTTGGGGGTGTTGTTGATCTCCATCTTTCCAATTCTGGTAATTGCAGCCGCAGTTCGACTCACATCATCAGGCCCTGCTATTTACTGGTCTGACAGGGTTGGGAAAGACAACACGATTTTTCGAATGCCCAAGTTCCGGACCATGAAAATCGATACGCCGGCCGTAGCAACG
>Ga0210064_1000434_pt1 | contig 20182 bp, 17 predicted proteins | sample Muzzi_CordC_D2_FD_185531 | JGI IMG/M metagenome (GOLD analysis project Ga0210064, IMG submission 185531) | Wetland microbial communities from San Francisco Bay, California, USA, that impact long-term carbon sequestration - Muzzi_CordC_D2 (SPAdes) | ecosystem: Environmental > Aquatic > Marine >...
ACCTTGGCCCCAACATCCAATGCCGATGGTTTCGTTGCGAATGATCCAGAGTTGCTGTCGACGAGCGGGCGCGGTCACCCGTCGCGCGCTCTTCTCGATGCGCGCTTCAACTGCGAAAGTATCAGTCCGGGGTCAGAACGAAGCGCGGATCCCGAGCATCCCTCGAAGCCGAAGCGGATACCCACCGGAGATGAGAGAGGCCCCAACGCTGCCGGGGCCCCCGAGACGAGTTCGGGTCCTCCATCCCTCTTCCGCCTCGCTTCCCTCCAACGACCGCCTGTTACCGAACCCCCCCAGGCCGCTGAAAGGACATGTCTCATCCCCAATTCGGTGTTTACTCTCCACCGAAATTGGAGTCAATAGAAATTCCACAAAATATGGGGCTTCACCGGAGTCAAGAGCACAACCTCTTGAGCTTCAACGGTTTTCCATCGTGATCGAACCGGGCGGCGGAAGCGGCGGCAGCCCGGCGAGTGGGCAGAATGTGCCCCAAGTAGCTGAAATCGTTGGCTTGATGGCCTGGGGAAGGCCCTGTGATCCCGACACCCGGATCCGGGGCGAGCTCGCGCGCGGCTCAGCTCTCGGGCAGGCCCGTGAAGCGGATGCCGGTCCCTTCGGGGAGTTTGTAGCGGATGTTGAGCCCGATCATCAGCGCGGTGATGTCTTCGACGATGCGCGCGTTCGCGAGCGGTCCGCCGTTCAGCGCCCGCAGCCCCGGGACGAGCTCGCACAGAGCCATCACCACTTCGCGCGGTTCCTTGGCTCCGGAGACCACGACGTCGCAGTCGACCTCGCTTTCGAGGTGCTGGAGTCGGTGGGCCGAGACGTTCTGGAACGCCGAAACGACGCTCACACCCGCCGGCACCAGCGACTCGACGAGCTCGGCGCAGGAGCCCTGCCAGATTCCGACCGTGCGCACCGCTCCGTCGCCGATCGCGGCCGCGAGGGGCACCGCCATCGACACCACGATCTGGCCCTCGGCCAAGGCGGACTTGATCGACTTCACGGTGCTGGCGGTGTGCTCGAACGGCACGGAAACGATCACGATCGGACCCCGCGGCGTCGCGTCGACGTTCTCGAGACCGACGACATCCGCCCCGGGAACCGCCTCCCGGACCTTCTCGGCGGCTTCGACCGCGCGCTCGAGCTTTCGCGATCCGATCACGACCGGCCGGCCCGCGCGCGCGAAGCGCAGCGCGAGCCCGAGGCCCTGATCGCCCGTGCCGCCCAGAATGACGATTGATCGAGGGTTCATTGCAGTAGACATAGGGCGAGGAGGCTAGCGTAGAGACCGGCTCGGTTCTTTCCTACCTTCACGTTCTTTCCGATCCGTCGAGCCGCGGTCGCCCCACCCCACCCGGCTTTCCAGCGGGCGAGAGAACCACAGGCGAATCCATGTCCTCCGACGACGCTGCGTTCGTACCCACCCGGATCCGCCAGGCGGACGCACGCCACCTCGCCATCAGCTGGGCGGACGGACACGAGAGCCGCTACGAGGTTCGCGCGCTGCGGCTCGCCTGCCGCTGCGCACAGTGCGTCGACGAGTGGAGCGGTGCCCGGACTCTCGACACCGCGACGGTTGCCGACGACGTCCAGCCGAGGAATCTCTCGTCGGTGGGGCGCTACGCGATCCGGATCGACTGGAGCGACGGGCACGACACCGGCATCTACTCGTTCCGGCGCCTGCGCGAGCTCGACACGGCCGTCTGAACGTCGCAAACGACTCAGGCCTCGTCGATCACGAGGCCGATCTCGTCCAGATCGGCGAGCTCGCCGTCGATCGACATCCCGAAACCGACGACCCAGCCGCCGTCGACCGTGAAGCCCACGTAGTCGGGCGAGGCGGCGATGCGATCGGCTGAACGCTTCCCGATCAGCACCGCGGTGCGAACCGAGCGCACATCCGCGAGGCCGACGATGTCGAGCACGGCTTCGAGCGTCGCGCCCCCATCGGCGACGTCGTCGACGACGAGTACGTCGCGGCCGTCGAGCAGCGCCGGATCGAAGCCGTCCACCTGGACCGCGCCGAGCTCCGCCCGCCGCGTTCGGCGCGCCGGCACGTCGTGGATCTCCGCACGAACCCCCATCCGTGCGAGCTCCGCGGTGAGTTCATCGACGAAGCGAGCGGCGCCCGCCGCGATGCGCAGCACCGCGAGCGGAGAGTCCGCATAGTCGCGGTAGAGCCGAGCGGCCAGTTCGGCAATGCGCGCCTGGACCTCCGCAGCGGAAAAGAGCGGAACCACTTGCATCGGCGGCGAGGCTACCGGCGGGCCGGCACGCGGGCAAATCCGCGACGTCGCTCGCTTCTCGGTCGATTCCGAGGCTTCCGGCGGGTGCCGCGGTGCTGTCGAGTGCGACCGGGCGCAGCGGCAAGAATCTCCCTCCAAAGGACGGGGGCGGTGCCCCACGCCGAGTGCGGCCGCTCACCCGAATTCGATACCCTGCGCGAATGGCCCCGATCGACCTCGCCGCAGCGGCCCGTGCGGCCGAAGCCGCCGCCGATCTCGCGCGCGCGGAAATCCTGCCGCGATTTCGAAGCGTCGCGGTCGAAACCAAGAGAGACGGTACACCCGTCACCGAGGCCGACCGCGCCGCCGAGCGCGTCATCCGCGATCACTTGCGCGCGGCGTTTCCGGATTTCGCCGTGCTCGGAGAGGAATTCGGCGGCGGCGGCGGCGGCGACGACGGCCCGTGCTGGATCATCGATCCGATCGATGGGACCATCGGCTTCTCGCGCGGAATCCCGTTGTTCACGACGCTGATCGCGCTCGTCGACGCGGGAGAGCCGGTGCTCGGCCTGATCGACTGCCCCGCGCTCGACGAACGCTATCTGGGCTGGCGCGGCGGCGGATGCCGCCGCAACGGAGTGCCGACCGCGGTGTCGCAGGAGACCGATCTCCGCAACGCAATCGTCTCGCACGGCGACCCCTATTGCTTCGACCTGTTCGGCGCGCGCGAGACGTTCGAACGGATGGCGCGCGAGATTCCGATGCTGCGCGGCTACACCGACGCCTTCGGGCATTCCCAGGTGCTCGGTGGCGGCGTCGACGCGATGGTGGATCTCTCGCTCAATCTATGGGACGCAGCAGCGACCCAGATCCTGGTCAAGGAGGCCGGGGGGCGCTGCGTGACGCTGCCCGGACCCGGCGGCAAGCTCGGGCTGATCTTCGGCAGTCCCGCACTCGTGGAGCAGCTCGAGGACTTCCTGCCCCGCGACTGACCTCGCGGCGTGCGCACCTGACGGCCGTCGGCCGCGCTACAGTCCGGACCCCGCCCAACGACTCGACGCGAGCTTTCGAGAGGAATCCGATGACCACTCCCCCGACCCTGAACGATGCCCGAACCCTGCTTGCCGGAGCCGACGACCTGATCGCACGCGCGCTGGCGCGCGCAAGTGAGATCACCGATCGAGGCAAGCGCATCGACGACCATCAGGTCCTGGCCGAGCGCGTCGCCTACGCCGCCACCGAGGGGCGCGCGGCACAGGAGCTGATCGCGTTCACCGCCGCGGCGCTCGAAGAAGGCCGCGGCGACGACATGCTCGAGCTCACCTGTGTCGCCGGTGTCGCCGATCTGGTCGAAAGCCTGAAGAATCGCCTCGCGCATGCGATCGACGATCTCGGCCTCGACGAGGGCGCGATCGAAGACGCATTCCCGGCCGAGACGCGCGCACTGCTCCGCCGAGCGGGCAGCGAGCGGGTGTTGCGCACGATCGGCGCGCACGTCTGCACCACCCGCGGCGCCAACGCGACTCCACTCGACGAGATCTCCGAGCAGGTGCGGGACGCGGTGCGGGAATTCGCCGAAAACGAGGTGGCCCCGCAGGCCGAGCACATCCACCGCACCGACGCGCTGATCCCGGAGTCCTTCATCAGCGAAATGTCCGAGCTCGGCTACTTCGGCCTCGCGGTTCCCGAGGAGTACGGCGGATCCGAGATGGGGAATCTCGCGATGATCCTGACCACCGAGGAGCTCTCGCGCGCTTCGCTGGCCGGCGCGGGTTCGTTGATCACGCGTCCGGAAATCCTCACGAAGGCGCTGCTCGGCGGCGGCACCGAAGAACAGAAGCAGCACTGGCTGCCGAAGATCGCCGCGGGCGAGATCATGGTCGGCATCTCGGTCACCGAACCGGACATCGGCAGCGACGTGGCTTCGCTGCGATGTCGCGCCGATCGCCAGGTCGTCGACGGCGCGGATTCCTGGGTGATCAACGGTCCCAAGTCGTGGTGCACCTTCGCGGGCCGGGCCGACGTCCTCGCTCTACTCGCGCGCACCGATCCCGACCTCTCGAAGGGTGCCAAGGGCCTGTCGCTGTTGATCGTCCCGAAGGATCGCTTCGACGGACACGAATTCGAGATGAAGCAAGCCGGCGGCGGGCGCATCGTGGGCAAGGCGGACGCCACGCCGGGCTATCGCGGCATGCACTCGTTCACGCTCAACTTCGAGAACTACGTGATCCCCGCAGAGAACGTCGTCGGTGGCGACGAGCAGATCGGCCGCGGCTTCTACCTCCAGATGGCGGGCTTCGCGGCGGGTCGGCTCCAGACCGGCGGCCGCGCCTGCGGTCTCGCACAAGCCGCGCTCGAGAAGACCGCAGAGTACGTGGTCGACCGCATCCAGTTCGCGAAGCCGATCTCCGAGTACCAGCTCACGCAGTTCACGCTCGGGCGGATGGCGGCGCGACTCGCGGCCGCGCGCGCCATCACCTACGCGGCAGCCCTCGCGTTCGACGAAGACGAACGCAAGGCGGCGCCACTCGCCGCACAGGCGAAGCTCCTCGCGTGCGACATCGCGGTCGACGTCACCCAGCAGGGCCAGCTGATGCACGGCGGCTGGGGCTACGCCGAGGAGTACCCGATCAGCCGTTACGTGGTCGATGCCGGTGTGCTGCCGATCTTCGAGGGCGTGAAGCCGGTACTCGAGCTGAAGGTCGTCGCCCGGAATCTGCTCTCCTGAGGCGCGCCGGCGCGCCACCCGCTCCCGGCCGCGGGTCCGGGAGCGCCACCCCCTCGCCCGAGTGCGGTATGGCCCCGCCGGGATCGGCTGGCTAATCTCGCGGCGTGTCGGACACCAAGCAAGAACCCGAGAGCTCCGAGCGATCGAACGACGGCGTGAGCACGCCGTTCGAGAAACCGTTCTTCATGCCGGTGTTGCTGGTTCTTCTGGCGGCCTGGTTCGGTTACGACGGCTGGTTCAATCCCGAGATCGAATCGATCCTGTTCAACCGGATCGTGTTCGGCGTGTTGGTGTTGCTCGCGATCTACACCGCCTGGCAGGACATCCAATTCGGCAGGAAGTCGAAGGACTGACGGCGAGGAAGCGCCGGCTGCGAAGCAGCCGGCGGACGATCACGCCGCGGTGAAGAACTTCGACAGGACGTCGATCATCGGTGCGACATCGGCCACGCCCGCCATCTCGCGACACGAGTGCATCGACAGCATCGGGTTGCCGACGTCGACGGTGCGGATCCCGAGTCGCGCGGCGGTGATCGGACCGATCGTCGAGCCGCAGGCGAGGTCGCTGCGCGAAACGAACGACTGCGGTGCAACACCCGCCAGAGCACACAGGTTTGCGAACTCGCCGGCGGTCACGGCATCGCTCGCGTAGGCCTGGCCCGCGTTCCGCTTGATCACCGGCCCGGCTCCGATCAACGGCCGGTGCCCCGGCTCGTGGAGATCGGCATGGTTGGGATGGACGGCGTGCGCCATGTCGGCCGAGATCAGCCGCGACTGGGCGAGCGCGCGCGCGATCCCCTGCGGCGCGCCGCCGTCGAAGCCCGCAACCGTTCGCTCGAGCACATCGGCGAGGAAGCTGCCGGCGGCGCCCGCGGCGCTGCGGCTGCCGACCTCTTCGTGGTCGTAGAGCACGATCGCGCGCGTGAACGCCGGAACGGGATCCGCGGCGCCGGACGACAACGCCGTCACGGCCGCGTGGCAGCTCGCGAGATTGTCGAGCCGCGGCGCGCACAGGAACTCGCCGCGGGTTCCGATCACCGACGACGGCTGGACGTCGTAGGTCATCAGGTCGAACGCGAGAACCGCCTCCGGCGCGACGTCGGCCTGCTGCTGCTCGCGCAACTCCGCAGCAATCCACTCGGCGAGCGGGGGAGTGCCCTCGAGGCCGGCGATCGGAACCAGATGCTTCTGCGCATCGAGCTTCAGGCCGTCTCTGGCCAGCTCGCGTTGCAGGTGGATCGCGAGGTTGGGAACGCGCAGCAACGGCCGCGAAAAATCCAACAACAGGCTGCGGGTGCGACCGCCTTCGCGGATCGTCACGCGCCCGGCGAGCGAGAGATCGCGATCGAGCCAGGTGTGGAGCAATACGCCGCCGTAGGGTTCGACCGCGAGCTGTCGATAGCCGTGGCTGGCGACGTCGGCCAGCGGCTTGAGGCGCAGATTCGGCGAGTCGGTATGCGCACCGACGATCCTGAAGCCCGCCTCCGCGGGCGATGTCGAGCCGACCTGGAGCGCGATCAGACTGCCGTCGTTGCGCACCACGACACGTCGATCGCCGCAAGCGAATTCCCACGGCTCCGATTCGTGGATCGCGGTGAAGCCCGCCGCTGCGAGTCGCCGAAGGCTCTCGGCCACCGCGTGGTACGGCGTCGGCGAGCTGTCGATGTAGGCGAGCAGATCGGCTGCGGCGGAGCTCTCGTTCCGAATCATGGGCGGACCATAGCAAGGCCGACGGCGCGACCGAGCGCGGCATTCGCGGTCGAGACGCCGCCGGGGTCGCGACCTCTGAGCCCCCAAGGCTCGCCTGGGGGGCTCAGAGGTCCTCGCCGACGATTCTCACCGCGTCACCGACCGTGACGAGATCCTGGCCGTGCGTCACCACGCGATCACCGACGGCGAGCCCGGAGACCACCGCAACGCGATCGCCATCGAGGCCGCCGAAGACGAGAGGCCGCCGCTCGATCCGCAACTCGGAGCCGCGGCCGACCGCGACGAAGCTGAACGGTCGTGCGTCGATCCCGCGCTTCACCGCCGCCAACGGAATCGTATACAGCGCGTCCGGGCCGTCGACCGCCATCTCGATCGCCACCAGCATGCCGGGCCGCAATGCGAGCGCCGGATTCTCGGCCCGGACCTCGAACTCGACCTCGCGGGTCGCGGCTGACGATTCGCCGCCCACGCTCGAAACCGCGCCGGGCAATGACAGCGCGTCGCCTTCGCCGAAGCGCACGCCCACCGCTCCGCCGACGCGAAGCAGCGATTGCAGCGCGCGGGGCAGCGACGCCCGAATCGCCACGACATCGAGTTCGGTCAAGCTCACGACCGGGGCTCCCGCGAGCGCGATCTCGCCGACGCCGCGGTAGCGACGATCGACGACGCCGTTCGCGGGAGCGCGCAGCACACCCGCAGCGAGCCGACTCCTCGACCGCTCGAAGAGCGCCTCCGCGTAGCGGACCTCCGCTTCGTACAGCAGCGATTCGACGCTCGGCGCTGCAACCGGCGCGGACCCGGCGGCAGCCAACTCGAGCAGACCACGCCGCCGCAGCTCACGCCGAGCCGACTCGAGCCGCCGGGCCTGCGTGCGCACCAGGTTCGTCCGGGCCGAGCGCTGCTCCGCCTCGAGCTGTGCGAGATCCAATTGCGCGATCGCCTCACCCGCCGCGACGCGCGCACCCGGCTCGACGTGGAACCGCGCGATCCGCCCGGAAGCGCTGAAGCCGAGCGTACGCGTGGCCGGCGCTTCGACGACCCCGGGCACGACGAGAGCCGGTCGCGAGCGCTGCGACGACACGGTTTCGACGTGGACCGGAATCGGGTCGTGGGCCGGCGGCGAGAACGCGGCCTCGAACTCCGCTTCACAGGCCGCCACCGCGCAAGCGGCGACGATTCCCCATCCGTGGACGACGCTTCGAATGCCCATTTTGCTGCACCTTTCCGAGTCTCGTTGCTGCGATTGCCGATTCTCTCGGGTCGGCACGTCCGAAAAAGCAAACGGCCCCCCGGGTGTGAACACCCGGAGGGCCGTTTCCAATTCGGATGTCGGTCCTGTCTAGGGTGTTCGAGCCTCCGTCGCGAGCTTCCAATCGACGTGCGAGGCCGAAATGCGGACGACGCGGAGCGCACCGCACTGCGGTGCGGTGTGCGCATTCGGCGTCGTGCGGGTCTGGAAGTCGCTGATCGTCACTGGGAACACCCGTTGGATTTCGTTTCGAGCAGGCTACACCTTGATCGGTTGACCGTCAACGCGACCGCGCCGCCGACTCGACCGCGATCGGACCCGGAGCGCTATGCTTCCCGGTCGGAGGAGGCTGCGCCATGGCGAGCGCTGACGCGCCGGATCAACGATTGCTCGAGCGTTGGCGCGCCGTCTTCGAGAACGTTCCCTACGTCATCACCGACTTCGACCGCGACGGCCGCATCCTGATCACGAACAGCTTCCCGGGCCAGGAGATGTCCGACGTCGTCGGCCGGAGCGTCTACGAGATCATCCCGCCACGCTTGCACGCCGGGCTGCGCGGCTGCATCGAACGGGTCTTCGAGACCGGCCAGCCGACTGCGGTCGAGAGCCACATCGTGACGGACCGCGAGAGCTGGTGGGTCACGCGCTTCGTGCCGGTCCGCAAGGACGGACGGGTGATCAGCGTGGTCGCGATCGGCACGGAGATCACCGCGCGCAAGCTCGCCGAGAACGAGCGCGAGCGACTGATCGGGGAGCTCCGCGAAGCGCTCCTGAAGGTGAAGACGCTGAGTGGGCTGCTGCCGATCTGTGCTTCCTGCAAGAACGTGCGCGATGACCACGGCTACTGGCGCCGGATCGAGAGCTACATCAGCGAGCGCTCGGAGGCGGAGTTCTCCCACGGCCTGTGCCCTTCGTGCGCGAAGGAATTGCACGCCGAGCTCGACACCCTCGACATTCCGAGGGCAAAACCCCACAAAGGCGAAGACTGACGCGCCGGCGGGATCGAATCCAAGTCCGTTCTTTACAGAATCTTCACGGTTGGTTGACAGAAGCTGACTTAAAGTCATAATCTAGTACGAATCAAATCTGACCGAGAGTCATTTTTCTGTGGGGGCGGGGGTCGATCCGGCTGCGAGCTTTGCGGTGATCGCGAATCGTCGATCGCCGGACTCGGATCGGATGGAGTGTGGATGACGCTCCGGATCCTCCCCGGCATCGGTAACCTCGAACGGATGCACGAAGACCGCCAAGCGGGATGACGACCCGCGCCGCGGATCGGGAGACGACGGACTTGACCACTGCCTTCGACCGCGGCGACTGGGCGCTGATCCTCGGGGGCTCGAGCGGCTTCGGGCTCGCCAGCGCACAGAAGCTCGCCGAGAACGGCATGAGCGTCTGCGTGGTGCACCGCGACCGGCGCGGCGCGATGGCACGCATCGAGCCCGAGTTCGAGAAGATCCGCAACAGCGGGGCGCACTTCCTGAGCTTCAACGCCGACGCGCTGTCCGCCGACAAGCGCGACGAGATCCTCGCTTCCCTGGTCGCCGAGGCGGGTCCCGAAGGCCGGGTCAAGGTCCTGTTGCACTCGATCGCGTTCGGCAATCTCAAGCTGATCGCACCCGAGAAGGTCGAACCGATGCCGGGGCGCGATCGGCTGGCGGAACGCCTCGGGATCTCGGTTGACGATCTCTCGGCGGCGGTCGACGAGCTCTTCAGCGAGGGCGCCGACGCGCTGCAGTCGCTCGCCAGCCTGCCCGAGTATCCCCAGCAGTCCTTCATCGAGGACGAAGATCTGGAGCGCACCATCTTCAGCATGGGGACGTCGCTGCTCGGCTGGGCGCAGACCCTGCTCGCGCGCGGGCTGTTCGCGGACGACGCCCGCGTCTTCGGGCTCACGAGCGAAGGCAACGAAGTCGCCTGGAAGGGCTACGCCGCGGTCGCTGCGGCCAAGGTCGCGCTCGAGTCGATCTCGCGCTCGATGGCGGTCGAGCTGGCGCCGCACGGCGTACGCTCGAACGTGATCCAGGCCGGCGTCACCGACACCCCCGCTCTGGCGGCCATTCCGGGCAGCAACCACCTGAAGGCGGCCGCACGTCAGCGCAATCCCTTCGGTCGACTGACCACCCCGCGCGATGTCGCCAACATGATCTACCTGCTCAGTACGCCCGATGCCGCCTGGGTGAACGGCGAGGTGATTCGCGTCGACGGCGGCGAACACATCTCGGGGGCGATCCGATGAGTCTCCACGTGCATTCGATTGCGCACTTCAACCCGGGCAACGAGATCACCAATCGTTTCCTGGAGGAGCTCGACATCGGCACGACGGATCAGTGGATCATCGAACGCGTCGGAATCCGCTCGCGGCGCACGGTGCTGCCCCTCGACTACATCCGCGAAACCCGCAACGCGAACCCGCTCGCGGCGATGGAAGCGGCTTCGCACTCGAACGCGGACATGGGGCAACGTGCCGCCGACGCCGCACTCGAGCGCGCGGGAATTTCGCGTGAGGACATCGGCATGGTGATCGCGGGCGGTTCGGGCCCGGATTGGCAGATCCCGTCGGAGGCCTGCACGATCGCGAACGCGCTCGAGATGGAAGTTCCCGCCTTCGACATCAATTCGGCCTGCACGAGCTTCTACACCCAGCTCTACATGCTCTCACTGATGCAGCCCGAGAAACTCCCGGACTACGTGCTGCTCGTCGTACCGGAATCACTCACCAAGACGGTCGATTACAACGATCGCTCCACGGCGGTGCTGTGGGGCGACGGCGCCGCGGCCGCGGTCGTCTCGACGCGCCATGCCGGACGGGCGACGGTGCTCGGCAACACCCTCGACTCGAGTCCCGCCGGCTGGGACAAGATCACGGTGGCGCGGGGCGGACATTTCGAGCAGACCGGCCGCACCGTGCAGACCTTCGGGATCAAACGCATGCGCCACTGCCTGATGGCGCTCAAGAACGAGTTCGAATGCGACGCGCGACGATTCCACTTCATCGGCCATCAGGCCAACCAGCGCATGCTCGAGACCGTCTGCCGGAAGTGCGAGATTCCCGGCGATCGCCACCATACGAACGTCGAGTGGTTCGGAAATACCGGTTGCGCCAGCTCGGCCTCGGTCGTGTCGATGTACTGGGACAAGTGGACCGATCTCGACGACATCGCGCTCGTCGGCGTCGGCTCCGGACTGACATGGTCGAGCTATCTACTGCGATTCGGGAGCAAGCCGTGAATTTCGAGGACTTCAAGTCCCGCAAGAGCTTCGACAAGCGGGAGCTTCTGGGGATGTCGCACGGCACGCTCGTGACCGACGCACCGCCCGAGTGGACGCTTCGGCTGCCCGCGCCGCCGATGCTGATGGTCGACCGCATCCTCGAGATCCGCCGCGACGGCCCGCGAGGTCGGATCGTCGCGGAACGCGACGTACACATCGACGACTGGTTCTTCCAGTGCCATTTCCTCGGCGACCCGGTGCAACCCGGATGTCTCGGCGTCGACGGCGTCTGGCAGCTGCTCGGCTTCTTCTGCGGTTGGTGCGGGGGCAGCGGCTCGGGTCGGGCCCTCGGCTGCGGCGAGGTCGAATTCTACGGCCAGATCCGGCCGCACGACCGGGTGATCCGCTATGAGATCGACGTGCGACGCTATACCGTCCTCGAGCGCTCGGGAGCCTCGATGGTGATCGGCGACGCCACGCTGCTCGTCGACGACGAAGCGATCTACAGCGTCAAGCGCGCAAAGGTCGGCACCTTCGAGCGAATCGCGTACAGCGACTACCCGAATCCGTCGGAGTTTTCGCGCGGCGGCAAGATGGAGCGATGAGCCCGATGGCGATGACATCCGAAGAGGTGCTCGCGGCGATCCCACAGCAGGAGCCGTTCCGTTTCATCGACGAGATACTCGAGCTCGACGAGGATCACATCGTTTCGCGTTACCGGTTCCGGCCCGAGTCCGACTTCTATCGCGGGCACTTTCCGGGGAACCCGGTGACACCGGGCGTGATCCTGATCGAATCGATGGCGCAAGCGGGCATCGTCGCACTCGGGATCTACCTGGTTTCGCGCGAGCCGGGCGGCTACGACCCCGAGAAGATGATGACGCTGTTCACCGACGCGAGTGTGGATTTCGGTGGGATCGTGAAACCCGGCGACCGCGTGACCGTCGAATGCAGGAAGGTCTTCTGGCGCCGGCGCAAGCTGCGCGCCGAGGCGGAGATGAAGCTAGACGACGGCACCGTCGTCTGTTCGGGGAACGTGTCCGGCATGGGAGTGATGCGATGAGTCGAGCCGAGCGCGCACGGGTCCCGCGGCGCGTGGTCATCACGGGTCTCGGCGTGCTTGCTGCAAACGGCAACAACGTGCGCGATTTCGAACTCGCGATCCGCAAGGGCCGGAGCGGAATCCGCGTCAACGCGAACATGGTCGAGCAGGGGTTCGGCTCCCACGTTGCCGGAGTGCCGCAGGGGATCGACGAGCTCGCGGAAGCCCTGTTCGACGAGGACGACCTGCTCGCGATGAACTCCGGGCACCGCGTGGCGTCGATCGCCGCGCTCGAGGCCTGGCAGGACGCGGGCCTCGAGCGGCCCGAGCGCAGCGACGAGCGGGTCGACTGGGATACCGGCACCGTCTTCGGAACCGGCATCGGCGGCATGGACACGATCGCTGCCAAGGTCGTCCCTCTCACCGACGCGAAGAAGGTGCGACGACTCGGCAGCACCGCGGTCGAACAGGTGATGGCGAGCGGCATCTCGGCGCGATTGTCCGGCCTGCTCGCACTCGGCAACCAGGTCACGACCAACTCCAGCGCCTGCAGCACCGGCAGCGAAGCCATCTCCATGGGCGCCGAGCGGATTCGCAACGGACTCGCGCACAGGATGCTGTGCGGTGGTGCCGAAGGAGCGAGCCACTACATCTGGGCCGGCTTCGACGCGATGCGGGTGCTGTGTCGAAAGTTCAACGACGCGCCCGAGCGGGCCTCGCGGCCGATGAGCGCCTCGGCGGCCGGCTTCGTTCCCGCTGCGGGAGCCGGCGCACTGATGCTCGAGAGCCTCGACAGCGCGCAGCAGCGCGGCGCTCGGATCCACGCCGAGCTGCTGGGCAGCTTCGTCAACTGCGGCGGCCACCGCGGCGGCGGCAGCATGACCGCACCGAATCCCGAGAGCGTGGAGCGTTGCATCCGCGGTGCGCTCGCCGACGCGGGCCTCGAGGGCTCGGCCGTCGGCGCGATCAACGGCCACCTGACCGCCACCGGCGCGGACCCCAAGGAGGTGGGCTCCTGGGCGAAGGCGCTCGACTGCAGCCCGGAGACACTGCCGCCGATCACGTCGACCAAGTCGATGATCGGCCACGGCCTGGGCGCAGCGGGTGCGATCGAGTCCGTCGCCTCGGTGCTGATGCTCACCGGCGGCTTCGTGCACCCGTCGATCAACTGCGAAGACGTGCATCCCGAGATCGAACCCTACGCGGCTTCGATCCCGCACGCGCTGCTCGAAATCCCCGATCTCGACGTCGTCATCAAGGCCGGCTTCGGGTTCGGAGACGTCAACTGTTGCCTCGTATTCCGCAAGTGGCAGGACTGAAAGCCAACGCCCCATCCAGGAGGAGCACATCATGGGAACCGAAGTCTTCGAGAAGGTCGTGAAGATCCTGACTCCGTACGTCAAGAACCAGGCGGCGCTCGACAACGTGAGCGCCAGCACCCACATCCTCGACGATCTCAAGGTGAACTCGGCGCGCCTGGTCGACGTCGTGCTCGAGTTCGAGGACGCATTCGACATCGAGATCGCCGACGACGACGTCGACAGCGTCGAGACGGTCGGAAACGCGATCGAGCTGATCGAGTCGAAGCTCGAGTAGTGCAACGCACGCCGGGCGAAGCGTCTGCCGATCTCGAGCTGCCGGCGCGCGCGTACCTGGTGGTTCAGCGGGAAATCTCCCGCCTGCTCTCACCTTTCTCGCTCATGCTGATCTGGATCGCATTGCGATTCATCGGTGGCTATCGCATCGACAATCTCGCGGAGGTCCGCCGGGCAGCCCGCGAGATCCGCGCACGTGGCAGTGCGCCGCTTCTCGTCTGTGCCAACCACCTGACGATGGTCGATTCGTTCCTGATCACGTGGGCGCTCGGGAATCCCCTGTGGTTCATCGTGCACTTCTCGGCGCTGCCGTGGAACGTCCCCGAACGCCTGAATTTCGCTGCGAACTCGTGGCAGAAGGCCGCCGTCTACGTGCTGAAGTGCGTCCCGATCCACCGCGGCGGGCGTCGCCGCGATGTGGCCGGCGTGCTGTCCCGCGTGGCCCATCTGCTGCGCAAGCACGAGTCGGTGCTGATCTTCCCGGAAGGCGGACGCAGCCGCAGTGGGCGCGTCGAGGTGGAAAACGCAGCCACCGGAGTCGGGCGGGTGATCCGATCGGTCCCCGACTGCCGCGTGCTGTGCGTCTACCTGCGCGGGGCGCATCAGAGCGCGTTCTCCGCCGTGCCCGAGCGGGGCGACCGCTTCTACGCAGCGGTGAGTGAGATCGAGCCCAAGACCGACGCCGCGGGCCTGCGTGGATCTCGCGAGCTGGTGCGGCAAGTGGTCCGAAGACTTTCCGAAATGGAGACGGAGTACTTCGATGGTCGGGAATGACGTGGTCGACATGGCCGTCACGCGCCGGCGTTCCCGCCACGCGCGCTTCGACACGCGCGTGTTCAGCACCTGCGAGCGCCGGGCGATCGCGGACGACGACGACGACGAGGCGCGACGCTGGGCCCATTGGGCCGCGAAGGAAAGCGCCTACAAGGTCGCGAAGCGCGCCGACCCCGACACCGTCTTCTCACCGGTGAAGTTCGCGGCGACGTTCGCGGGCGGGTTCCACGCCGGCCGGGACGGCGAGCTGCACGGCAGCGTACGGCACGGCTCGGTCGACTATCCCGTTCGAGTGCATCGCCGCGGCGATTGCATTCACGCGGTCGCCGTGGCGCCGAGCGGCCTGGTGGCGGCGATGTTCACCGGAGTCGGTCCGTATCCCGACGACACGTCGGCCGATTCGCCGAGTCGCGCGGTGCGGCGGCTCGCGATCCGCGACCTCGCCCCACGGCTCGCGACCGATCCCGGCGACCTCGTGGTGCGCAGCAGCTCGCGGATCCCGTGCTTGCAGCACCGCGACGGACACGCGGTCGCGATGTTGTCGCTGTCCCACCACGGGCGATTCGTCGCCTACGCGTGCCGACCGGCCGGCGAAACCGTGGCAGTCGCGCGATGAGCCGGTCGCCGTCACGCATCCGGCGACTCGCCATCGTCAATCGCGGCGAGGCCGCGATGCGCTGCATTCGCGCCGTCAAGGCGCTCCGCGCGCTCGAGGGCTCCGAGCTCGAAGCGATCGCGCTCTACACCGGCGTCGACCGTGAAGCGCCGTTCGTGCGCCACGCCGACCACTCGCTCCAGCTCACGACGACGGGAGGGGGCAACGCCGTCGCGGCCTATCTCGATCACGACGGTCTGATCGCGACGCTCACCGCGGCCCGAGTGGACGCGGTCTGGCCGGGCTGGGGCTTCGTCGCCGAAGATCCGGAGTTCGTCGCGAAGGTCGAAGCGGCCGGAATCGCATTCCTCGGACCGTCCGCCGAGGTGATGCGCCGGCTCGGCGACAAGGTCGCCGCGAAGCAGATCGCCGAGCAGTCCGGCGTGCCGGTGATTCCGTGGAGCGGCGGCGCCGTCGCGGACCGGGCCGCCGCCGAGGCCTGCGCCGAGCGGATCGGCTACCCGCTGATGATCAAGGCCTCGGCCGGAGGCGGTGGGCGCGGCATTCGCGCGGTCGACTGCGCCGGCGAGATCGCGGTCGCGTTCGAGAGCGCGACCGCGGAGGGCCTCGCGGCCTTCGGCGACCCGACCGTCTTCCTCGAGCGACGCTTGCGCGCCGGCCGTCACATCGAGGTGCAGATCGCGGCCGATACGCGCGGCAACGCAGTCGCGTACGGCTGCCGCGATTGTTCGGTGCAGCGGCGCCACCAGAAGGTGATCGAAGAGGCGCCGCCGCCCGGCCTCGATCCCGCGCTGATCGACGGGCTCGAGCAGGCTGCCGTACGGCTGGTCGCGAAGGTCGGTTACGTGGGCGTGGGCACCGTCGAATTCCTGGTCGCGGACGGCGCGTTCTACTTCCTCGAAGTCAACCCGCGCCTGCAGGTCGAGCACGGCATCACCGAGGAGATCACGGGCATCGACCTCGTCCAGCTCCAGATCCGCATCGCGCGCGGCGAGGAGCTGCCGCCGCGGCCGGAGCCTCGGCCGGGCGTCGCCATCGAAGCCCGCGTCTGCGCGGAAGACCCCGAGGCCGACTTCCTGCCCGCGCCGGGCGACATCGAGATCTTCGATCCCGCGCTCGGGCCGCGCGTGCGAGTCGACTCCGGCATCGCCGCGGGCTGTAGAGTGCCGCCCGACTTCGACTCGCTGATCGCGAAGGTGATCGCATGCGGCGACACCCGCGACGAGGCGCGCGCGCGACTCGCGTGTGCGCTCACGGATTTCGAGCTCGTCGTCGTCGGCGGAGCGAGCAACAAGGGTTACCTGATCGATCTGCTCGACACGCAACGCTACCGCGCGGCCGACTACGACACGGAATGGCTCGACGGTTCGCCCGAGCTGCGGACCGGCTCCGACGCCTACGCGGTCGAGGCGCTGGTCGCGGCCGCCATCCTGTTCTACCGGCGCGTGCGCGACGTCGCGCGCTGCGCCTTCTTCGCCGATCCCACGAGCCTGACCCCGACCTCGATCCCGGCCTCGACGGGCCAACGCATCGACCTTTCGCGCGGCGGCGAGAGCTACCGGATCGCCGTCTTCGCCGTCGGCGCCTGGCGCTACCGGGTGCACCTCGACGGCCGCGTGACGACCGTGAAGCTGCGCAGCAAGGGCACGTACGCCGCGAGCCTCGAAATCGGCGGGCGCTCGCTGCGCGTGCTCCACGACCTCTCCGACCGCGGCGTGCGGATCGAAGTCGAGGCCCACCCGTATCGCTTCAGCAGCGAGCTCGCCGGACAGGTCCGCGCGGGCACGCCCGCGATGGTGGTCTCGCTCGATGTCGAAGTCGGCGATCGCGTGGTACCGGGGCAGACCCTCGGACTCCTCGAAGCGATGAAGATGGAGATCGGCTTCCAGGCCGAGGTCGCAGGCGTGGTCAAGGAGATCGCGGTTCGCAGCGGGCAGCAGGTCGCGTCGGGCGAGCTGCTGCTCGTGATCGATGTCGCCGAAGACGGCGGCACGGCGGAATTCCCGGGCGAGCGCCTCGAGCTGCCGCTCGGCCCGGACCCACTCGACCTCTTCTTCCGGCCCGGCGCGAGCGACGGCGCGCCGCTCCCCGACCTGCTCGCAGCCGAAGCGGCGCGACCCGAGCTGCGTCGGGCCGCGATCGCGGCCGCACGCGACGAGGTCCGCCGACTCGTGATGGGTTACGACGTGAACCCCGAGCGCGGCGAGAAGCTCGCGGCCTTCCTCGAAGCGCCGCTCCCCGACGAGCTCTCCGAATCGTTCTGCGAGGAGCTCGCCGAAGCCCGCCACGAGCTGTCGCTGTTCATCGACATCGAGCAGCTGTTCATCCGCGCGCCCCGGAGAGTGCGCGGGGGGGACCCCATACCGTCGAACTACGCGCAGCTGCGCAATTACGTGCGGCGTCTCGAGGACGGGGGCGAGAGCCTCAGCAACGAGTTCCGGACGCTGCTGCGCGCCGCGCTGGCCCACTACGAAGCGACCGGGCTCGAGTACGGCGAGGGGCTCGAGCGCGCGACGCTGCGCATCCTCGCGTCGCAGCTCGCCCCCGAGCTGCGCCACCGGCTGGTGCTCGCGAGTGTTCGACGCATCCACGCGCTGGCCGGGCGCGGTATCCGCCTCGACGACGATGCGCGGCTCGCCAACGCGCTCGAACGCATCGCGGGCATGCGCGGTCTGATCCACGACGCACTCGCCGACTTCGCGATCGAAACCAGCTACGCGATCTTCCAGCGTCCGGAAATCGAACGCGAGGCCGAGCGGACCAGCAAGGATGTCGACGCCTGGCTCGCGGGTGCGGAGTCCGAGGTCACGCTCCCGCCGATGGATGTCCTCACGCACCTCGTCAACGCACCCCTCGGGGTGTTCCACCGCGTCGGGCGCTGGCTCGACGACGACGACCCGCGACGCCGGGCCGTCGCGGTCGCCGCCTTCTTGTGCCGCCTGTATGCGGACAGCACCCCGAGCTCCCACACCTCGGGCGTGATCGGTGGAATCCTGGTGGAGCGCCTCGACCTCGTCGACGGCCGCATCATCCTCGGCAGCCTCGCCGGGCCGGACGACCTCGGTCCGACCTTCGAGCGCCTCGCCCGCGCCGCGCGCGCCGCGGACAAGAGCGCGATCGTGAGCCGCGAGGCACCGTCCGGCGGCGTCCACGCCATCGAGTTGCTGATCCCGGTCGACGCGGACTGGAGCTTCGAGACACTGCACGCGGCCGCGGAACCCTTCCTGCGCGAGGGCCTGCCCGCACGCCGGCTCACCTTCACGACCGTGACGAAGGACGGGCGCACCGCGCATTCGAGCTTCGTCAGCGGCGAGACGGGGCTCGAAGAACGCCGCGATCTGCACGCGCTGCATCCCGAGACCGCCGCTCGCATCGGTCTCGACCGGCTGCAGGGCTTCGAGCTCGAGCGCCTCGATGCGCCCGACGACATCTTCTGCTTCCACCTGCGCAGCCGCGACAACTCGGGCGACGAGCGGATCTTCGTGCTCGCCGACGTGCGCGGCCGCTCGCCCGATGCGGGCAGCGAGATGACGTTGCACCTGCCCGCCTTCGAGCGCGCCTTCCTCGATGCCTCGCGCACGCTGCGCAACGCGCTGAGCCTGCGCGACCCGCGACGGCGGCTGCACTGGAACCGCCTCGCGTTGTTCGTCGCGCCGCCGCTGCTGCTCGACCCCGACGCCGTCGACCGTCTGACCCGCCGCCTCTACCCCGCCACGCGTCACCTCGGGCTCGAGAAGGTGATTGCGCGGCTGAGCGTGCTCGACGCCGCGGCGCCGGAACGACCCGCCCGGCCGATCGAGATCGTGATCGCGGACCCGACCGGCAGCCACATGGAGATGTCGTGGCGCGCGCCGCACCACGCGGCGCTGCTGCCCGCGCAGGCGTACGAGCGCAAGGTGGTCGCAGCCCGACGTCGCAAGCTCGTCTATCCGTACGAGATCATCCGCATGCTCGAGAACGGCGCGGCGGATACCGGCGCCGAGCTTCCGCCGGGCAGCTTCGAAGAATTCGAGCTGCGCGACGCTTGTGACCCGCCGGTGGCGGTCAGTGCGGCGGGCCGAATGCCGGGGCTGAACCCGAGTGCAATCGTCTTCGGAATCATCGACACCCCGACTGCGAAACACCCGGAGGGCATGCGCCGGGTGCTGATCCTGTCCGATCCGACGCAAGGCATGGGGTCGCTCGCCGCACCCGAATGCGACCGCATCACCGCCGCACTCGACCTCGCCGAAGCCGAGCAGCTGCCGGTCGAGTGGCTGCCGGTGTCGAGCGGCGCGCGCATTGCAATGGACAGCGGCACCGAGAATCTCGACGCGACCGCGCGCGTGGTGCGTCGCATCGTCACCTTCACGCAGGCCGGCGGCGCCATCCACATTCTCGTCCAGGGCGTGAACGTCGGCGCCCAGAGCTACTTCAACGCGCTCGCGACCATGCTCCAACACACGCGCGGCGTGCTGATCATGACACCGGGCGCATCGATGGTGCTCACGGGCCGGGCCGCGCTCGAAGCGTCGGGTTCGGTATCCGCGGAGGACGAATCCGCGATCGGCGGCTTCGAACGCGTGATGGGACCGAACGGCGAAGCCCAGTACTACGCCGACAACCTCGTCGCCGCCTACCGGCTGCTTTACGACCACTACCGCTACAGCTACGTCGCGCCGGGTGAGGCCGGCCCGCGCGTCGCCGAAAGCGCGGACCCGGACGATCGGAAGGTCACCAGCTACCGCTGCGAGCGCAGCGACGGCCACGAATTCGACACCATCGGCGAGATCTTCGACAGCCGCAACGCGGATCGCAAGCGACCGTTCGCGATGCGCCAGCTGATGCGAGCCGTGATCGACCAGGACGGCGGCCAGCTCGAGCGCTGGCGCAGCTGGGAAGGGGCCGAGACCGCGATCGTCTGGGACGCCCATCTCGGAGGCCAACCCATCAGCCTGATCGGCATCGAGAGCCGCAATCTGCCGCGCGACGGCGACCACGACGCCGACGGGCCCGCGGTCTGGACCGGCGGCACGCTGATGGGTTGGC
>Ga0210064_1000435_pt1 | contig 20180 bp, 16 predicted proteins | sample Muzzi_CordC_D2_FD_185531 | JGI IMG/M metagenome (GOLD analysis project Ga0210064, IMG submission 185531) | Wetland microbial communities from San Francisco Bay, California, USA, that impact long-term carbon sequestration - Muzzi_CordC_D2 (SPAdes) | ecosystem: Environmental > Aquatic > Marine >...
GAGCTGACTCAGCGTCTGCGTCAGCAGGACGAGCAGGCCAGCGCGCTTTCGTTCCAGCGTGTCAAGCAGCGAACCCAGGGGCTGCTCGTGCGGCTCGCCCGCGACGAGACCGAAGATCCCGAGCGACGCGCCACGCCCTCGCTCACGCACCAGCAGATCGCCGACATGATCGGCACCTCGCGGGAGACCGTGACTCGCGCGGTGAAGGGACTCAAGGAAGAGGGCTGGTTGCGCCAGGAGGGAAAGATCTACCTGGTTCCGATCGACGAGTAATTTTCCAGCCTTGCGAGAAGCCGGCGGGCGCGCCGCTCGCTCGCGGCGTCGACGGGCGGCCTCAGGCGCTCGATCGTTTTCGCCGATGTAGCAGGCATGGGAGTGGCCGAATCGGAGTTCGGAGCGCGCATCCTGGACTCCATGAGTTCGGGTGTCGTCGCGATCGACGGCGACCACGACGTCGTGATCCTGAACGACGGTGCTCGCCGGATCCTCGGCTGCCCGCGCGACGACGACGCTCCCGCGATCGGAGAGCCCTGTACCAAGGTGCTGGCCTCGCAGCCGGCGGTCGCCCAGCTGCTCGTGGAGGCGCTCGACGTGCACAGCCCCCTGTCGCGGGCGGAACTCGTTCTCGAATCGTTCGGGGGGCGCGACAAGCGCACGATCGGCTTCACGCTGTCACCGGTCCACGACGAACGTTCCAGAGTCTGCGGTGCCGCGATGATCTTCCGCGACTTGACGCCGTTCGAGCGCATGGACGAGCAGGACCGGCTGCGCGAGCGACTCACTGCGCTGGGCCAGATGGCTGCGGATCTCGCGCACGAGATCCGCAACCCGTTGGCCGGGATCGAAGTGGTGGCGGGGCTGCTCAAGCGGCGCTTGCAGGATCGCCCGGAGGAACAGCGGCTCGTCGATCAGATCATCGGAGAGTTGCGTTCGCTGGCCGATACGGTCACCGCGAGCCTCGAATTCGTGGCGCCGGCGGCGATCGAGCGCGAATTCATCGATCCGGTCGCCCTCGTGGAAGAGTCGATCGCGGTCGCGTGTTCTCGCACGTCGTTCGACGGCGCAATTCATCGCGACTTCGAATCCGGTCTCGCGCCGATCGCCGTCGATGCGGAACAGCTTCGGAGCGTGATCACCAACCTGGTCGTCAACGCCTTCGAATCGATGGCGGAGACGGGGAGCGATCCTCGCCTGGATGTTTCCATGCACTGTCTCGTCAACGCCCGGCCGCTCCGCTCGGTGCGCGTCGAATCCGACGGTCGCATGGCCGGCGCGAGCACCACCGGTTCGCAGGAGTTGGAGCTCACGATTCGCGACACCGGGCCCGGCGTGCCCGATGATCTGCGCGAGAAGATCTTCTATCCGTTCTTCACCACCAAGGAGCGGGGCTCCGGTATCGGCCTCGCGGCGGCCCAGAAGATCGTTACGAGCCACGGCGGCATCATCGAGCTCGACGGCGGGACCGAACTCGGAGCGACCTTCCGAGTTCGCATTCCGCTAGCGGTCGCCATCGACGAGGATGCCGTGAGCCAAAGCTGCGCGCGCCCGACGGCATCGACGGCCGTGGGGAGCGCGCGATGAGTCGCGGGAATGCGCGCATCCTCGTGGTCGAGGACAACCACACCCTGCGGAGCGGCATCGCACTGGCATTGCGCGAGGCCTGGTCCGATGTCGACGAAGTCGCGACCGGAACCGCGGCCGTCGAGCGGCTCATGGACCCTGCAGTCGAACCCTACGACGTCGTTCTGAGCGACCTGCGCCTCCCCGGCGCCGATGGCATCGCAGTGCTGGAAGCCGCGCGGGCTCGCGACGAGCGCTGCAGCGTGGTGCTGATGACGGCCTACGGCTCGATCGAGACGGCCGTTGGTGCGATGCGCAGCGGCGCTTACGACTTCGTCCAGAAGCCCCTCGATCTCGATCAGATCGAGCTCCGGGTTGCGCGCGCGGTCGACCACCGGCAACTGCTCGACGAAGTCACGGAGCTCCGGGCGAAGGCGAAGGCACAGCAAGCCGGCGAGAAGGTCGTGGGCGACAGCCCGGCGCTGCGGGCCGCGGTCGACCTCGCGCATCGCGTTGCTCCGACTCGCTCGACCGTGCTCGTCACCGGTGAGACCGGGACCGGGAAGGAGCTGATCGCGGGTCTGGTCCACGGCGCCTCGTTGCGGTCCGACGGCCCCTTCGTCAAGGTGAACTGCGCCGCCCTGCCCGAAACGCTGCTCGAATCCGAGCTCTTCGGACACGAGCGGGGAGCCTTCACCGGCGCCGACCGTCAGCGTGTCGGCCGGTTCGAGGAGGCCAGTGGCGGAACGCTCTTTCTGGACGAGGTCGGCGACACGTCGCCCGCCACTCAGGCCAAGCTGCTTCGCGTGCTCCAGGAACAGGAATTCCATCGTCTCGGTGGCACGCGCATCCTCCGAACGGATGCGCGCATCGTCACCGCCACGAACCAGGATCTCGAAAGGAAGGTCTCCGACGGCTCATTCCGGGAGGATCTCTACTTCCGACTGAATGTGATTCGAATCCATCTGCCGCCGCTTCGCGATCGCCCGGAGGATCTCGTCGCACTCGCACACGATTTCCTGCAGCGATTCTCGCGCGACGCCGGTCGCTCGTTCCGGGGCTTCGACGAGGCGGCATTGACGCGACTCAGGATGCATCACTGGCCCGGCAACGTGAGGGAACTCCACAACACCATCGAGCGGGCGGTGCTGATGGCCGACGGACCCCGGCTGCGTGCGGAAGATCTGGCGCTGTTCGCGGTCGAGTCGGGTGCTCGCTCGCGCGCGTGGCGCCCCGAGATTCCTGTCGAAGGGGTCTCGTTGCGCGAAGTCGAGAGGGAGCTGGTATTGGAAGCCCTGCGCCGGACCGGTTACGTCCAGAAGAGCGCCGCCGAGCTGCTCGGGGTCAGTCGCCGAAAGCTCAATTACATGATCCAGCGGATGGGGATCACGCACTCGGCCTGGCGCCGAAACCGCGATTCGAATCGCACATCCGACGGCTCCCGGGCTCCCGGCAGCGCCTGATGTGCCGGAACCCCTTGATTCCCAAGCCGTTAGGATGAACCCTATGGTGACGCGCGGTGACGAAACCGCGTGAGCGAACGCGATCCCCGGCGTAGTGACGCCGGCCACGAGAAACTTCCCGGACCGAGGTAGCCATGAGCAGTTCCCTGATTCGAAACATCGGCCTTGCGTTTCTCGTCTTCGCGATGGTGGCGTGCCAGAGCGACGAGGAGAAGTTCGCGGACCACCTCGCCCGGGGTGACGCCTACTACGAAGACGAGCAGTACGGCGAAGCCATCATCGAATACAAGAACGTTCTCCAGATCGATCCCAATGCAGGCGAGGTGCATTTCAAGCTTGCCAAGGCCTACATGAAGAGAGGCAAGGTTCGTGAGGGATTCTGGGAAATGCGGGAGACCGTTCGGCTCGACGACTCGAATGTCGAGGCGAAGATCCAACTCGCGCAGATGCTGTTCCTGGGAAAGGAGCTCGAAGAAGCGCTTGCCCAGGTCGAAGAGGCGATCGCGGCCGATCCGAATCGAACCGAATCCTATGTCGTCAAGGCCAATATCCTCACGGGAATGAATCGCTCCCAGGAAGCGCTGCTCGCCTACGCGAAGGCGGTCGAGATCGCACCCGATGAAGAAGGGGCGATCCTGCTATACGCGAATGCGCTCGCGAAGAACGGCGATACCGAGAACGCGGAGAAATGGTTTCTCCGATTGATCGAGGTCGCTCCGAATTTCCGCTCCTACATCACCTACGCCGAGTTCCTGGCGCGCGGCCGGGACGAATCGCGCGAAGCCGAGGTGGAGCAGTTGATGAAGAAGGGCCTGGAGGTCGCCACGCCCGAGGAGTTGCCGCGCGCTTATGGAGCACTCGCGGGATACTACTACTCGCGCGAACGCATCGACGAAGCGATCGCGACGCTCGAAACGGGCATCGAGAAAGCCGACGAGAAGCTCGACCTGATCTACACGCTGGCCCGATTCCACGCCGCACAGGGCAATGAGGAGAAGGCCGACGAGCTGATCGAGCAGGCGACGGCGGCGAGCCCCGACGAGGCGCGGCCGTACCTGATCCTCTCCGCCTATCGCGACCGCAAGGGCGACCACGAGGGAGCGCTGGCGGCGGCGAGGAAGGCGGTCGAGGTCGAGCCCGAAAACGAGTCCGCCCGCCTGCGCGAGGCGGAGGTCGTGATCGAGATCGGCGTCCGAGAGAAGAATCAGAAGAATATCGACGAAGGGCGTGCACTCGTCGAGGAGCTGCTCGCACAGAAGCCGGATCATCCGGCCGGCCTGCTCGTGAAGTCGAAGATCGACCTCTACGAGAAGAATGTGGATGCCGCCGTGGCGGCGCTGCGAACCGCCATCAACGCGCGTCCGGACTGGGCGCAGGCGCATTTCGTTCTCGGCACCGCACTCGCGGTGAGCGGCGATCAGACCGGGGCGCGAAGTGAGCTCGCTCGCGCGCTCGAGATCGACGCCTCGCTCCTCGAGGCGCGGCGCGTGCTCGCGCAGGTCCACGCCGGACTCCGCGAGAACGAGTACGCGGTCGAAGAGGGACGCCGCTATCTGCGCGAGCGCCCGGAAGACATCCAGATGCGCATTCTCGTGGCCCAGAGCCTGATCCGCCTCGGAAAGGCGGAAGAGGCCGAACGCGAACTCGGTGCGATTCCCGAAGCAGACAGGAATGCCGAGGTGAACTACGCCTACGGACGGATCCGCATGGGTTACCGAGACTTCGAAGCGGCGCGCGCGTACCTGCAGGCTGCACTCGAGGAAATGCCCGGAAGCATCGACATCATCAACAGCTTGTATCTGATCGATCGCAGCGAAGGCAAGGTGGACGAGACGATTGCGCGAATCGAAGCCGCGATCGAAGCCGAGCCGGAGAACGCGCCGCTCTACACGCTTCGCGGCAAGGTCGCGCTTGCGGAGGGACGCAGTGCGAGTGCCGAGGCGGATTTCAAGAAGGCCATCGATCTCGACCCCGATACCCTCAGCGCATACGAGAGCCTGGCGCGTTTCTACGCGTCGTCGGGCCGCCTCGAGGAGGCCATCGAGACCTACGAGTCAGCGGTCGCCGTGCGCCCGAAGGCCGCTCAGCTGTATCACCTGCTCGGCGTTCTCTACGAACTCGCGGGTGACAAACAGAAGGCGATCAAGAACTACGAACTCGCCATCCGATACCAACCGAATCTCGGAGAAGCGAAGAACAATCTCGCCTATCTGTTCGCCGATGCGGGGGAGAATCTCGATCGCGCGCTGGACCTCGCCCAGGAGGCCAAGGCGCTGATGCCCGACAGCGTCAACGCTGCCGATACGCTCGGCTGGGTGCTGTACAAGCGCGGAGTTCCGGGTGCGGCGATCAGCTATCTGAAGGAAGCCGAGGCCGGGTCTGCTCCCGACTATTCGGGCATCAACCTGATCCGCTATCACCTCGCGCTCGCGTACGAGAAGAAGGGCGACACGGAAGACGCCATCGCCGCGCTCGAGCGAGCCTTGAACTCCCTCGACAGCCAACTCGATCGAGCGCGCGAGGACGGCGGCAAACCGGCCGAGCCGGCTTGGGCGGCGGACGCTCGAGGATTGCTGGACCGCCTGCGGGCCTCCTGAATCCTGCGGCGGGGTGAATATCCCGCAATTTCAAGGCCTTAGCGTCGAGCCGGGATCGGCTCGCGATCGCCCGCCGTCTCCCGGCCGTGACCCCCAGAAATCCCATTGTGTATCAAGGCCTTCGCCCGACCGGACGATACGCCTCAGGTGCCGGTGCGCGCGTGGGGGGCAGCGGGCTCTCGGCGCCGGGGCTGAATGCAGGCGGAGGGATGCAATGAAGATTTTGAAGCTCCTGGGCGGAGTGTTGCTCGGATTGGCGTTCATTTCGGAGGCGCCGGCGTCGGAAGCGACGATTCCAGCCGATACCGTCGAGATCGCGAATGACTCGGAGGCCATCGCGCTCGTGAACGACTCGGAGGTCGCGGGCGAGGCGACCGCGGATCTCGCGGACGCCGATGCGACCGGCGTTGCGGCGGCGGAGGCCGTCGAAGCCGCAGCCGATTCGACGCTGGAACCGATGGCGGAACCGGCGGAGGCGGCCGGCGAGATGGCATCGCTCGAGGTTCCGGCGGCTCCCGATCCGGGCGCGTCGGAGCCCGAGGCGGTTTCCGAGGCGCCCGCGCATTCGCTCGGTCGCGTCGGTTACGACTCCCAAGGCCGACCCGGTCGAATCCACGTGGTCGTACCGGGCGACACGCTCTGGGACATTTCCGATGCCTACCTCGGCACACCGTGGGTCTGGCCTTCCATCTGGACCGACAACCGCAACATCGACGACCCGCATCTGATCTATCCCGATGATCGCATCTGGATCACCGACTCCGAGATGCGGGTGGTGAGCCGTGCCGAAGCCGACGCGATGCTCAATGCGAATCCGCCGGATTCCGAAGCGTTGCCCGCGGATCAGATCGATACCGTCGAGGTGACGCCCGTCGAGTCGCCGATCGAAGCCGCACTCGTGCCGGAGGAGCAGGTCACCCGCCGCGTCAGCGTTCGTGAATGGGTCGGCCTGGTGTCCTCCGATGAACTCGACGCCGCCGCCAGCATCGTGAAACGGATTCCGAGCCAGGTGATGCTCTCGCAACTGGACCGCGTCTACATCGGTCTCGGAGAGGGCGATGTCCAGGTGGGTGAACAGTTCGATATCGTGCGCAAGGAAACGCGTGTCGTGGATCCCGCAACCAAGCGGTTCCTGGGCTACCACGTGAAGTCGTTGGGTTGGCTCGAGGTCGTCGAGGTGCACGGCGAAACCTCGCTCGCGAAGATCGGGCTCTCGACGGACGACATCTGGGTCGGCGACAAGCTGCTGCCGCGGCGGCCGGAGTCGATCGACATCACGATCCAGGCGAGCCCCGAGGACGTTTCCGGTGAGATCGTATTCTTCCCGAATCGCCGGGTCGTGATCGGGCCGCTGGACTTCGTGTACCTGAATCGCGGATCGCTCGACGGGCTCGAAACCGGCAGCCCGCTCGAAGTCATACGCGACAAGGACACGGTGCGCGAGACGGTTCGCAACACGCTGGTGGACGTCCCGGATCGGGTCGTCGCGAAGCTGTTGGTGGTCGAAGCGCAGCCCGAGACCGCCGTCGCGCTCGTCGCCGAAGCGGAGACGGATCTGTTGGTGGGCGACGTCTTCCGCGGGCAGACACCCTGATCCGCGAGCGCCCCTTGCGCTCGCAGGTGAGTGGAGGCTAAAGAGGAGGCTCCCCGGTCCCGGGGAGCCTCCTTTGTCATTCGATAGCGACATTCTCGATCCGGCCGACCTGCGACCCGAATCGGTGCGGAACCTCCGGGACTGGCTGGCGTTTCAATGGGCGATGGGACTGCAACCCGTCTCGGCGGCCGAGTTGCTGCGCGCGACCGGCAGCCCGGTCGCGGCGCTCGAAGCGGCCGCCCCGCCGCGGCGCGCCCGCTCCGAGGATCTCGATGCAGCGATCGCGTCGCTGCGGAAAGTGCGCGCGAAGGCGATTCCGTTGTCGTCGCGGCACTACCCCCGACGCATCGCGCGGCTGCGAGACCCGGCGCTTCTGCTGTGTGTCCGCGGCGATGTCGACGTGTTGCGGGCGCCGTGCGTCTCGATCGTCGGCAGCCGTGCGGCCACCACCTACGGCCTGTCCGTCGCGCGCGAACTCGCCGCCGACCTCGCGCGTGCGGGAGTGGTGGTGGTGTCGGGACTGGCGCTCGGAATCGACGCAGCCGCCCATGGTGGTGCGCTCGAGGCCGGCGGCCGCACGGTGGCGGTTCTCGCCTGCGGGGTCGACAGGGTCTACCCGGCTCGGCATCGCCGACTCGCGGCCGGGATCGTGGACAACGGTGCGATCGTGAGCGAACTGCCACCCGGGACCGCGCCGCTTCCGCAATTCTTCCCGCTCCGCAATCGTCTGATCAGCGCGCTCGCATCCGCGGTCGTGATCGTCGAGGCGCGCGAACGCAGCGGCTCGCTGATCACCGCCGGCCATGCCGCGAATCAAGGCGTCGACGTGTTCGCGGTTCCGGGCCCGATTCACGCGCCGACGAGCACCGGCCCCAACCGACTGCTCAAGGAAGGCGCTTGTCTCGTGTCCGAAGTCGCGGACATCCTGGTGGAGCTGGGGCTGCCGACTCCACCTTCATCCGCGCAGCAGGGTCGGGCGCAGCCCGATGCGGGTGCGGCCGATTCCGACTCGTGCTCGCGCGCGATCCTCGACTCGCTCGCGCGCGAACCCGCCACCGCGGACGAGCTCGGACGAAGGCTGGGTTGCGCACCCGAACGGCTCGCGCTCGATCTGTTGAAGCTCGAGCTCGCGCACTCCATCGTCCGTGCGCGCGACGGTCGCTGGCAGCTGCGGTCGCGTCGCGACCGGGGCCATTGACGGCCAACTGCCTGGGCTATCCTCGCAAATCGTCGTTTGGGGGCAGCATGGGGATGGGCTCACGGGCGGCTTGCGAAGCCGTCACGGTGATCGGCGGCGGACTCGCGGGGTGCGAGGCCGCCTGGCAGGCGGCGCGACGCGGCGTCTCCGTGACGTTGTACGAGATGAAGCCGGTCCGTTACTCGCCGGCGCATCAGTCGCCGGATTTCGCCGAGCTGGTGTGCAGCAATTCGCTGCGATCCAACATTGCGACGAACGCGGTCGGCCTGCTCAAGGAGGAGATGCGGCGCCTGTCGTCGCTCGTGCTGATGGCGGCGGACGAGTCTGCGGTCCCGGCCGGCAAGGCGCTCGCCGTCGATCGCCACGCCTTCTCACGGCGTGTGACCGACGCGATCGAGTCGCATCCGTTGATCGAGATTCGCCGCGAGGCGGTCGGCGAGATCCCGAAGACCGGCCGTGTGATCCTCGCGACCGGACCGCTGACCGCACCGGAACTCGCTCGCGACCTGAAACGGCTGCTCGGAGACGAGTACCTGTACTTCTACGACGCGCTGTCGCCGATCGTCTACGCGGATTCGATCGATCATGAAGTCGCGTTCCGCGCGTCCCGCTACGACGACGGACCCGGCGACTACCTGAACATCCCGCTCGATGAGGCGCAGTACGCCGGCTTCATCGATGCGCTGCTCGGCGCGGAGACCGTTCCACTGCATTCGTTCGAGGCCTCGTTGTATTTCGAGGGTTGCCTGCCGATCGAGGAGATGGCCCGGCGGGGCCCGCAAACCCTCGCCTATGGCCCGATGAAGCCGGTCGGGCTCGTGGACCCACGCACCGGCAAGCGCCCGTTTGCAGTGATCCAGTTGCGCCACGAAGACAAGCGCGGCGTGCTCTACAACCTGGTCGGCTTCCAGACCAAGCTTCGGATCGGCGAACAGCGGCGCATCTTCGCTGCCCTGCCGGCGATGTCCGAGGCGGTATTCGCGCGATTCGGCTCGGTGCACCGCAATACCTACGTGAATGCGCCCAAGCGAATGACCGCGACCCTCGAAGCGCGGGCCCGGCCCGGGCTCTATCTCGCCGGGCAGATGGCCGGTGTCGAGGGCTATGTCGAGTCGGCCGCTCTCGGCCTGATCGCGGGCATCCACGCCGCGTTCGCGGCTCGCGGCGAGGAGGTGCCGCTGCCGCCCGCCGAGACCGCCCACGGTGCTCTGCTCCAGTTCCTGCAGAACGCCGATCCGAAGCATTTCCAGCCGATGAACGTCAACTTCGGGCTCTTCCCGCCGCTCGCCGACGCACCGAAGAAGCTTCGCAAGCGCGAGAAGAACGAACTCCTCGCCGAACGCGCGCTCGCCGGCCTCGGCGCCTATGTCGAAGCGGTTTCGGCGGCGGTCGAATGACGTTCACCGCGGCGACGGCTGCATTCGAGTTGCACCTGCGCGCGGAGCGCAACCTCTCGGCCCATACTCGTCGCGCGTATCTGTCGGATGTGAGGCAGTTCGCGGAATTTCTCGGCGCCGACTCGAGCCCCGACAAGGTCTCGGCCGTCGATGTGCGCGCGTTCCTTGCGGGTCTGCACGCGACCCGCCATCCAGCGACACTGGGACGCAAGCTCGCCTCGATCCGCTCCTTCTTCCGTTATCTGGTCCGCGAGAAGCGATGCGCGCTCGATCCGACCGCGGGGATTTCCGCTCCGCGCACGCCGAAGCGCCTGCCCAACCCGCTGCCCGTGGACGATTGCATCGCCTTGATCGAATCGAAGCGGTTGCCCGCGGAGGAGCCCGACGAGAAGTCGTTGCGCGACCGGGCACTCGTCGAGCTCTTGTACGGCGCAGGGCTGCGTGTCGGCGAGCTGACGGGGCTCGACGTGCGCGATGTCGACCTGCACCGCGGAGACGTCCGTGTGAGCGGGAAGGGGGGCAAGGAGCGCGTGGTGCCGCTACCCGAAGCGGCGCGCGAAGCGATGGACCGCTATCTGGAAGCGCGTCGGGCGCCGGGCCTGCTCGCGCAACCGCTCTTCACCGCGCTGCGTCGGCGACGTGACGGGCCGCGGCGGCTCGGCGTGCGCGACGTCCGCCGGATCCTGCGCGCGCGCGCCCGCAACGCGGGGGTCGCCGATCGCGTGCATCCGCACCGCATGCGCCACAGCTACGCCACGCACCTGCTGGATATGGGCGCCGACCTTCGCGAGATCCAGGAGCTGCTCGGACACGCTAGCCTCTCGACCACCGAGAAATACACGGCGGTGTCCGCCGAGCGGCTGATGGAAGTGTACGATCGGGCTCATCCGAGAGCCCGGGGAGCGGGCGCAGGATCCCACGCGAGTGGCCGCCGGCGGCGGGACGAGAGTTGAGGATGATCCCCGAACGACGAGTACGCTCGACCACCGTGATCGCAGTGATCCGCGACGGCCGGATCGCGATGGCGTCGGACGGTCAGGTGACCGTCGGCGACGCGGTAATGAAGCACGGGGCGCAGAAGGTCCGCCGCGCGAGCAACGACTCCGCGCTGATCGGCTTTGCGGGTGGTGCGGCCGACGCGCTTGCATTGACGGAGCGACTCGAGGCGAAGCTCGAGGCGCAGCGCGGCGACGTACGGCGGGCGGCCGTGGAGCTCGCGCGCGAGTGGCGGATGGATCGGGCCCTGCGCCGCCTCGAGGCGCTGCTGCTGGTCGGAAACCGCGACCACGTTCTCGTCGTATCGGGCAACGGCGATGTGATCGAGCCCGACGACGGCATCGCCGCGATCGGTTCGGGCGGCTCGTACGCGCTCGCCGCGGCGCGGGCGCTGTTGCGCAACACCGACCGAAGTGCCGAGGAGATCGCGCGTGAGGCGCTCGGAATCGCAGCCGAGATCTGCATCTACAGCAACGACAACATCACGGTGGTGACGCTGCCGTGAGGGCGCTCCAGAACTTCACGCCGCGCGAGGTCGTATCGGAGCTCGACCGTTACATCGTCGGGCAGGACGAGGCGAAGCGCGCAGTGGCGATCGCGCTCAGGAACCGCTGGCGGCGTCAGCAGGTTCCCGAGGATCTTCGCGACGAGATCGCACCGAAGAACATCATCATGATCGGACCGACCGGAGTCGGCAAGACCGAGGTGGCGCGGCGACTCGCCCGGCTCGCGCAGGCGCCGTTCATCAAGGTCGAGGCGTCGAAGTTCACCGAGGTCGGCTACGTCGGACGCGACGTCGAATCGATCATTCGCGATCTCACCGAGATCGGCGTCGCGCTGGTGCTCGAAGAGGAGAAGCGTTCGGTCGCGACGAAAGCCGACGAAATCACCGAGGAGAGGCTGCTCGACGCGCTGCTGCCGTCTGCTGCACCTGCGGGTTTCGACGCGCTTCCGGACCCGGCGGCGAAGGTCTCCGGGGACCCCGCACCGGGCAGCGAGACCCGCGAGAAGCTCCGCAGATTGTTGCGTCAGGGTTCGTTCGACGATCGGGAGATCGACATCGAAGTCGACGAGAGTGCCGGCGCACCGACGATGTCGATCTTCACTCCGCAGGGCGTCGAGGAGATGGGGGTCCAGTTCAAGGATCTCCTGGGCGGCCTGATGCCGCAGCGGACCCGGCAGCGGCGCATGAAGGTCAGCGCGGCGCGTTCGATGATCGCCGCCGAGGAAGCCGCCCGCCTGGTGGACATGGATCGCGTGCGTGAGATCGCGATCGAGCGGATCGAGCAGGCCGGTATCGTGTTCATCGACGAGATCGACAAGGTTGCCGCGGGGGTCGAAGCGCGATCCGGTGCGGACGTGTCGCGCGAGGGCGTCCAGCGCGATCTGCTCCCGATCGTCGAGGGCTCGACGGTTCAGACCAAACACGGCCCGGTGCAGACCGATCACGTGCTCTTCATCGCGGCGGGCGCCTTCCACGTCGCGAAACCCTCGGACCTGATTCCCGAGCTCCAGGGGCGCTTCCCGATCCGCGTGGAGCTTTCCAGCCTGTCGCGGGACGACTTCGTCCGGATCCTGAAGGAACCGAAGAATTCGCTGGTGTTGCAGTATGTGGAGTTGATGCGCACGGAAAAGGTGGAACTCGTCTTCGAGGACGACGGCATCGATTCGATCGCGGACTACGCGGCGCTGGTGAACGAACGCTCCGACGACATCGGAGCGCGCCGACTCCATACGGTGATGGAGAAGATGCTCGAGGGAGTGAGCTTCGACGCCCCGGATCTCGGATCCGTTCCGATCATCATCGACGAGAAATTCGTTCGCGAACGTCTGGAAGATCTGGTGCAGGACGAAGACCTGTCGCGATTCATCTTGTAGGCCCCGTGAACGGGCTCGGGGAGGGACATGGCCGATAACACGCCGCGCGTGCTGGTCGTCGATCGCAGACGCTCCGACCGTGACGCGATCTGCGGAGCGCTCGCCAGCGCAGGCATCAGCTGTACCACCGCGGAGAACGGGGACGCCGCGATCGAATCGGTCGAGGAAGTGGATTTCGGGGTGATGCTGCTCGAGCTCGGCCGGTACGACCGGCCTCGAAGTGCTCTCGCGAGTGCGCGAGCTCGACCCATCGATTCGAGTGATCCTGTTGGCCGTGCCGGCCGAGCAGGATGCAGTGCTCGAGGGGATGCGACTCGGTGCGGTCGACTACCTCGCGAAGCCGCTCTACGACGAGGAGTTGATCCTCTCGGTGCAGCGCGCGCTCGCTGCACAAGAAAGCGAGGCGAAGGCGGCGATGTTGCGCGAGCGGATCTGCGCGCTGGAATCGCGAGTGGCGGATCTGCACGAGCGTGCCGCCGAGTGCGATTCGTCCGATCTCGTCCGTGAACTTGCCCCGCACATCGCCGAAACGGTCTCGGTCGTGCTCGGGGCTGCCAAGGCGTCGATGCTCGTGATGGACGATTCGGGTGACTCGCTGCATGCGGTCGGAGCGGTCGGCCACGACGTCGAGCTCGACGCGATGGATCCGGTGGTGCCCGGAGAGGGCGTCGCGGGCCTTGCGGTGTCCGAGGGGGAAGCGATCGTCGTGGACGATCTCGCTGCCGACGAGCGCTTCGCGAGCCGCGGCACCGCGGGTCGCTACCGCACGACGTCCCTGGTGGTGACGCCGATCGCGGGCTTCGAGCGGCCGATCGGGGTGCTGTGCGCGACGGACAGGGAATTCGGCGAGCCGTTCGGCGCCGTGGACCTCGCGCTGCTGCGCATCCTGGCGGCGCAGGTCGGCGGGGTGCTGCGGGCTGCCTCCGAGGAGCCCGCGCCCGCGCGGCGGCCGCCCGGGCCACCCGAAGACCCGGGCCACGATATCACCCAGCCGTTGCCCTACGACGTTCCCGATGGTGCCTCGGACGCCGAACTCGCTCGGGCGATCTGCGACGTGCTCACGTTCGAGATCGAGCCCGAGCGGTTGATCAATTCCGTCCTCGGCGTGATCGCGCGCCTGATTCCAGCCTCCCCCGTAGCCCTCTACCTGATCGACAACCGGACTGGAAATCTCGAACTCGAGGGCCAACTGGCCTCCGACGGGCCGGCCGACCGCGAGCGCTTCGATCGGTCCACGGGCCTGACCGGCACCGTGCTCCAGACCGGAAATCTCGTAGCGACCGACCACCCGGACAAGGATCCGCGTTTCGTCCAGGATGTGGATACACCCGCGGACGGCTCGATTCGCCCGTTGATCTGCGTGCCGATGCAAATGCGCGGCAAGGCCCTGGGCGTACTGCGCGTATTTCCGCTGTCCGGGGGCGCTGCGCTGCCGAGAACCGCGGAGGTGCTGGCTGCAGCGGCATCGGCAGCGGTCCGTAACGTGCTCTTGTACCGTAGTCTGCTCGATTCGATCGACGAGGTGGCGCGAGCGCGACGTGAAAGCCGCCGTTGACGGTCGGCATCGTCGCCCGGAAGCCTGGAAACCATGCAAACGATGATCGACAAAGCGAAGATCCTGATCGAGGCACTGCCCTACATTCGGCGGTTCTACGACAAGATCATCGTGGTCAAGTACGGTGGCAATGCGATGACGCAGCCCGAGCTCCAGGCGTCGTTCGCGACGGACGTGGTGCTGCTCAAGTACATCGGTATGCGGCCGGTGATCGTCCACGGCGGTGGCCCGCAGATCGGCCGGACGCTCGCACGACTCGGTATACAATCGACCTTCGTCGACGGTTTGCGTGTGACGGACGACGAGACCATGGAGGTCGTCGAGATGGTTCTCGGCGGCAGGGTCAACCGTGAAATCGTCGCGCTCGTGCAGCGCGCCGGCGGGCGGGCGATCGGGCTCACCGGCTGCGATGACGACATGATCCGCGTCACACAGCGACTCGAGAACGACCGCGACCTCGGGCGGGTCGGAAAGATCATCGACCTCGATCCGGCCCCGATCGTCGCCGTCGCCAACGCGGGCTTCATTCCGGTGATCGCTCCGATCGGAATCGACGCTGCAGGCGTGACCCACAACGTGAACGCGGACGAAGCGGCCGGGGCGATCGCCGCCGCGTTGAGCGCCGAGAAATTGGTGTTGTTGACGGACATCGAGGGCGTGAAGGACGCGCGGGGCGAGCTGATCCGTCAGCTCGACACCCGCGAGGTGCTGAAGCACATCGCGGAGGGGACGATTCGCGACGGAATGATCCCGAAGGTCGAATGCTGCATGTCCGCTCTCGGAGCGGGAGTCACGACCGCCCACATCATCGACGGACGCGTGGTGCACGCATTGCTGCTCGAAATCTTCACCGATGGAGGCGTGGGGACGCTTCTCACACACTGAATCATGCCGAAAGACTTCATATCGCTCGCCGACTGGAAAGCCGAGGATCTGCTTCAGATTCTCGACCGCGCCCGCCAACTGAAGCAGCTGCTCCAAGCCGGCGAACGCCCCCAGACACTCCAGGGCTGCACTCTGGCGATGTTCTTCGAGAAGCCGTCGCTGCGGACTCACGTCACCTTCGAAGCCGGTATGAGCCAGCTCGGCGGGCATGCGATCCTGCTGCGCCCGGAACAGGTGGGCATCGGGACTCGCGAGGCGCCTGCCGACGTTGCGAAGAATCTGTCGAGATGGGTCGACGGAATCGTCGCCCGAACCTTCAGTCACGCGTTGGTGGAGGAACTCTCCGAAGTCGCGTCCGTTCCGGTCGTCAACGGCCTCACCGACCTTCTGCACCCGTGCCAGGTCATGGCGGATTTCCAGACGATCGCCGAACGCGTCGAGCTCAAGGACGCCGTGATCGCGTACGTGGGCGACGGCAACAACATGGCGAACTCGTTGTCGTACGGCGCCGCGGTGCTGGGCCTCGACTTGCGACTGGCCACGCCGAAGAGTCACCAGCCGGCGAGTCGGGTGCGACGTCGGAGTGCGGAGCTCGCGGCGGCGAGCGGGGCCCGGATCTCGTGGAGCGAGGATCCGGTCGAAGCGGTTTCGGGCGCGACCTTCGTCTACACGGACACCTGGACCAGCATGGGCCAGGAGGCCGAGCAAGAGGCTCGCCGCAAGATCTTCGCCGGCTACCAGGTGAACGCGGCCCTGCTCGAACACAGCGCCGATGCGTTCGTGATGCACTGTCTGCCCGCCCACCGCGGCGAAGAGATCACCGACGAGGTCCTCGACGGTGAGCGCAGCATCGTCTTCGACCAGGCCGAGAATCGCTTGCACGCGCAGAAGGCGGTGCTCGAGCGTTTGATCGCTCGCCCCTGAGGGAACGCCGATCGCGCGGGGTGGGGATGCCCGCGCGCCCGCAGCGCCGCTGAAGGCAGCGTTCCCGACCGGCGTGAGCCCGGCCCGACCGCTCGATCGCGCCTCGGCCTCGTCGAGCCCGGCAGGTCCGCTCGATCGCGCTTCGGCCTCGTCGAGCTCGGCAGTTCCGCCGATCGCGCCTCGGCCTCGTCGAGCTCGGCAAGTCCGCTCGATCGCGCCTCGGCCTCGTCGAGCCCGGCAGGTCCGCTCGATCGCGCCTCGGCCTCGTCGAGCCCGGCAGGTCCGCTCGATCCGCCTCGGCCTCGTCGAGCTCGGCAAGTCCGCCGCCGGCGGCCCTCGACGAAATTGAACCCCCTCGGGGAATACTCGCGGTGGGCCGTGCCGTGGGGTCGCTCGTGCGAGAGCCGGCTATTTCCCGGATTCCGCTGCCCGCGTCTCAGTTTTCGCATCGGAATCGCCGATGAATGGGCGGGGCGCCGGGTAGCGCACCAAGTGGGGAGAAGTATGCGATCGGCGTCTCAGCCAATGCCGGACCAGGAGCAGAAACCGCAGCTTTCGAGCAGTTGGGACCCGTCCGACAGCCGACTCACCCCGGCCGAGGGCTTTCTGCTGTCGCGCATCGACGGGCAGACGCCCCTGGAGGAACTCCGGCTGATCGGCGGCCTCCCCCCTGAGGAAGTGGACCGCTGCCTGGAGCGCTGGGTGTCGGCCGGCATCGTGGTCTTCGAGGATTCCGGGCCGTCGGGCGACAGCGAAGCGACGGAGCTCGAGCGCGGCGAGTCAACGGGCGATGGAGCCGACGGATACGAAGCGGGAACCGACCTCAGCCGCGAGGAGCAGCAACGGATTCTCGAGTTCGAGGCTTCCCTGGGAAGGTCGTACCACGCGCTGCTCGGGGTCGATCTGAACGCGGATACCCGGGCGATCAAACGCGCGTATTTCAAGTTGTCGCGCGAGTTTCATCCCGACCGGCACTTCGGCCGCGAGCTGGGAAGCTTTGCCCAGCGCCTCGATACGATCTTCATGAAGATCGTCGAAGCCTACGAGTTGCTCTCGGATCCCGCGACCCGAGCCGAGGTCGAGCGCTCGATGAACCAGGAGCCTCCGCGCCAACTGCCGCCCGATCCGGCGAGCGAGGTCGTCGGACGGCCCGGCGCGCCGATCGGGCGCGCGGTGGATTCGAAGCGCGCAGCGCTCGATCGCTTGCGGCGCCACTTTCGCATTCCGGAGGAAATTCTGGTCGAACGCCGCTTCAGGGCCAAGCAGTTCCACCAGACTGCGATGGTCTGCTCGCGTCGCGGCAATTGGAAGGAAGCCGGAGCCAGCATTCGGCTCGCTATCGCGTTCGACCCTTGGAACGACGAGTACAAGCGATCGTTCGCTCAGGTGCAGGCGCAGGTCCACCAGGTTCGCGCGGCCGAACTCCTGACGGAGGCGAACGCCTCGCTCGATGCAAGAGCACAGCAGGATGCGATGCGGCTGTACGAGGAAGCACTGAGTTATCGGCCGTGCGATCCCGAGATCAACGCGAAGGCCGCTCTGCTGGCGCTCACGCTGGGCGAATTCGACTCCGCGCGCGAGTACGCAGAGGCCGCGATCGGCGCGAAGCCCGATTGCGCGGAGCACCACAGGACCCTCGGGAAGATTCTGCGTCAGATGGGTTTGAAAGAAAAGGCGCGCACGGCGTTGAACAAGAGTCTCTCGATCGACCCGGACGACGCTGAGACGAAATCGGAACTGTCAAAATTGATCCGCACGCGATCCGTGCGCTGAAAGGTGGGGGGAACGGTATGAGTCGCGTCATCGGAATCGACCTCGGTACCACGAACTCGTGCGTGTCGATCATCGACGGCGGGAAGCCGGTCGTCATTCCCAATACGGGCGGCTACAAGACCAGTCCGTCCATGTTCGCGATTTCGCAGGACGGCAAACGTCTCGTCGGCCATCTCGCGAAGCGCCAGGCGATCACGAACGCGGTCAACACCGTATCGTCGTCGAAGCGATTGATCGGCCGCCGTTTCGATTCCCCCGAGCTGAAGCGCGCCTCCGAATATTTCTCTTACTCGATCGTGCGTGGTGAAAACGACGACGCCCGCATCGAGATCGCGGGCAAGACGTTCACCTGCCCCGAAATCGCCGGGATCATCGTCCGTGAGATGAAGCGGGTGGCGGAGGAGTACCTCGGCGAGCCCGTGACCGACTGCGTGATCACCGTGCCCGCCTACTTCAACGACACCCAGCGGCAGTGCACCAAGGACGCCGGACGGATCGCCGGTCTCGAGGTGCTGCGGATCATCAATGAACCGACGGCGGCTGCGCTGGCCTACGGCCTCGGTCGGGACCGCGAGGAGAAGATCGCCGTCTACGACCTCGGCGGTGGAACCTTCGATATCTCGATTCTCGAGCTCGGTGACGGTGTGGTGGAGGTGCTTGCGACGGCGGGAAACACGTTCCTGGGCGGTGAGGATTTCGACCGCCGCCTCGCGCAACACATTCTGCACGAGTTCAAGAATGCGGAAGGCATCGATCTGTCCGGTGACCTGATGGCGATGCAGCGTATCAAGGACGCCGCCGAAAAGGCCAAATGCGACCTGTCGTCTCTGAACACCACCGAGATCAATCTGCCGTTCATCGCCAACGACGCCGAGGGCGCGCGGCACCTGAATCTCGAAGTCAGCCGCGAGACGCTCGAGTCGCTCGTCGTCGATATCGTCAAGGGCACACTGAAGAGCGTCGAGCAGTGCGTGGCGGACGCCGGTCTCACTCCGGCCGACATCGATCACATCGTGCTGGTCGGCGGTCAGACGCGAATGCCGATGGTTCAGGCCTCCGTGTCCGAGTTCTTCGGCAAGCGGCCGCACAAGGGCGTCAATCCCGACGAGGTGGTCGCGATGGGGGCCGCGATCCAGGGCAGCGTGCTGGCCTCGGACGATCGCGACATGCTGCTTCTCGACGTCACGCCGTTCTCGCTCGGGATCGCGACCTTCGACGGCCATTTCGCGAAGCTGATCGAACGGAATACCACGGTTCCTGCTCGCAAGTCGCACATCTTCACGACCACGCGCGACGATCAGTCGGCTGTCAAGATCCGTGTTCTCCAGGGTGACAGCAACGTCGCCAGCGACAATCACCTCCTGGGTGAATTCGTGCTGGCGGACATTCCGCAAGCACCGAAGGGTGTTCCCGAAATCGAGGTCGCGTTCGACATTGATGCGAACGGTATCGTGAGTGTGTCCGCGCGCGATCTGGCCACGGGGAAGGAGCAGTCGATCACGGTGAACGCTACCGGAACGCTGTCCGAGGAAGAAATCGAGCGCATCATCCGAGAGAACGAATCGTACGATCTTCCGACCGCGGGGAAGTAGTCGGAGATGGCTTCCGGTTCGGTTTCGCTGCTCGACTTCATCGACGCCCCCGTGGTCGTCGGCGATCCGGATGGACGTGTCGTGTACGTCAATTCGGCGTTCGAGGACGCTTCCGGGATCGCGTCGCGCGATGCCAGGGGGCAACCGCTTGCGAGCCTGTTCGATGGCGGTGCCCGCGAGGCGGTGTTGAGGGCGGTGGCGAGCGTCTGCGTGACCGGTGAGGCGAATCGCTTCCGGCTGCGGGCGAACTCCACGGGGTACTCGGCTCTGGCTTCGCCGATCACGTCGAACGAAGACAGTGTCGGTGTCGTGATCGTGTTGAGCGAGGAACTAGGAAGCGACCCGAGAGTGCTCGCGCTCCAGCGCGAAATTCACGAGCCCCTCGACGACATTGCTCGCTGTCTGGCGGAACTCTCGGAGGCGACCGTGGGCCTGCGCGGATCCCGTTACGGTCGGGCTCTCGACGATGGACTGCTCGCGCTCGAGAAGGTCCGGAAGCACGCTGAAGAGATCCAAAACATCCTCGAAGGCAAGAAATAGACGGTGCCCCAAAGAATGTTGGTGGCACGCGCCTTGCGATACCGGCGGATATGGCCGCCTCGGAGCTCCGCTTCACACCGCCCTTCTGTCCCAACCCGGAGTGTAAACACCATCAAAATCAGGAAGGTTGGCGATTCATCCGCTGGGGGCACTACACCCGCACGTGCCCGCGCGTTCACCGGGTGCCCCGTTACCGCTGTTCACAGTGCCGTCGCAGCTTCAGCCGGC
>Ga0210064_1000436_pt1 | contig 20145 bp, 10 predicted proteins | sample Muzzi_CordC_D2_FD_185531 | JGI IMG/M metagenome (GOLD analysis project Ga0210064, IMG submission 185531) | Wetland microbial communities from San Francisco Bay, California, USA, that impact long-term carbon sequestration - Muzzi_CordC_D2 (SPAdes) | ecosystem: Environmental > Aquatic > Marine >...
GCCGGGTTACCGGACCCTGGAAAACGACCGGGACCGCCGGGAGATCGCCGCATTCTGGGGCATCGACCCGGCGTTCTTTCCCGAAAAGCGTGGCATGTTCATGACCGATATCCTGCCCGCCATCGAGACCGGGCAGATCAAGGGGCTGTGGCTGATCGCGACCAATCCCATGACCTCCATGGCCAACACGGCGCGCATCCGCAGGACCCTGGAGAAACTGGAGTTCCTTGTTGTCCAGGATGCCTACCGCGACGTGGAGACCAACGAGTACAGCCACGTATTCCTGCCGGCCGCGGTGTGGGCGGAGAAGGAGGGCTGTTTCACCAACACCGAGCGCCGCGTCAACCTGATCCGCAACGTGTGTGCCCCGCACGGTGATTCGAGGACCGACTTGTGGATCTTCAACCAGGTGGCGCGGCGCTTCGAACAGGGCCGCCGCATGAACTTCCCGGAAACCGCCGAGGGCGTGTTCGAGGAGCTGAAGGTGCTGTCGAAGGGTCGCCCGCTGGATTACTCGGGCATGAGCTACGACCGGATCGAGCAGCAGCGCGGCATCCAGTGGCCCTGCAATGAGGAGACCGCACCGGAAGGCTCGCAACGCCTGTACACCGACGGCGTGTTCCAGCATGCGGGCGGCAAGGCGAAACTGATCGCGCTGCCGTTTGTCGACGACAACGAGCGTCCGGATGCTGAATACCCGTTCTGGCTGAATTCCGGCCGCGTGGTCGAACACTTCCACACCCGCACCCGCACCGGCAAGGTGGGCAACGCCAACAAGTTCAGCCCGACGCCGTACATGGAAATGAATCCGGACGCCGCCGCCGAACTTGGCATCGAGCACGGCAGCTACGCGCGCCTGACCTCGCGACGCGGCGATGCGGTGGTGCTGGTGCAGTGCACCCAGCGGGTGGCGCGCGACATGGTATTTGTCCCGTTTCACTTCCACGAATGCGTCAACCGCCTCGCCCTGGGGCTGCTCGACCCGCATTCCCGCCAGCCGGCCTACAAGCAGTGCGCGGTGCGCATCGCCCCGGCCAGCGACCAGCAGGCCGCGGCCGAGCGCAACCTCAGCGCAAGGGCGTATTGATGCGCTATTTGACCTCTCCCCGCAAGCTAATGGGATCTGACCCCGGATAGAGGTATGTTTGTGTTTGAACCACGCCCCAACGAACCGGACTACGCCTTCGTCCCGCAGGTCGAACACCCGGAGAAAAACCGCTACGGCACACCCGTCGAAACCGTGCCGGCAGGCCATGCACTGCGCGACCAGCCACTTCACATCAACCACGCTGATGGCATACCCGACAACCCCAACCGCTACAAGCAGCACGGCTTCTATTTCAACGCCGACCAGTGCATCGCCTGCCACGCCTGCGAGGCGGCCTGCTCGGAAAAGAACGACCTGCCACCACACATCGCATTTCGCTCGGTCGGCTACGTGGAAGGGGGCAGCTGGCCCGCCTACCAGCGCCTCAACATCTCCATGGCCTGTAACCACTGCGACGACCCGGTCTGCCTCAAGGGTTGTCCAACGCGGGCCTACACCAAGTTCGCCGAGTACGGCGCCGTACTGCAGGACCCGGATATCTGTTTTGGCTGCGGCTACTGCACCTGGGTGTGCCCCTACAACGCACCGCAACTGGACACCCGGGCGGGGCATGTCTCCAAATGCAATATGTGCGTGGACCGCCTGGAAGTCGGCCTGAAACCGGCCTGCGCCGCCGCCTGTCTCGCCGGGGCGCTGGACTTCGGTATCACGGAAACCACCCCCGAAAACCGCACGCAGCTGGATACCCGTATCCCGGGTTTTCCCACACCCGAGATCACCCGCCCCAATATCCGTTTCCAGCAGACACAGAGCCTGCCGCGGGAACTCAAACGCCCGGACAATATGCCGCTGCGCTACGAGCGCAGCGCACCGGGAGACAGCGGCGATTATCTTCCCAGGGTCGCCGCCGGCCGGCCGGCACGGGGCTGGAACCTGCGGGGATTACGCACCCGCGAGGACCCGCTGGTGGTGTTCACGCTGATCTCGCAAACGGTCATCGGTGCGTTTCTCGTCCTGTTTCTCGGACCACTGCTGGGCCTGGAGGTGCTGCGCCTGGAGGCCTACCCGGTCGCCCGGCCGCTGCTGCTGTTTGCGCTCATCGGCGTGCAGACCCTGGCGCTGGTAATGTCCACCCTGCACCTGGGCCGGCCGCACCGCTTCTACCGGGCGTTCAACAACCTGCGCTGGTCACCCGTGAGCCGGGAAGTCGCAGGTATCGCCGTGTTCTACAATTTCCTCGGCGCCTACGCCCTGCTGACCGGGTTGCCGATGCTGTTCACCTGGCTGCCCGCCGCCGTGACGACCGGGCTGGCGCAGGTGAGCGGCTGGGGCGCCGTCCTCTCCGGACTGGCCGCACTGTATTTCATGCACTGCATCTACCGCATCCCGGCACGGCCGTTCTGGGACCACTGGCAGGTGCTGACGGCGTTCTACGGCAACATGCTGGTGCTGGGGCCACTGCTGGTCGTGCCGGTGTTCGCCGGCATCCAGTTTGCCCATGGCAGGCCGTGGGCGGGAGTGGCCGGCGCCCTGGCCGGGGTCATGCTGTCCGGCCTGCTGCTGGAATCGCTGGGCCTGTATTTCCATGCCCGCGACTTGCGGCGCGGTGCCGGCGAGGGCCAGGCCTCGCAGCACGAGCAGTGCACGACCTTCGGCAAAACCTATATGCTGCGCAATGCCGGGCTGGGACTGTCCATGATCCTGCTGGGAGGGCTTGCGGTGCTGCACCCGGACGGCGTTCCCGGCCTGCTGTTGTGGGGCGGCGCGGCGCTGATCATCCTGGTAACCGCCGTCATCGGCCGCGCCCTGTTCTATGCGCTGGTGATTCCGACCACCCTGCCGGGGGCTTTTTTCTGGCGCAACCGGGGATTCGAGCAGCAGGCACGCGACAGCGGCCTGGCCGGCATGCCGCAGGTGGGCGTACTGCCCGAGCTGCATTGACGCAGGACTGCCAGCCGGAATGTCGCGTGAAACCTACCCCTGGCAAACGCCTCGCCGATATCCGCAACGAATTCGAACGGGGAGTATTCCTGGCCGTCTACAACTCGCGTACGCAGCGTGTCCACCGCCGCATCGCCCGCGGACTACTGGCCATCAAGCATGGTCTGCGCGGGATTCTCTTCAGCTGGCCCCTGTACCTGCTGCCACTGGCGGCGTGGCTGCTGCAGGTGGCCTGGTTGCCCGTCATCGCGCTGTTGCTACTGCCCGGGCTGCTGATTTCCGGCATGATTTTACGGCGCGGGGTACGCGCGGACTATGCCCGCCTGGTCGATGGCTGCATACTCCGGCCGGGTTACCCGGGCCGCCTGCTGTTTCCGGCCAGTCACCGGTCCTGAGGCAAGTCCTCCCGTACCGGCCAGGTCATCGCCAATACCATTGAGAACAACCCTGTACACGAGGCACGTTATGCACAGTCCATCCGAATTCAACGAACCCGTCGCCGATTTCAGCGACGGCCTGGGGGTGATCCGGGCCTACCATCAGAGCATCCTGGGGTTCTGCGAAGGCCTGAGCGATCTGGTCGAACAGCTCGAACTGGGTGCGATACAGGACAACTTCGGGCAACTCGCCCGGCAAATCCACCAGAACTTTATCACCGCCAACGATCGCCATCACCAGGACGAGGAACTGGCCCTGTTCCCCTGCCTTACGCAGGCACCGGCCGCACCGATTGCCTCGCTGCTGGAACAACTGGAAGAAGATCACGGGGAGCTGGAATTAATGTGGGCCTACCTGGCTCCGCAGCTGCAGGACACCGCACAGGTCCGGGACTTCGCGCTGTTCAGCAAGGCCATGCAACAGTTTGTGCAGCGGTTGCGGTGCCACATCGAACACGAGGAGGAACAACTCCTCCCCGTTGTCGAACGGCTATTGAGCCACGAGCAGCGGCGGCAGATCGGTGCTTCGATGGCCGATCTGCGCCAGCCTGAGGCGACCTACTGAGAATCACCCGACGATCACGGTCGGCGCGCCGCGCATTACATTATTTCTCATTGAAAAACAAAAGGATGTTATCAGAGAGCAACGTCTGGCCAGGGACCGGAACCGCCGCCGCACACGGTAACGGCATCGCTTGACGCTGGTGACAGGTCACGCATACCATGCCGGATAGCATTATTCAGGTGACCGGGATTCCATGACGTACTGCCTCGCGATCAAGCTCGACCAGGGTCTCATTTTTACCTCGGATTCACGCACGAATGCCGGAACCGACCAGATCAGCACCTACAGCAAGATGTACGCGTGGGGCCTGGAGGGGCAGCGCCAGTTCGTGCTGCTGAGCGCGGGCAACCTGGCGACCACCCAGTCCGTCATCAACCAGCTGCACCGGGATATCGAGGACACCGCCGAAACCAGTCTGGCAACGGTGCGTTACCTGACCGATGCGGCCGAATACATCGGCAAGATCAGCATCGCGCATCAGAGCCGCCACACCGAAGCGACCATGAATGCCGGCTTCAATCCCGAGGCGACCTTCATCCTCGGCGGCCAGATCAAGGGCTCGGAGCCGGACCTGTTCCTGATTTACCCGCAGGGCAACTACATCATGACGCCCGAGGCCGCGCCCTTCCTGCAAATCGGTGAAATCAAGTACGGCAAGCCGATCCTCGACCGGATCGTGCATCCGGACACACCCGTCGAAGACGCCATGCGCTGCGCCCTGGTTTCGATGGACTCCACCATGCGCAGTAATGTCACCGTCGGACCGCCCATCGAGCTCGCGGTGTATCGCAAGGATGCCTACCACATCGGCTGCTACCGCAAGTTCGAAAACGACGACCCCTACCTGCTGGAACTCAAGGCAAGCTGGGATGCCCGACTGACCGCCGCCTTCAGCGATTTGCCGGCACTCAATCTCGACGAGCTGTGCAGTCACACGGCGCCGCACTAGGCCCGTTAACCTGACCCCGGTGCGATTACGCACCGCCGTGGCGCAGTCCATTCCGACCAGCAGGCGGCCATGATGCCAACCTACTGTTTTTAAAGGTCTGTATAAACCAGCACGATTGTTGCATGGGTTCCCCCGGTTGCAGATTGAGCCCATTGGTCGCAGACTGGCTGCGACGGCCTGACGACTACCCGTAAAACCGGCCGCGCAGCCCGCGGCGGGGGTATTAGCATGACGGACCACTTCCGTTTCCTGAATGTACCGCGCACCGAGCCACCTACCCTCCCCCCGGAGCTGCGGGTCCGGCAATTTGCGGAGATCTATACCCCGTTCGCGGCGGAGGACGCGGCGCTCCAGGCCGACCGCTGCCTGGATTGCGGCAACCCCTACTGCGAATGGAAGTGCCCGGTCCACAACTACATCCCCAACTGGTTGAAGCTGGCGGCACAGGGCCGGATCCGGGAAGCCGCCGACCTCGCTCACCGAACCAATTCGCTGCCCGAAATCTGCGGGCGCATCTGCCCGCAGGACCGACTCTGCGAGGGCGCCTGTACCCTGGAGGATGGCTTCGGCGCGGTCACCATCGGCGCCGTGGAACGCTATATCACCGATACCGCCATCGCCGCGGGCTGGCGCCCGGACCTGTCCGGGGTAGCGGCAACCGGGCGCCGGGTGGCCATCGTGGGCGCCGGGCCGGCCGGACTGAGCTGCGCCGATGTGCTGGTTCGCAATGGCGTGGCGGTGAACGTCTACGACCGGTACCCGGAGATCGGCGGCCTGCTGACCTTCGGCATACCCGAATTCAAACTGGAGACCGCCGTGATCCGCCGGCGCCGCACCATCCTCGAGGGGATGGGCGTGCGCTTCCTGCTCGGCATCCGGATCGGCCGGGACCTGCCCTTTGAAAAGCTGCTGGAGCAGTACGATGCGGTGTTTCTCGGCATGGGTACCTACCGCGGCATCCCGGGCGACCTGCCCGGCGAACAACTGGAAGGGGTGGGGCTTGCCCTGCCCTACCTGGTAAGCAGCGCCCGGCGCATCCTCGATCTCCCACTGGACGAGAGCGGTTATATCGACATGGCGGGGCAACGGGTGGTGGTGCTGGGCGGCGGGGATACCGCGATGGACTGCAACCGCACCGCCATCCGCCAGGGGGCCGAGTCCGTGACCTGCGCCTACCGGCGCGACGCGGTCAATATGCCCGGCAGTCGTCGCGAGGTGGAAAACGCCCGCCACGAAGGCGTGCGGTTTCTCTGGAACCGCCAGCCGGTCGCGATCACCGGTGACACGCACGTCACCGGCATCCGGCTGCTGGAAACCCGGCTGGGCGAGCCGGACGACCACGGCCGCTGCCGCCCGCAGGTCATCCCCGGGTCCGAACAGCACCTGCCCGCCGACCGGGTAATCATCGCCTTCGGTTTTCTTGCCGATCCGCCCGACTGGTTCGGTGAATCCCGCATCGCCACGCATCCCGACGGGCTGGTGACCACTGCGGGGGAAGCCGGTGAATTTCCCTTCCAGACCGGCAATCCCGCCGTGTTCGCCGGCGGCGATATGGTGCGCGGCTCGAGCCTGGTGGTCCATGCCGTGCACGAGGGCCGTAGCGCCGCCCGCGGCATCCTCGACTACCTCGGTGTGTGAATCTGGTAATGTAAAAGGTACCTTTTACTTGGCAGGATTATCGCGCCTGAGCTCAGCGCTCCCGCGTTTCAGGCCGCCTCCACCATGGCCGCGGCGAGGGCATCCATCTGCGCCGTTCGCGGCTTGACCAGCCAGAAGCGGTTCACGTAATCGGGAAACCCGTCCAGCAGCGTCTGACCCCAGCGGCTGCCGGTGTCCGCGGTGAAATCGGCGATCATTCGCTTGAGCAGGTGGCGCTGGGTTTCGGTCTGTTCGGTGTCGATGCGGTGGATATCCACCAGTTCGTGGTTGTAGTGATCGACGAAGACATTGTCGCGGTCGAGCACGAACGCGAAGCCGCCGGTCATCCCGGCGCCGAAGTTGAAGCCGGTCTCGCCGAGCACCGTGACGATGCCGCCGGTCATGTACTCGCAGCAGTGATCGCCGGCGCCCTCGACCACGGCGAGCGCGCCCGAGTTGCGCACCGCGAAGCGCTCGCCCACCCGCCCCGCCGCATACAGGCGCCCGCCGGTGGCGCCGTACAGGCAGGTGTTGCCCAGCACGACGTTCTCCTGGCTCGGATAATCGTCCACCTGCGGCGGATACACCACGATCTTTCCGCCGGCCATGCCCTTGCCGGCATAATCGTTGGCGTCCCCTTCCAGATAGAGGTGCAGGCCACCGGCATTCCACACCCCGAAACTCTGGCCGGCGGTCCCGCGCAGGCGCACTACCAGCGGGTTGTGTTCCATGCCGCTGTTGCCATGTCGCCGCGCGATCTCGCCGGAGAGGCGCGCACCGATGGAACGATTGTCGTTGCGCACCGGATAATGGAATTCGCCACCTCCCCCGGCCTCGATCAGCGGAAGCATATCCCGGACCATGCGTTCCGCCAGTTCGCCCTTGTCGAAGGATTCATTGCGCGCCTGCAGGCAGCGCCGTGGCTTGTCCGCGGGAACCTCCGCATCGTGCAGCAACGGCCGCAGGTCGAGGCGCTGCTGCCTGCCGGTTTCCCCGGGCAGCAGTCGCAGCAGGTCGGTACGCCCGATGAGATCGTCGAGGTGGCGCACCCCGAGGCCCGCCATCCATTCCCGCACCTCCTCTGCAACCCAGCGGAAGTAGGTCATCACCTTGTCCACCTCGCCGTGGTAATGCAGGGTGCGCAGCACCGGGTCCTGGGTCGCCACGCCGGTCGCGCAGTTGTTCAGGTGACAGATCCTCAGGTACTTGCAGCCCAGCACGATCAGCGGGGCGGTGCCGAATCCGAAACTCTCCGCGCCCAGCAGCGCGGCCTTGACCACATCCAGGCCGCTCTTCAGGCCGCCGTCAACCTGCAGCCGCACGCGCTCGCGCAGATCGTTGGCGCGCAGGACCTGGTGCGTCTCGCGCAGGCCCAGTTCCCAGGGGCTGCCGGCGTATTTCACCGACGACAGTGGACTGGCACCGGTACCCCCGTCATAGCCGGAAATGGTGATCTGGTCGGCATAGGCCTTGGCGACGCCGGCGGCAATGGTGCCAACACCCGCCTCGGACACCAGTTTGACGGACACCAGCGCCGCCGGGTTGACCTGTTTCAGGTCGAAGATCAGCTGCGCGAGGTCCTCGATCGAATAGATGTCATGATGCGGTGGCGGGGAGATCAGCGGAGTGCCCACCTCCGCATGCCGCAGGCGGGCAATCAGCTCATTCACCTTGCGCCCGGCGAGTTGCCCGCCCTCGCCGGGCTTGGCACCCTGGGCGATCTTGATCTGCAGCACATCGGCGTTGACCAGGTAATGCGGCGTAACGCCGAAGCGCCCGGACGCCACCTGCTTGATACGGGAAACCCGCTCGGTGCCGAAGCGTGCCGGGTCCTCCCCGCCCTCGCCGGAATTCGAATACCCGCCCAGGCGATTCATGGCGGCCGCCAGGCTTTCGTGCGCCTCCGGTGACAGGGCACCCAGGGACATGGCGCCGGTCTCGAAGCGCCGCACAAGCTCCTCCACCGGTTCGACCTCCGTGAGCGGTACCGCCGCGATGTCATCCCGCAGTTCGAGCAGGTCGCGCAGCACCAGCGCCGGGCGCCCGTTGATCAGCGCCGCATAGCGCCGATAGTCCCGGTACTCGCCGCTGGCAACGGCCCGCTGCAGGGTGGTAACGACGTCCGGGTCGAAGGCATGCAACTCGCCACCGGATATGAATTTCAGCCTTCCCCCCGGCTCGATTTCCCGGCGGTCATCCCAGGCCGTGCGCGCCAGGCGCCGCTGATCGGTCTCGAGTTCCTCGAATCCGGCGCCCTGCAGGCGACAGGGAGTCCCGCTGAAACACAGGTCGATGACCTCCCGATGCAGGCCGATCGCCTCGAACAACTGCGCACCGCGATAACTGGTGATGGTTGAAATGCCCATCTTGGAAAGAATCTTGTACAGCCCCTTGTTGATGCCGCGGCGGTAGGCACCGAGCGCCTGGCTGACCGCAGCCACCGCGGTTTCTTCACTGCCGCCGTCGAATAGCCCGGCGATGCATTCATAGGCCAGCCAGGGATGGATCGCGGTTGCGCCGAAACCGATCAGGACCGCGAAATCGTGCGGGTTGCGCGCGGTCCCGGTCTCGACCACGAGGTTGGCATCGCAGCGCAGGCCCGCCTCGATCAGTCGGTGATGGACCGCGCCGGTCGCCAGCAGGGCATGGGCGGGCAGCCGGCCCGGCGTGATGTCCCGGTCCGTCAGGACCAGGATGCAGGCTCCCCGGCGGACCGCCGCGACCGCCTGCTCGGCGATGGCGGCGAGTGCACTGTGCAAATCACGCTCGCCGTCATAGTTCAGGTCGATGCGGGCATGCCGGTAGCGGGGATCGGTCTGTTCCAGCAACTGGTTGAACTTGCTCTCCGACAATACCGGGCTGTTCACCACCAGGCGCGCGGCGTGCTGGGGGTCCTCGACGAACAGGTTGCGCTCGACGCCGAAGCAGGTCTCCAGCGACATGACGATCTGCTCGCGCAGGGGATCGATCGGCGGATTGGTCACCTGGGCGAACTGCTGCCGGAAATAGTCGAACAGCGGGCGAACCTGGCGTGACAGAACCGGCAAGGGGGTATCGTCGCCCATGGAGCCGATCGCCTCCTGCCCGCTTTCGGCCAGCACCCGCAGCACCTCGTCGAGTTCCTCCAGCGTCACCTGGAACATTTTCTGCGAGTTCCGAAGCTGTCCGGGTGGCAGACGCCGGTGGCAAACCGGTTCCTCCCCGGCACGGGATTCCAGGCGAACGGCATGCTGCCGCAGCCACTGGCGGCACGGCCAGCGGCTTTTCAGATCATCCTCGATCATTTCCGGCGTCAGCAGCCGCCCGCTGCGGGTATCCACCGCCAGCATGTCACCGGGACGCAGGCGCCCCCGGGCTACCACGTCCTGCGGCGCGTGTTCGGTGACGCCGACTTCCGAGGCGAGGGTAATATGCCGATCGCGGGTGATGACAAAGCGCGCCGGGCGCAGTCCATTGCGGTCCATCACGCAGGCGGCGTAGCGCCCGTCGGTGAGCACGATCCCGGCCGGCCCGTCCCACGGCTCCATGTGCATGGAGTGGTATTCGTAGAAGGCCCGCAATTCGGGGTCCAGGGTTTCGATGTTCTGCCAGGCGCGGGGAATCAGCAGGCGCATGGCGAGAAAGATATCCATGCCGCCTGCCAGCAGTGCCTCGAGCATGTTGTCCAGGCTGCAGGAATCGGAACCCGACATCGAGACCCAGGGGCGGATGGCATCCATGTCGGGGATCAACGGGCTCTCGAACTTGTGACTGCGTGCCCGGGCCCAGTTGCGGTTGCCCTGGATGGTGTTGATTTCGCCGTTGTGCGCCAGGTAGCGGAACGGCTGGGCGAGGCGCCACTCCGGCCAGGTGTTGGTGGAGAAGCGCTGGTGAAACACGCACAGCGAGGACTCCAGGCGCTCGTCGCGCAGGTCGGGATAGAACACCGGCAGGTTGTGCGGCATCACCAGTCCCTTGTAACAGATCACCCGGGCGGAAAGGCTGGCGACGTAGCAACTGCGGTCCTCGCCCTTGAGGGCCTTCATCGCGCGGCGCCGGGCGATGAACAGGCGCCGCTCCAGCTCGTCCTCCGCCAGTTGCGGTGGCGCGTTGACGAACAGCTGCTCGATCAGCGGCAGGGTCTCGAGCGCCTGCTGCCCGCAGGCCCCGGTGTCGATGGGTACCCGGCGCCAGCCGGCCACCACCAGGTCCTGCGCCTCGAGCTCGAACTGCAGCCGCCAGCGTGCCGCCGCCGCGAGTTCCGGGTCCGGATTCAGGAACAGCATGCCGACGGCGAAGCGGGACGACGGCCCGATGCCGGCCTCCTGCGCGGCGCCCTGAAGAAAGGCATGCGGCAGCTTCAGCAGCAGGCCGCAGCCGTCGCCGCTCTTGCCGTCCGCCGCCACGGCACCGCGGTGGGTCAGACGCGACAGCGCCCGGATGGCCGTGTGCACCAGCGCATGGCTGGCCTTGCCGTCCATCTGTGCAATGAGACCAAAACCGCAACCGTCATGTTCAAATGCCGGTTGATACAATCCGTTTCCGTCATGCGCGATCATTGCCATTCACACCGCTGCGCAATTATATTCCCGGCAGAAAACACACCCGCCGGGTGTCACGGCAAGGCAAGATCCGCTGTTACGCGATATCTTCCGCCACTTTGAAATAGGTCGTGACCAGTTGGTCATGCAACTCTGCATGAACCAATTGTAGATCGTTGACGAAATCGTTCAATCCGGCGGTGACAATATCCGCGATGCCGACTTCCTGCACCATGCGCTGTGCACGCCCGAGTACCCGCAATGCCGCCTCGTTGCCGGGCAGGCGACGCAGGCAGTAACCGACCTCGGCCAGGCAGTAGTGCACCGAACGCGGAAATTCCTCCTCCTGCAGCAGGAACTGCAGTGCCTGCCGGCCGCGCACCCGCACGTGAACATGGCGCCGGTACATCTGGTACGCCATCAGGGAATCCAGCACGCTCTTCCACTGGATATCATCAAAGGGCTTGAGTTCATCGGTCTGTTTGGGCAACAGGTTGGTGGCGCGCACATCGATGACGCGGCTGGTCATGTCGGCGCGTTCCATGTTGCGGCCGATGCGCAGGAATTCGTAGGTCAGGTCATGGCTCATGGTGCCGGACAACTTCCCGGTGAACAGCTGGCAGGAATCGACCACCCGTTTCATGTAGCTGTAGCGGCCACGCCGGTTGATGCCGCTGGTGGCATTTTCGCGGGTGAATTCATACAGGTCATTGAGCGTCTCCCACGCCGCCCGCGGCACGATGGCCCGCGTGGTGCGCAGGTTCTCGCGCGCCTGCGCCAGCGAGCAGCTGATGCAGTCCGGGTTGTGCCTGTCGGCGACGAGAAACCGGACCACATTGCGTTCACCGGTATCCTCGTAGCGCTCCCGGAACTGCTCCATATTGCCCATAATGTAGACCAGCGGGTCCCAGCCGATGGCAATGCTGCGCGGCATATCGAGCATCAGATTGTTATGCACGAGTATGATGCGCGCGGTATTCTCCGCCCGCTCGATGTAGCGGGCCATCCAGTAGATATGTTCGGCGACACTGGAGAGCAGCAGCATTAATGATCTCCCGTATCCACGACCCAGGTATCCTTGCTGCCGCCGCCCTGTGAGGAATTTACGACCAGCGAACCCTTTTTCAGCGCCACCCGGGTCAGGCCGCCGCGGGTCACGTGACTCGACTCTCCGGACAGAATGAAGGGGCGCAGGTCGATGTGCCGCGGTTCGACGTGCCCGTCACACAATGTCGGTGTCGTGGACAGCGACAGGGTCGGCTGCGCAATATAGTTACGCGGGTCCTGGCGGATCAGACCCGCAAATTTCCTGCGCTCCGCCTTGCTGGCAAACGGGCCGACCAGCATCCCGTAGCCGCCCGACTCGTTGGCGGGCTTGACCACCAGCTTGTCGAGATTGGCGAGCACGAAGCCGCGCTGCTGTTCCTCCATGCAGAGGTAGGTCTCGACGTTTGGCAGGATGGGCTGCTCATCCAGGTAATAGCGGATCATGTCCGGCACGAAGGCATACACGACCTTGTCATCCGCCACCCCGGCACCGGGGGCATTGGCGATCGCCACGTTGCCCGCGCTCCAGGCACGTATCAGGCCGGGCACACCGAGCACGGAATCCGCGTGGAACACCTCGGGATCCAGAAACAGGTCATCGACGCGCCGGTAGATCACATCGACACGTTCCAGCCCGCCGACGGTACGCAGGTAGACACAGTCATCGTCGATGACGACCAGATCGCGGCCGACCACCAGTTCCACCCCCATCTGCTGCGCCAGGTAGGAGTGTTCGAAATAGGCCGAGTTATAGATCCCCGGTGACAGCACCACCACCGTCGGGTAATCGGCCGGCCGCGGGGACAGCGAGGCCAGCGTGTCGAACAGCCGGGTGGGATAGCCGTCCACCGGCAGGATGCTGTTATCCTCGAACAACTCGGGAAAGACCCGCTTCATGACCAGGCGGTTCTCGAGCATGTAGGAGACACCCGAGGGCACCCGCAGGTTGTCTTCCAGAACATAGAGCTTGCCGTCCCGGTCACGCACCAGGTCACTGCCACAGATATGCGCCCACACGTCGAGCGGCGGTCGCACCCCCATGCACTGTTTGCGGAAATTCACCGACTTCGCCAGCAGGTCCCTGGGGAACACCCGGTCCTTGATGATGCGCTGTGCGCCGTAGATATCGGCGATGAACAGGTTGAGCGCGGTAGCCCGCTGCTGGAGGCCGGCCTCCGTGGTGCGCCACTCACGGGCCGGAATAATGCGGGGTATGATGTCGAAGGGCCACACGCGGTCGATACCGCCGCCCTCGTCATTGTAGACGGTGAAGGTAATGCCCATTACCCGCATCGCCAGTTCCGCGGCATCGCGGCGTTCGCGCCACTCCTCGTCACTGAGCGAGCTGATATAGCGGACCGCGTGCTGCGCGGACTTGCGTGCGCGACCGTGCGACGTAATCAACTCGTCGTAGGACGCATCGCTTGAATAGTCTTTCCACCGAATCGCCATAGCGCCAAAGTCTCGCGGGCACGGACCGTGCGCTATAAAACACAGCAAACTATGTGCCATTACCGCAGATTGGCCAACCGGCTCTATTTACGGGAAATATCTGAAAACCGACAGGCAAGGCTCTGCACCAGTCGTGTGCATAAGCAAACAGAAGATCGAGGCGGTGCACCATCGTGTGGCCGCAGCACGGGATGGAAACCTCGCGCCGGAAGGCGGTACCCCTGCCGATGGCAACCGACTTGCAGGAGTACCCCTGCGGGGCATAAACGGTCCTTCCGGCCGCGACAAGAAACCAAACATATCGCGCCGGAAAACGCCGCACACAGGTGACTATCCTCCGAACCGGCAGGATCGATTCTGGTGCGTGAGCGGGACACCGCGCTTTATCAGAGTGCATCCCGCCACGTCGCAGTGCGCTGCGATCCCAACAGACGACCGCCAACCCCTTGATATCCCTTGCAGCTCGCCGTCCCGCCACTCGAATCCGCGGATGGCGTATATCTTGCTTACCTTGCGCAGGCAGACAATCTACACAGGGAAGCTACCGGTATGACCGCATCACTCTCGTTTCCGCGTTACGGGGACAAGACCAACTCGACCTTCTTCGAGGACTACCTCTCCCGCCTGCTGGAGGAACGCGATCGCATCGGGCTGACGGAACTGGTCCACGAGATCGATGCCATCATGATCACCGTCGATCCGGGGCACTCGATCCGCTACATCGGCGAGCTCAGCCTGATGACGCCCTACCACTACCTGGTCACGCTGGAGAGCGAAAGCCACTGGACCCATATCCTGCGCGTGGACATGAACGCCCCCGATTTCGTGGTGCGCGAGGTCAAGGACAAGCGCACCCGCGGTATTTTCCGCAGCCTCAACGAGGTCTACCCGATCGGGGCACGCAAGCCGAACAGTCGCTACATGGGCGAAATCCTGCGCGTCAGCGACCTGCACGGCACGGTGGACTGCCAGCAGGAACGCGAGTTTCGCTTCTTCTCCCAGGACCAGATCCGCAAGCTGGAGTTGCCCGGCAACCTGGCCGTCGTCAAGCCATCGCCCTATACGCACAACATCGTCGCCTACATGGAACGGCCGCTGGACCAGATCCGTGTCTATGCGCTTGGCATGAGCAGCATCCGCTCCGATGTGCAGGAGGTATATCTCGCCGCCAAGGAACTGCAGAAGGAGCTGCAGATCGAGAACCTGATCCTGCCCATCGATCATCTGGCGACACGGGTCTACAGCCAGAACCGGGAGGTCGCCATCCTGGAATGGTTGTCGCAGTCCAGCTACTACTACTGGGGTTCCTACGACATCAGCGACCAGAACTCCTCGACCAATGTCACCAAGAGCGTGCATCACGCGGACGAGCTGCGCAGTCCGGCCAAGGTGTTTACCGCCAGCAATACCCCTTATTTCGTCAATCACCTCGAACGCCTGCCATCGCCGACCGAGACCTTCGTGCGCAACTACGGGCCACGCCTGCACCACATCGCCCTGGCGGTAAGCGACGGCGAATTCAACGGCCGGGAAAATATCGAACACGTGGTCAGCCAGATCGCCGCGCAGGGACGCGACTTCCTGCTCGATGTGATCGGCTCCCGGGAGCAGGGCCTGAAACAGATCTTCTCCAGCGCCTCGGAGCATTCCTCGCTGATTATCGAATACGTGCAGCGCTTCGGCAGCTTCCAGGGGTTTTTCACCAGGGAGAATGTCGCCGAACTGACGCATGCCGCCGGCGTCGAGGAGGAACTGCTCGAAATGCAGGCGCAAAGCCGGATCAAACACGGCACGCTCGTCGAGGGATAACGTTGGCCGGGCTTTCTGCCAGAGCGACTTGCCGGTCACCGGTGGCACGGCTACCGCAAGCCGGCGGCAGGAACCGCTCTGCAATGCCAGTGGTTCCACAATAACAAACAATCACGAAAATTCACTAACGATACGCATGGGGATAAAGAAAAATGACGCCACCAAGTGAAGCACCGCTGCTGAGCGTTGCCGAGCTGCACCAGCTCGTCGCGGAACGCGGCGATCCGGCCGAAACACTGAGCTCGGTGATCCGCCTGATCCACACACGTTTTCAGACCAATGTCTGTTCCGTCTACCTGCTCGAACCGGACCGCACCCATCTGGTGCTGGCCGCCACCCATGGACTGCGCCCCGAGAGTGTCCGCAAGGTGCGCATGAGCCTGCGGGAAGGCCTGGCCGGGCTGGTCGCCGAGGAGTTGCGGCCGATCATGGTCGAGGATGCGGTGCAGCATTCACGCTTCAAGCACTTTCCGGAGGCCGGAGAAGACCCCTATCACTCGTTTCTCGGCCTGCCGTTGCTCGACCGCGGGCTGCTGCAGGGGGTGCTGGTGGTACAGACGATGGAATCCCGGAAATTCAGCAGCGACGAGATCCAGCAACTGGTCGAGGCGGTCACACCGCTGGGACCGATCGTGAGTGAAGTGCGCAATATCGAGCAACTGATTGCGCCGGACTTCGAACGTCTCTGCGCCCTGGGGCGCAACCTGTGGTGGTGCTGGGACATATTTGGCCAGACATTGTTCCGTGCCCTCAACCCGGTGCGCTGGCGCGAACTGGACCACAACCCGGTGGCGCTGCTGGCGGAAATCCCGCTGCTCGATCTGGAGGAACGCATCGACCGGCATGTGCTGCGCAGCGGCATCGGTCACACCTGCCGGCGCCTGCAGGAATACCTGCAGTCACAGGATACCTGGGGTGACACCCATGCCGGCGTGCTGGGTGCCCGGCCGGTGGCCTATTTTTCGGCGGAGTTCGGCCTGCACGAATCCGTACCGATCTACTCCGGCGGCCTGGGGATACTGGCGGGTGACCACATCAAGAGCGCCTCCGATCTCGGGGTGCCGCTGATCGGTATCGGCCTCTACTACAGCCAGGGATATTTTCACCAGTACCTGGACCAGGACGGCTGGCAGCACGAGGATTATATCGACGTCGATGTCTGGCGCCTGCCCATGGAATCGGCCACCGGACAGGACGGGCAGCCCCTGATGATCCAGATTGAAACCCGCAGTGGCATGCTGTCCGCCCGCGTATGGAAACTGAAAGTCGGCCGCTGCACCCTGCTGTTGCTGGATTCCGATGTCCCCGACAACTCCGCGGATGACCGTGCCCTGACGGCACGTCTGTATGGCGGCGACGACCGCACCCGCATCCGCCAGGAACTGCTGCTGGGCGTGGGCGGAGTGCGCGCCCTGCATGCCCTCGGCATCACCCCCGGCGTAGTGCATATGAACGAGGGCCACAGCGCCTTCGCCGCCCTGGAGATCGCGCGTACCCGCATGCAACAGGAAGGGATCGATTTCTGGGAAGCCATGCAGCGCGTCGCGCGCCGCAACGTCTTCACCACCCATACCCCGGTACCGGCGGGGCATGACCGCTTCCTGACTGATCTGGTGGAAGAGCACCTCGGCCCGTTGCGCGATGCCCTGGGGCTGCCTCACGAAGAGTTCATGGGCCTGGGCCGGGTCAATCCCGGCAACCCCGGAGAGACCTTCTGCATGACGGTGCTGGCACTCAAGATGTCCCGCCGGACCAATGGCGTCTCCGCCCTGCACGGGCGGGTATCGCGGGACATGTGGCGCGACCTCTGGCCCAGCCGGCCGGCCCCGATCGGACATATTACCAACGGTGTGCATGTATTGTCCTGGCTCGCACCCCAGATGCGGACCATGTACGACCGCCATTTCGGTCCGGACTGGACGACCCGCAGCGCCAAACCGGCGGTCTGGACCAGAATCGACAAAATCGATGACGGCGAACTGTGGGAGAACCATCAGGCCCTGAAGGCGCGCCTGCTGGATTTTGTGCGCCGCCGGGCCACCGAGCAGGAAACCCGCCGCGGCGCCACACCCGAGGTGCTGGAACATCTGCGCCGTTCCCTCAACCTGGACACCCTGACCATCGGCTTCGCGCGGCGTTTCGCCGAATACAAGCGCAGTCACCTGCTGCTCGGGGACCTGGAGTTCCTCGACCAGCTGGTCAATAACCCGCGGGCGCCGGTACAGTTCCTGTTCGCCGGCAAGGCGCATCCCCAGGATGCCATCGGCAAGGGCATTCTGCAGAATATCGACCGCCTGAGCCGCGACCCGCGCTTTGCCGGCAAGGTTGTATTCGTCGAGGACTACGACATGAATACCGCCCGCCACCTGGTACAGGGTGTCGACGTGTGGCTCAATAATCCCCGCCGGCCACTGGAGGCATCGGGCACCAGCGGTCAGAAGGTCGTACTGAACGGCGGACTCAATCTTTCCGTGCTCGACGGCTGGTGGGCCGAAGCCTATGACGGGCGCAACGGCTTTGTCATCAGCAACGGGGGGACCCATTCCAATCTGGAGTTGCAGGACCAGCGCGATGCCGAAGCCCTGTTCCGGACGCTCCGTGAGGAAGTCATCCCGCTATACTATGAACGTTCCCATGACGGCCTGCCCCATGCGTGGATCGCGCGCATGAAACGTTCCATCCGCACCCTGGGCTGGCGCTTCAACGCCGACCGCATGGTTATCGATTATGTCCAGAAGTGCTATCTGCCCGCGGCGGGGGGAATCTCGAGTGATATGAGTCGTGACTGAGGGCAACACCGGTAACGGGTGGCATCATGGAAAACCGCAGCACTGCCATGGCCTGAATAGCGTCCGCTGCCACGCCGGTCGATGGCTCCTGTTACGGGGATAGCGCGCATTCCGGGATGAGCCATGAGCTCGGCATCCACACGGACGCCTGAACGGGCAGGAGAGTCGATCCGTGGTATGGTGGACGATATTCCTAGCCAGGTTACCTGAAGATGGCCATCCGCGTCGCGATCAACCATAAAACCGAATACCGCTTCGACCGTCCGGTCGAGGTGTCGCCGCATCTCGTCCGGCTGCGCCCGGCGCCGCATACGCGCACACCCATCGAGGCCTATTCCCTGAAGGTCCTGCCGGAAAAACATTTCATCAACTGGCAGCAGGACCCGTTCGGCAACTACCTCGCCCGGCTGGTGTTTCCCGATCCGGTACGGGTCATGTCGTTCGAGGTGGATGTGGTGGCCGAGATCGTCACCATCAACCCGTTCGATTTCTTCGTGGAGAAATACGCAGAGCATTTTCCCTTCGAATACACCCCGCAGCTGCGCAAGGAACTGGCTCCCTACCTGGAGATCACCGAGGACGGTCCCCGGTTGCGCAACTGGTTGTCCGGTGTCGACCGCTCCCGGCAGGAGGTGAATAACTTTCTGGTGGCTCTCAACCAGCGGCTGGAGCGGGACATCGACTACACCATCCGCATGGAGGTCGGTATCCAGACCTGTGAGGAAACCCTGGAAAAGGCGCTGGGTTCCTGCCGCGACACCGGCTGGCTGCTGGTGCAGATCCTGCGCCACCTGGGACTGGCGGCACGTTTCGTCTCCGGTTACCTGCTGCAGCTGACCCCGGATGAAAAACCCCTGGAGGGCCCGGCCGGGACGGATCACGACTTCACCGACCTGCACGCCTGGGCCGAAGTCTTCGTACCCGGCGCCGGCTGGCTGGGACTCGATCCCACCTCGGGCCTGTTCGCCGGCGAGGGACACATTCCGCTCGCCTGTACCCCACATCCCGTCAGTGCCGCACCCATCACCGGCATGACCGGGGAATGCGAGGTGGAATTCCGCTTCCACAACCAGGTGCGGCGCATTCACGAGGACCCGCGGGTCACCCTGCCGTATACCGATACCCAGTGGGAAACCATCCAGGCCCTGGGGCACAAGGTCGATGCGGACCTGGCGGCGGGCGACGTGCGCCTGACCCTCGGCGGGGAACCGACCTTCGTCTCCATTGACGACATGGAATCCCCGCAGTGGAACGATGCCGCCCTGGGAAAGCACAAGCGCGAGCTGGCCGGCGATCTGCTGCTGCGCCTGTGGCGACACTTCGCACCCGGCGGCCTGCTGCACTACGGCCAGGGCAAGTGGTATCCGGGCGAGCCGCTACCCCGCTGGTCGCTGAACTGCTTCTGGCGCACCGACGGTACGACCGTCTGGCGCAACCCCGAGCTGCTGGCACGGGACGGCATCGATTACGGTTATGCGCCGGATGCGGCGCGGCGCTTTGCGGAACACCTGGCGCAGGCGCTGGGGCTGGCGACGGACCACCTGGTGCCCGCTTACGAGGACAGCCTCTACTACCTGTGGAAGGAAGGCGGCCAGCCGGCCAATGTGGACCTGCTGGAAACCGACCTGAAAAACCGGGACGAGCGGCGCCGGCTGGTCGAACTGCTGGCCGGTGATCTCGGACAGCCGGTCGGTTTCGCGCTGCCGCTGCGCCACGACGCGGCGCGCGGCTGGCAGAGTTGCACCTGGAACTTCCGGCGCGGACACCTGTTCCTGGTACCCGGCGATTCCCCCATGGGGCTGCGACTGCCGCTGGATGCCCTGCCCTGGGTCGCCGAGGAGGAACGGGACATCGAACCGGAGCGCGACCTGTTCGAGCCCCGCACGGCACTGGGCGACTACTATGGCGAGGTAACCCGCCGCTTCAGCCACTTCCAGAGGACCCCGGAAC
>Ga0210064_1000438_pt1 | contig 20042 bp, 14 predicted proteins | sample Muzzi_CordC_D2_FD_185531 | JGI IMG/M metagenome (GOLD analysis project Ga0210064, IMG submission 185531) | Wetland microbial communities from San Francisco Bay, California, USA, that impact long-term carbon sequestration - Muzzi_CordC_D2 (SPAdes) | ecosystem: Environmental > Aquatic > Marine >...
CGACAGCAGGCTCCACGTCTCCACCGGATCCCAGCTCCAGTAGTTGCCCCACAGGTCGCGCGCCCAGATGGCGCCCGAAGCGATCATCATCACGTGTGCGACGAAGCCGAAGATGACGAAGCGGTACATCAGTTCGTCGAGCAACGGGGGAGCGGGAATGCGCCCGATGATGTCGGGGATCTCGTCCGGGGGCAGCGTTTCGAAGCGTTGGAGCCCGCGGATCAGGTAGAGGACCCCGACCGCGGCGGCTAACGAATAGGAGCCGTAGGCCATCCAGGCGAAGAAGACGTGGACGAACATCCACAGATTGTCGAGCACCGGAGACATGGTGGTGAAGCGCGGCTGGTTGAGCAGTGCGTAGCCCAACATGAGCAGGGCGAAGGGAGCCGCGAAGATCAGCAGCGGTTTCAAGTTGCGGCGGGGCACCCGTCAGGATGTTCTCGTAGCGGCTTGCGACCGGGATGTGTCCGGTGTGGGCGATGCGGGCGCCGATGGCGACCATGTGGACCAGCAGGCCGGCACTGCAGGCGGCGATCGCAGCGTCGAAGAGCCGCTCGCGGTGGAAGACCAGTCCGCTGATCGCCAGCGCGGCACCCAGCATGTAGACGAAGACCGTGGCCCAGAAGGTGGTGAACTCGATGGGACTCACGGGCTGCCCGACTCCTCGCTCGGTGCCGGAGGCGCTTTCCCCGGCTCGTGCCCCAGATCTTCCGCCAGCCGGTCGAGGTCTTCGGCGAACAGGTGCTCGAAGATCTCACCGTGGCCGTACAGCTGGAGCGATTCGTCTCCGACTCGCACCAGGATTTCCTTGCGGATCCTACCATAACGGAGGAACAGGCCGAAGATCATGATCCCGAAGCAGGCGAAGACGGGCGCGTGCCCGCGCTCCTCGATGATGTCCAGCAGCGCGTATTTTCGAATCTCCGGAAGGAAGAAGAATTCGATGTCCTCTGCGAGTTGCAGCCTTTCGCCCGGCGCGAGCAGGCCCTGGTAGACCTCTTCGCCACGCCAGACCACGCGAGTGCGGAAGCGGGGATTGTGCAGCTTCTGGCTCGCCGTTCGATCTTCCCCGTTCTCGAGTCGATGGTCGGGGTAGAAGCGGACGAAGACGGTGCTGTCCTCCGGCCCCAGCGGAAAGGAATCCTGTTCCTGGAACGGGAAGGGCAGCAGCTTGAGCCAGGCGCTGGCCAGCGGCCGATCTCTCGAGTTCACGACGACCCAGCCGGGCATGAAGCCGAAGCCGTGCAGCATGACCTGATACGGAGCGCTGCGATGCGGCCGGTTGATGCTGATCTTCGTCCGCTGTTCGTCGGCGGTGAACAGGGTGACGTCGAATTCCTTGACGCCCTTCGGCTCCACGTCGACCTCGACGCTCTCGACGCGGAAGCGGAGCGGCGGAAGCTCGGGGTCGAGCGCCTGATTGGACGAGAGGAAGCGAGCCGTCGAAAGCTCGAAGGGCTCGCCTTCACCGACCCCGACGCTGCCGCCGAAGGGAGGCCCCGCCACGGCCAGCGCACCCCCGACCACCAGGATCGCCAGCAGCCCGGCATGAAACACCCAGTGTCCGACGGCGGCGAAACGCCCGCGCAGCGCGTAGACGCTCCGCTCGGCGACGAGGGTGCGGTAGCCGTCCCGGCGCAGCTTCCGGGCGACCCCTTCCGCCGTCACTCCCACCGCAGCGACCTCTCGTTGCAGCCAGCCGGTCGCCGGTCGCGGCGGTCGCTCGGGGAAGCGACACAGGGCCGCCACCACCGAGAGGCGCCGCGCCATGCACACCGACAGGTTCACGAACAGGAGCCCGTAGACTCCCCAGAACAGCCACGAGTGCAGCACGTCGGTGACGCCGAGGGCCTGGAACATGTGGCCCACGGCGCCTCGCGCTTCCACCCAACTCAGGATTTCCCGTTCGCCCCGTTGCCCGGATTGGGGGATGACGAGGTAGAGGTACAGCACGCAGGAGATCGCCACGAGCAGCATGACGGCGAGTCGCCCGGAGCCCAGGAAGACGACCAGACGCCGCAGCCGGGCGCGCAGGGGATCCGTCGTCATCTCGGGAATCTGCTTCGCAAATGCATGCGTCGGGCTCTCTCGCGTGGTGGCTGACCGTTTCCGCCACAGAGGGTGACGTCGCCGACCCTAGCCGAGGGATCGGGGGGCTGCTGCGGTCGGGAAGGCCGTGGCCGCGCCCCGGATCACGGATCCCGATAGCTGCGGCTCTGGGAGCCCGAGCGCCAGTTGGTGTCCGTCTTCGAGCCGTGCTGGGTGCAGTCGCCGAGCAGGGTCGGGTTGGCGACGGCCGAGCAGGTGGGGGAGCCGCCGGTGGTCCAATCATCGACCAGGTCGAGCGCGGAACCCCAGGTGAAGACGTTGGGGTTGTAGCTGCCGCCGCCGTCGTCGTCGGTCACCAGCCCGTCGATGCCGTGGATGGCTCCGAACTCCCCGCCGCCGTGGCAGTTGAGGCAGGAGATGCCGAAGAGGTTGCGGGTGTCGTCGATGTGGGCGCCCTGGATGTGCTGCGTGTAGGTGCTGAGCGTCCTGTCGTAGCTGGCCGGATCTCCGGTGGAGATATGGCAGCGGAAGCAGAGGACGTTGAGGTTCCCGCTCCCCGAAGGAGCCGGCAGCGTGTCGTTGCCGTCCTTGTCGCGCAGCATGTAGCGAGCGTTTGCGGTTCCGTGCGCCTGAAGCTTGTTCGTCGGCGAGCCGTAGTGGCAGTCTTCGCAGTCGATGACCGAGTTCCAGGCGAGGTCGGTGCGCACGCCCTGAATCGCGTTGTCGACGTTCGAGCCGAAGGGCGCTGCAGAGCCGTAGGCGGCGCCGAGCACTGCGTGGTGGCTGGAGTTCGCGAGATCGAACTGCTGCGCGACGTCGACGACCTGTAGCGAGTTGCAGGTTTCGCCGGTGGGGCACTGCCCGTCGAAGTTGCACGGGATCACCGCCGTGGTGCTGCAGCGACCCCGCGAGTGCGGCGCCGCAATGGTGACCGTGCAGGTGTCCGAACCGCTGCAGTCGCGATCCCGCGCGCACGGCGTCCGATTGTCCGTGCACAGCGACCCCACCCAGCCGTCGCCTTCGTGGGCGTTGGTGACGTTGTCGTTGAAGGGATTGAGGGGATCGGTCGTCGCATCGGGATCCGGGTCGGTGCGGGCCGTGACGATGGTGGCGCCGTCCGAGTCGTGGCAGCTCAGGCAGAAGTTCGAGCGATCGGCCGCCGAGAGCGTCGACCAGTCCGCATAGGCGACGCCGGTGTCGACGTCCTTCAGCTGCACGCCGTCCTTCTGGTGGTAGACGCTGTCCGGGCTTCCGGTCAGCACGTCTCCCTCGGCGTGACAGACCACGCAGTCCCATACCGTCGCGATCTGGTTTCCGGTTCCGTCGTTCACGTGGTGCGAGGTGAAGTCGGCGCCGAACTCACCGTTGGCGCAGCTGCCGCCGACGACGCTGCAATCGGTATCGGTGGTGCAGGCCGTGGCGCCGTCGCCGGTGCAGCGCGAGCTGGTGCCTTCGACGATCTGGCGCCGGAAGCTGCCGGGGCTCGCGCCGATCGGCTTCGGGGCGTTGTGACAGCCGGTGCAGGTGCCGCCCTGCGGCGTGAAGCCGTCCTCGGTGCCTTCCTGCCCTTCATGGGTGTGACAGGCGGTGCAGTTGTCCGCCACGCCGCCCGCAACCTGGTGCAGGTGGTCGGCCGGCCCGACGCTGTCGTTGGTGTGCCGGGGGCCGCCACAGCAGGCCGTCCCGGTCTGGGTGTGGCAATTCTGGCACAGGCCGTTCCACGGCGAGTCGCCGTCGTCGAAGGCGAAGAAGCGGGTGCTGTCGCAGGTGCCGGCTGCGGCCGCGGCGCAATCGGCGTCGCTGTTGCAGCTGAGGCTGCCGTTGCCGGTGCAGCGCCCCTGGAAGAGCGCCGGCTCCTGGGCACCCGGAATGTATTTCTGCGTATCCGCGCGAATCCACTGTCGGTTCGCCGCGGTGACGCCGCCGGTGTGGGCGTCGGTGGAGATGAGCCCGTTGCCGTTGTTGTGGACATCGTGGCAGGAGCCGCAGTCGACGATGGTGGTGTAGTTGGGGCCGGTGTGGATGTCGACCGCCGCCTTCGCCGAGGCGTCACCCGTCGGGCTGTGACAGGTCTTGCAGACGGTGGCCTGTACCGTGCCGCGGGGAATGGCGAAGCCGCCGTGGAAGATGCCCCCAACCGGGTCGAAGTGGCACGAGGCGCATTCGATCGCGTGAGAGCCGTTGTGACCGGCGGCCTTTCGAATCGCCGGGACCTGCAGGTAGTCGATGGCGCCGCCACTGCCGTTCTTCGAATAGAGAGCCGCGAAATAGGGAACCGTCTCCTCCACGTTCGTGACGGTCACCTCCGTTCCTGCTCCCAGGTAGACCACGAAGTTGCCGCTGCCGAGCTCGTCGCCGCTGCCGAAGGCGGAGTCGGCGGTGTACTCGCTGCCGTCCACCGGATCGCTGTCGACGGGCCCGCCCTGTCTCAGTACGACGATGGTTCCGTCACCGTTTCCGGGGGTCCACGAGATCCTGAGCTCGCCGACCGCATCGCTGGGATTCGGATCCTGTAGCAGTGCGTCGGCGGGTTGCACGGTCGGTTCCACGGCTGAACTCGAGGCGGCCCAGAGCAGGATTCCGGCGAACGCCAGGGCGATTCTCAGCGCGCTCGCAACGGTCCCCGAGCCGCCCCCCGTTTCGAAGGGCGCCGTTCCGGTCCGGTGATCCGCGGCACGCATGAATTCAACCATCGCTTCTCACGGCGCCGAGAAGATCTCGACGCGCCGATTCTCGGCGTCGCTGACGGCGGTTTCACCCGCGTCGTTGATGTCGATGTCGAGGGGCAGGTTCAACTGGCCCGGCCCCGTTCCCTTCAGCCCATACGAGCTGATGAAGGTCCCCGTGGTCGCGTCGAGCACCTCGATCAAGCCCTGCTGGGAGTCGAGGGCGTGGAGGCGTCCCGTCGCATCGATCGACAGCGACTGGAGGTGGACGAACTTCCCCTGCCAGCTGTAGCCGAGGGATCCCTGGGTCACGAAACCTCCGAGGGTACGCAGCAGATTGCCCTGCAGGTCGAAGACCTTGACTTGCGCATTGCGCTGATCAGCCACGAAGATCTCCTGGTCGGAGATCTCCAGCGCGACCGGGAAGCGAAGCTCGCTCGCTCCGATGTTGCCGAGCAGCGCTCCGCTGCTCGGGTCGTAGACCTGGATCCGGTTGCTCTTGCTGTCGACCACATACAGGTTCCCGGCGGCGTCGAAGTCCAGGTCGTTGGGCATCAGGATCGATCCTTCGCCGATCGTCCGGATCCTCGTCCCTTCCGTGTCGTAGACCTCGACGCGGTCCTTCCCGTCGACACCGACGTAGAGCGCCCCGTCCGGATCGAGAGCGATGCCGAGGGGCGTCGCGAGCTTCCGATAGACGGCCACCGGCGTGAGTCCGGGGCGACGTTCGTAGACGAAGACGGATCCCAACTGTGCGTCGCTGACGTAGATGCGACCATCCGGCGCCCAGAACAGACGCGTGGGATAGCGCGAAATCGTACAGCCCGTTCCGGGTGCGTTTCCACACGCGGGACCCGGCGCCCCGCCCATCCGCCCGGCGAACACGCTGAAGTCGGCAATGGCGATCACGCCGTCGGGCACCATGTCGAACTCGGAGTTGGTCGGAGGCACGGTCGAATTGAACACGGCGGCGAACAGGCTGAAGTCCCCGATGCTGCAAACGAGATCCGCCGAACCGGAGAAATCGCAGTCGCAGACATCGCCGAAGCCGTCCAGATCGCCGTCGAGCTGTGTCGCGTTCGCGGTGGACGAGCAGTTGTCGATGCTGTCGCAGACACCATCGCCGTCGCTGTCCGGCTGCCCCGCGCAGGGATCCAGCGGGGCCGCGAGCGCGGGCAGCGCGAGCCCGATCGAAGCGCCGAGCAGCGCCGCGGCAAGCCTCGACGCGAAAGAACCCGCAGCACGCGTGCGGTCTTCGGAGTCGGCTTGGCTCACTGTTTCGATCCCCTTTCGACCCTCTCCTTGGCTCTCGAGACTCGAGATGAAAAGAAGAGCAAGAATCGTGCCGTTTCGATCGCTCGAGAGGCTGCGTCGAGCGCGGCGTTCAGCGAGACCTTCTTCGCGCCTCATCGGCCGGTCTGGGGGCGCGAATGAGCTTCCGGTGTGGCGCCGAGGTCGCCTCGAACCCCGAGCTTCGACAACGGGAAGTTTTCGCCCCGCTTTGTGGATTGCAGAGAATCAAGAATGGGGCTTTGTGACCCCTCTAATCGAAGTGCCTAGGGGAAAAATTGGACAGCCGTTCCGATCACCTGGTAGCGGAATCTTTGACTGATCGAATTCCCTTTTGAATCCAACCGGTTGCACGAGGTTGTCGAATTTTCCGTACTTGGTACGAAGGTTGCATCACGAAAATGAAAATTGCCGGTTGAGTTTCGGCGGCATGTTGCGAATACAGCAGAATAAAAAGGAAAGTGAGGACAAGGTGAGAAACTATCGAATGCTCGCAATCGTGGTTGCTCTCGGTATGTGGCTTGCGCTACCCGCCGCTGCTCAGATCACTGCTTCCGCGCATAACTTGAATGGTGCGCCCGGCGTTACGATGCCGGACGGCCGAATCTGCGTGGCGTGCCATACGCCGCACAATGCTCTGGTGGCCGATGCTCCGCTGTGGAATCACGAGATCACCGGCGAAACCTTCACTCCGTATCCGCCCAGCGCCACGTTGGACGCAACGGTGCCGGTTCCTGCCGGAGTTTCGCTGATGTGTCTGTCCTGCCACGATGGCGTCACCGCGCTCGACTCCTTCGGTGGCGCAGCGGGTTCCGTGCTCATGACGGGAGCTGCGGTACTCGGCACGGACCTCACGAACGACCATCCGATTTCTTTCACCTATGACGGGGCCCTGGCCACGACCGACGGCCAGCTCCACGACCCGACCGCCACGACTTCGGGCCTACCGGGCGGAGGCAACATCGACGACGACATGCTGTTTGGTGCCGGCAATGACCAGATGGAATGCGCTTCCTGTCACGACGTTCACAACGGCCCCGGAGTCGTCTCACCGCTGTTGGTCAAGGCCAACACATCGAGCGCGCTCTGCTTCACTTGTCACGATAAGTGATTCGTGCCGACTCTCCTGGCTCCAGCATGGGGCGGAGAGCGCTTTAGAGCGATCTAGAACAGGGCGGGCATGCCGAACGGCACGCCCGCCCTCGTTGCTTTGGACCATCACGTATCGGGTCCTGCTGCAACCGGCACGCGCTAGCATCAGGGATCTCCAGCGATCGGAGCCTGGGGGGCTTTGAGGTGACGGGTGCATTGCGGCGGTTTGGCCGCCGCAGGGCCCGCGATCGAGGATGGATGCACCGTGATTCGTAGAAGTAGAGGGACCCTGTCCAGTGGCGCACTGGAGTCGTCGCCGTGCGGGCTCGGCCGGCCGGCATGCCCGAAACTCCTGATCGTCATGCTCGCCACACTCGTGTCCGGCTGCGCGGGAATGGGAGCCCAGGAACAGGCGGCCCCGGTCTTCTTCCCACCCGTTCCCGAGACGCCCCGGATCCAGTACCTGACGAGCTTCGGCACCGAGTGGGATGTGACCGGGGTCGATCGTCTCGAGATCTTCCTCTACGGAGAACGCGAGCCCGCAAAGATCGTCAAGCCCTACGGAGTCGATATTCGAGACGGCAAGATCTTCGTCGTCGATACCATCGGGGGGTTGGTGGCGATCCTCGACCTCGTCAAGAAGAAGACGGACACCCTGGGCACCGAGGGTCAGGGCATCCTCAGGAAGCCGGTCAACCTTGCGGTCGACGAGGACGGAACCCGCTACGTGACGGACCGCGTGCTGGAGCGCGTGATGGTCTACGACGCCGAGAACAAGTACGTGACGGCATACGGTGACCCGGAGAGTTGGTCCCCGTCCGACGTCGCGATTTCCGGCGACGAGCTCTACGTGGCCGATCGCGAGGCCGGTCAGGTCTACGTACTCGACAAGCACAGTGGTGAGGAGCTGCGGCGCCTGGGGAGCGAGGGGTTGGGGAAGGGCCAGTTCCTCTATCCCAGCAACGTGGCCGTCGACGACGATGGAAACATCTATGTCTCCGACACCATGAACTACCGCATCCAGAAGATCGATCCCGACGGGAACCTGCTGCAGCAGTTCGGGGAGGCGGGTGACGCGGTGGGCAATTTTGCTCGTCCCAAGGGGATCGCGGTCGACCGCGAAGGCCGTCTCTATGCGGTGGACGCGGCGTTCATGAACGTCCAGATCTTCAACCCGGAGGGGAAGGTTCTACTCGTGATGGGCAAGAGTGGGGTGGGGCCGGGAGACCTGTACCTGCCGGCGAAGATCCGGATCGATTACGACAACGTCGGGCTCTTCGCCGATCGAGTCGCTCCGGGCCATGAAATCGAATACCTGATCCTGGTGACCAGTCAGTACGGGCCGAACAAGATAAACGTCTATGGATTCCTGAAGCAAGATGCCGATGAATAGTCCACACGACGAGTTCTTCAAAGGCTTCCAAACGAGGGTTCGGCTGTAGGTGAGTGCCGAATGGGTAGAAAATGCACATCCGGGGCTGATCGACGGTCGGGCGTCTGCGTCGACCGGAAGGCCGTTCCGAGGTGCGCACTCGTAGCCCTGCTGGCGCTCGGCCTGGTACTTGGTTGCGCCACGCCCGAAGAGCGATATCGCACGCTGAGCATCTTCTTCGACGATGTTCCGTTACCCGAAAGCATGCGCCCGGAGCCCGTCGTGGAGGAGACCGCAGCGGTCGACTCCGTCGCGACGCGGCTTCCAGAAGAAGCCGGCGTCGAGTGGGTGGTGCACGAGCCGGAGTGCAAGGAGTGCCACAAGTCCAAGACGACGCAGCTCGCCTACGTCGAACCTCCGGAACTCTGCTGGGATTGCCACGACGAGGAAGACTTCACCGACCGCTTCATGCACGGCCCCTTCGCAGCCGGAGCGTGCCTCCAGTGCCATTCCCCGCACAAGTCCCCGCAAGAGTATCTCCTGCTCGATCCGCCGTCGGAGTTGTGTGGCGGCTGTCATGGGCCGACGACCTTTGCCGAGTTGGAGCAACATCGTGTGGAGCGGGGCGATGACTGTATCGAGTGTCACAGTCCGCACTCGGCCGCGAGGCGCTTCCTGCTGAACGCGGACTTCGTTCCGGCTTCGAAGCCCGCGCCAGAGCGCGGGGCGGAGCTCCAGTCGGAGAGCGGATCGGGTGCGGGGCTATGACCGGGCGGGCACGACTCCTGCCGATGCTGCTGCTGATCGCCCTTGCACAGGGCGATATCGCCTTCGCCGATCTCGCGGGCACTCCGGTGAGGGTCGATCACCTGGATGGATTCCTGGAGCTGGGGGTGCGGGGCCGCAACGACCGTCGATCTCGGGAGGGAGCCGGCACCGATTTCAACGGGGACCAGTTGACCATCGATGAAATCCTCCATCTCGATTCAGTCGGTTCCTTCTGGGATCCGCGACTGGTCCGCTACCGTGCGAGCCTCGATCTCCACTTCCTGCAGCGGCTGCTGAACAACGGGAACAATCTCTTCCTTCCAGGGGGCGACCTGCGCCTGAACTTCCTCGAGAAGAAACCCTACGGGCTCACGGTCTTCGGCCGCGTCGTCGAGACCGAGGTCGAGCAGAGCTTCGGGCGCAGCCTGGAATCCCGCCTCACGGCCTACGGCGGAGGTCTGCGCTTTCAGCTCGGCCCCATCCCCTTCCGGGTCGGATACCTTCACCGTTTCCAGAAGCGGACGGGCAGTTCAGACGCGTTGTACCAGCAGGAGACGGACCAGGTCGATTTCCTCGGAACCTACCGCTTTCGTGAGGGTTCCGACGGCGATATCCGGTATCTCTTCGCGGACGAGGTGTTGAGCGGTCAGCCCAGCCGGCGCCACGACTTCACCGCGAACAACCTCACCTACTTCGACTCCGAAAAGCGCAAGCGCTTTACCGGCAATGTTCGATATTACGACTGGAAGGGGCGAACGGATTCATCCGAGGCCTCCTTGTATGGAGAGTACGACTGGCAGCATACGGACGATCTTCGCAGCCGATATCGATTCGACTACGCACACATGACCTTCGATCAGCTGGCGAGCGATCTCTACGATGCCCAGGTGACGCTGTCCCACCGCCTGTACGGCAGCCTCGCCAGTGATGCCACGCTCTTCGCGAACTACACGAACGCCACGGGCGGCGACATCGGCCAGTACGGGCTCGAGATCGTGGAGCGCTACACCAAGCGGCTCGGACGCTGGGGGAAGCTGGGAATCGGCCTGGCCCCCCAGGCTCGACTGCTGCAGCAGCGACCCGATGGAGGCGGAGCCTTCGTCCTCGACGAGAGAGTGCTCTTCCCGCCATCGGATCGGGCCGAGCTGCGCCAGCTGGACATCGATGTTTCGACCATCGTGGTGACGAGTCCGGATTCCGCAATCACCTACGACGAAGGTCTCGACTACACGGTCAACGAGATCGACCGCCGAACCGAGATCGAGCGGATCGACACCGGAAGCATTCCGATCGATGGGCTGGTCCTCGTCGACTACCGCTATCAGGCTCGAGCCGAGAACGACCTGGTCGTGTATGGCGCTCGCGGCGACCTCGAGTGGTCGTATCGCGACTGGGGCACTTTCTTCGTGGACGTCCGCACGAAGCGAGAGCACGTCGTCTCGGGTAACAGGGACCAGCGACTCGACGATCGAGATCGGCAGGAGTTCGGGCTTCGGGCGGGTCGACGCTGGATCCGTGGGCTGGTTTCCTTCGACTGGGAGCGATGGGACGACCGGAGTTCGAACGGCAACCTTCAACAGCTCTACTTGTCGACTCCGTGGCCGGGCCGTTGGCAGGCATCCGTGTCGGCGAGCCACCGGGCGAGGTACTTCACGAATCCGAACGAAGATATGGATCGCTGGAGGGTCTATGGCAGATTCACGGCCCCGCTCGGGAGGAACGGGACGGTCGAACTCGATCCGGAATATACGAGTGAAATTTGGAAGAGTGCGCAGAAGCCCGATGCACGGAGCGTCGACCTCGTGGGCGCGACCCTGAGCCTGCGCTGGTACTTTCGAGCTCTCGAGCTTCGGGGGGGAGCCTCGCTCTTTCGCGTCTGGCGGACCGACAACACCGGGATGTACGACAGATTCTTCTTCCGAGTGCGGCGCTATTTCTAGGCGGGCGTGCCGGCCTCGGCGGCGAACGTTCGGGAGCTGGGCGGTCTGCGCTCGGGAGCTTCGGAGGATCGATGGGTACCGGAGGATGACGGAGTCGAGGAAGCAGATTCCCGGCGTTTCCATCTGGCTGGCGGCACTGTGGCTCGCTGCGGGTGGCGGCGCTTGCGTGCACGGCCCGCCGCAGACGGGTTTCTGGGAGCGCAACGGGCTGGATCGCGTCTGGCCGCTACCGCCCGAGAAGGCTCGTGTCGGCCATCTGGGGGCTGTCCAGGACGCGCGAGACCTCGGCAAGTCCCGCAGCTGGCTCCAGAAGCTCGGTGACCGGATCATGGGCGTAGCGCCGACGTCGCTCGTCAAGCCCCTCGCGGTGGCCCGCAATCGCGAGGGGCTGCTGGTCGTCACGGATTCCGGTTTTCCGACGCTCCACTTCTTCGATCTGGTGCGTCGCGAGTACGACAGGCTCGACGACGACGAGGCTGCGGTGCTGGCTGCGCCCGTCGGTGTTGCGCTGGACGATCAGGGGAATGCCTACGTGACCGATTCGGTTCGCGGCAAGGTGTTCGTCTTCGACAGCCGGCGCCGGCTCGTCGGGGAGATCGGTGAGGGAGTGCTGGAGCGGCCGACCGGAATCGCTCTCGGGCCATTTCAACAGCAGCTCTACGTCGTCGACACCGTCGCCTGCGAGCTGTTCGTCTTCGAAACCGACGGCCGGCTCGTTCGGCGCTTCGGAAGTCGGGGAGCCGGGCCAGGCCAATTGAACGCCCCCACCTACGTCGCGATCGGGCCCGCAGGGTCCATCGCAATCGCCGACACCCTGAACTTCCGGGTCCAGATCTTCGCATCCGATGGCACGTTGTTGCGCTCCTTCGGCCGAGCGGGAAACGGCTCCGGCGATTTTGCTCGCCCCAAGGGAGTCGCATACGACCGCAGCGGTCGGCTCTACGTCGTCGACGGCGGCTTCGACAACGTGCAGGTCTTCGACCCGGAGGGCAGGCTCCTGCTGGTGCTCGGAGCTTCCGGACACGGCGCGGGGCAATTCAACCTGCCCGTCGGGCTCTTCCTGGACTCGGCCGACATCCTCTGGGTCGCCGATTCCTACAACGCCCGTGTTCAGGCGTTCCGGTTGCTGGCGGAGTGAAGTGGTGAAAAGCGTCGGTTGGACAGCGTGCTTCGTGATCGTGTCGTTCCTCACGGGAATCTCGGCAAATGCCGGAGTGTCGGGGTCGCGACACGATTTCTGGGTTCCCGGTGGAGGCCCACCGGGTTCCCAGGGCAGTGGCGGCACCTGCGTCTTCTGTCACGCGCCCCACACCGACGCGCCAGCCCAGCCGCTCTGGAACCGACGCTTCAGCGAGCTTTCGTTCACGCCCTATTCGAGCACCTCGATGCAGGCGCACCCCGGCCAGCCCACGGGTAGCTCGAAGCTTTGTCTGAGCTGTCACGACGGCACGATCGCGGTCAGCGAGGTCGTGAACAGGGCCGTGCCGATCGGCCAGTTCGGCCGCGCGCGCGGTCGTGCGAATCTCGGGACGGACCTCAGTGACGACCATCCCATCTCGTTCGTCTACGACGCCGCTCTGGCGAGCGAAGATGGGCAGATCGTCCACCCGGACGATCTGGTCGGAGCCGTGCGGCTCGATCGCGAGGGAGAGCTGCAATGCACCTCGTGTCACGATGCCCATTCGGATCGTTGGAACGACTTCCTCGTGATGGACGGAAAGTTCTCCGAACTCTGCATCAGCTGTCATCGGCGCTTCGGCTGGGCCGGATCGGCCCACAACAGCTCATCCGCGACCTATCTCGGAGGCGGGCAGGATCCCTGGCCCGATACCGATTGGAGCAGCGTGGAGGCGAACGGCTGCAGCAACTGCCATACCTCGCACCACGCCGGCTACCCCCAGACACTCCTGCGCTTTCCGCTGGAGGAGGACAACTGCCTGGTCTGCCACGATGGCAGCCTGGCCAGGAAGGATGTTGCTGCCGATTTCCGCAAGATCTACCGGCATCCGGTCGACTCGTACCTGGGAATCCACGAGCCGACCGAGCAGTTCGACAAGATGCCCCGGCACGTCGAGTGCCACGACTGCCACGATCCCCATGCCGCAGCGGAATGGCCGGCTTCGGCGCCCGACGTGGCGGGGGCGCTCAACGGGGCGCCGGGAGTCTCGATTGCCGGCACTCCGCTCGACCGCGTGCGCTTCCAGTACGAGGTGTGCTTCCGCTGCCACGCCGACGGCCCCGGAGAACCGTCACCCATCATCGAACGACAATACGCGGAGAGCAACATTCGGCTGAAGTTCGAGCCCGGGAATCCCTCCTATCATCCCGTGGCGGATCAGGGTCGAAATCCGAACGTTCCGAGCCTGCTGGCTCCGTGGCTTCCATCTTCCATCATGCTCTGTTCCGACTGCCACGCCAGTGACGACGGCCCGTCGGTGGATCCGTCGGTGGCCGCGGGACCCCACGGATCCAGCTGGCGTTTCCTGCTCGAGCGGCAGTACGAGACCGAGGACCAGATACCCGAAAGCGAGAATGTGTACGACCTCTGTTACAAGTGCCACGACCGCAACAGCATCTTGAGCGATCGTTCCTTCCCGACCCACCGCCTGCACATCGAAGATCAGCGGACGCCGTGCTCGGTCTGTCACGATCCCCACGGCGTCAGCCGAGCCCAGGCCGATCCGTCGTCCGGAACCCATTTGATCAATTTCGACGTCTCGGTCGTCACCCCGGCGACGAGTGGGATTCTGCGCTTCGAGGAGACCGGAATCAACCATGGCAGCTGCACCATGACGTGCCATGGAATCGTCCACGAGCTCAAGGAGTACTGAACTCCATGGATCTCGGAGCTCACGTGGGCCGGCTATCATCCCGAAGCGGGGTTTTTCGGCCCGTCGATCGACCGGAGGCAGCGTGACCAAAGTTCTCTTCATCACTCCGCCCTACCACTGCGGGGTCGTCGAGGTCGCCGGAAGGTGGATTCCGCTCCACCTGGTCTATCTGGCGGGAAGCGTGCGCGAGGCCGGCTTCGAATGCGAGATCTACGACGCCATGAGCCTCGACCACGGCCAGGCGGAGATCGCCCGGGAGATCGAGAACCGAAAGCCCGATTTCGTGGCGACCTCCTGTATCACCGCCACCTATCCCGACGGCCTCGAGATCATGGAATCCGCCAAGGCCATGGGCGCCCGGACGGTCATGGGAGGAGTTCACCCGTCGTTCATGTGGCGCGAAGTTCTCGAAGAGCCGGGAGCCTGCGTGGACTACGTGGTGTGCGGCGAGGGTGAGGAGACGCTCGTCGAACTCCTGGTGGCTCTTCGCGATGGCGGCGATCTCGCAAAGATTCGCGGCCTCGCATATCGCGACGGCGGCACGCCGCGGGCAACGCCGGTTCGCCCGCGGCTGCCGAAGCTCGACGGGCTTCCACTCGCCTTGGATCTGCTCGACTGGTCGACCTATACCTACTTCGTCTATCCGGGGTCGCGCCTGGGGGCGATCAGCACCTCGCGGGGCTGCATGCACGGCTGCACCTTCTGCTCGCAGCAGAAGTTCTGGCAGCGAAGTTGGCGCGGACGATCGCCCGAGGATGTGGTGGACGAGCTCGCGCACATCCGCTCCGTACACGGTGTCGACGTGGTGCTGCTCTCCGACGAATATCCGACGCCGGACGCGCGTCGTTGGGAGCACTTCCTCGACCTCGTGATCGAGCGGGACCTCGGGCAGAAGCTGTTGCTCGAGACTCGGGTCGACGATGTGGTGCGGGACGAGCGGATTCTCGACAAGTACGTCGCGGCGGGCGTCGCCCACGTCTACGTGGGTGTCGAGGCCACCGATCAGGCGACACTCGATCTCGTCAACAAGGACGCCAACGTCGAGACCGGGATCCGGGCCCTCGAGCTCCTCTACGACCACGGCATCGTCAGCGAAACCTCCTTCGTGCTCGGATTCCCCGACGAGACGCCCGAGAAGATCAAGCAGACCCTCGACCTGGCGAAGGAATACGATCCCGACAACGCCCACTTCCTCGCCATCACGCCGTGGCCGTACTCCGACCTCTGGAACGAGATGGAGCCGTACGTCTCGACGCGGGATTATCGCAAGTACAATCTGATCGATCCGGTGATTCGACCGAAGGCGATGAGCCTCGAAGACATCGACAACGCCATCGTCGATTGTTACCGCTCGTTCTACACCTCCAAGGCGATCTCGGTCTTCTCCGACCAGAACTCCGAACGTCGCGACTACATGCTCCGGGCGATGAAGCTGATCATGGGCAGCTCGTTCGTCCGAAAGAAGATGATGGCGGGAAAGGGCATGCCTCCCGAGATCCGGGCCCTGCTGAAACGGATCGGCATCGTCGGCGTCGAGGAGGAGGCGGCGAATCTCTGCCCGTACGTCGTGGGCCGAGACGATGTTGCCAAGGCTTCCGGCGCGTGAGCAGTGGCTGGCTGTCGATCCGGTGATTCGAAGCCGGAGTTCCGGATGGGTTGTTTCCGAGCGAGCGCTCGATTGAGGAATTACGATGATTGAAGGCATGTCTCGAGTGAAGACGGCCGCGACTGCGCTGCTTCTCGCTATCGTGTCGGCCGGTTGTATGTCTACGAAGCTGGTGGATGTATGGCAGGATGATTCCTATACGGGCCGACCACTCGGCAAGGTGCTCGTCGTTGCCGTCACCAGCGAGGAGCGCAGCCGTCGCATCTTCGAAGACAGCTTCGTGCGGGAGTTTCGTGCGCAGGGAGTCGATGCGGTTGCCGGGTATTCGGTCCTTTCCGAAGCTGCGGCGTTGGAGAAGGAGGCGATTTCTCGCGCGATCGACGGGAAGGATTTCGACGGGGTGGTGATCAGTCAGCACGCCGGAAGCGAGGAGGAGACCGTCTACTACCCCGGGCGCACGCGTACCGAGTCGTGGGGAGCCGGAGATCGCCGGGGATACGGTTACGACGGCTATTTTCACCGCACATGGGAGACGGTCAGCGACCCGGGGTACACCGCCGAGTACACGACCGTCTTCATCGAGACCAATGTCTACGAAACGACGGACCAGAAGCTGATCTGGTCCGGGCGTTCCGAAACCTACGATCCCGCGTCGACCGTGGCGATCATCGATGCTCTCAGCAAGGAGGTCATCACCAGCATGAAGAAAGGTGGGCTGCTTCGATGACCACGTACCGACCTGCGCTGGGGATTCATTCGACGAAGACCGTGTTGCTGGTGTGCCTCGGGCTTGGTACGGCGCTCCTGCTCGGTAGCAGCGCCGAGAGCCGCGGATCTACGGCTCTCGGCGCCAGCGAGGCGAGTCAGCCGGCGGAAATCGGCGGCAGCACCTCCGGCAAGGTGGTCGAAACCATGAATACCGCGGGCTACACCTACGTGCTCGTCGATACCGGTGAGAAGCAGGTGTGGTTTGCGGCCCCGGGCTTCACGGTTGCCGTCGGGGACCGGGTGGTGGCTCCCGCTGGAGCGGAAATGCGGGACCACTACAGCAAGACCCTCGACCGGACCTTCGGGCTGATCTATTTCGTCGGTGGGATTCACGTCGAGGGCTCCCCGGCGGAAGCTTCCAGCAGCGCGTACCGGCACTCCGAGGCGAGTGGCGCAGAGCCCGCTGCGGAGTTCGATCTGGACAACATCACCAAGGTCGACGGAGGCAAGACCATCGCAGAGATCTTCGATGCGGGAGCCGACGGAGCCGGTCGGAAGGTCGCCGTGCGGGGGAGGGTGGTCAAATTCTCGCCACGAATCCTGGGGACCAACTTCCTGCACCTGCGGGACGGCACGTCGAGCGCGGACGGCCGCAACGACCTGACCGTCACCACGCAGGCCGAGGTGGAGATCGGGGCTCTGGTGGTCGTGCGCGGTCTCGTCAGCGCAAGCAAGGACTTCGGATTCGGTTACACGTACGACCTCATGATCGAGGACGCGAGCGTAACCGTTGAGTGAGACCGGCGTCGATCGCCGAGGCGGGTTCTCCGACCCGTCGATCGCTCTCATGGGGCGCCACGGATATCGCGACCGGCGATGCCGAACCAAGCACGGCCCGGCGAAATCCGCGCAGCGCCGCTTCGCGGGTGGGCGATCTTTCTCGAGTTCTACCTGGCGGTAGCAGCATCTTTCACATTCCGATCGTAGCCCTTGCGTTCGTGGCACCCGGGTGAACAGGAGCCTCCCGTCCCCGTCTTCTGGTAGTTGATCGGCATGAGCCACTTTCCGTACGGGACGACTTTGCGTATGAGGAGTGGTTCGTCGCTTGCGTGCAACTCGTGGCAGGCGCGACAGGTCCGGCCGCGCTTCTCGCGGTCGACGTGGAGGAAGTGGAGGTTCACGTTCCCGTTTCGGAAGTTGGTCAGCGAACGCGTGGTCTTCGTCGTCACGAGCGTCTGTTTGTGACAGCTGAAGCAGAGCCCGTAGTCCTTGACGTCGAAGGCGGTGTAGAAGTTCTTCGGGAAGGGCTTCTTCAGCATTCGGAAGTTCTTGCCGCCATGCGGGCGGTGACATCCGCTGCAATCGTCCTCGCGGATTGGTTTGTGCCACACTTCGTGTTTCTCGAGCCAGGCGGCCATGTTGATGAGCGTGCCGTCGTCCGTCTTCCGCGGGCGATCGTGGCAGCTCAGGCAGAGATCGCGCTGGGGTTTCTTCAACATCGGAGCGTTGTTGGATGCGTGGGGATCGTGGCAGCCGACGCACTCTTCGCCGGTGGTCGTCGGTGAGTGGGGCACGGGACTCCCCTCGGCGGTTTCGACGATGTCGTCATGGCACTCATCGCACACGCCACGCTTCTCCGCCGGTAACATCTTCGGAGAAGGGCCGCTGTGCGGATCGTGACAGTCGGTGCAGTCATCTTCGGCGGGGTCGTGGATGAACTCTGCTTCGGCCATGATCGCCGCGAGCTCCTCGTGACAGCCGAAGCAGAGGTCGGCGCCGCGAGCGCGCAGCAGACGGCTGTTGTCGGCGACATGGGGGTCGTGGCACTCGTTGCAGGCGCCGGATGCCGCCGGTCCATGCGTATATTCCTGTGCGATGACGTCTTCGTCGTGGCAGTTGAAGCAGAGGCGCGAGACGTCTTCATCCTTCGCATCCATCAGCAACATCGGAACCCGAGCGCCGTGTGGGTCGTGGCAGTCGGTGCAGTCTTCTTCGGCTGGCTCGTGAAGAACCTTGCCTTCGCTCATCTTCTTGGCCAGGGGTTCATGGCAGTCCATGCACCCTTCTGCGCCATCCATCGTCTCGAATTCGTGGAGTGTCCCATCGGGGGTGTGGCAGCGTTGGCACTGACCCGGAGCGCTCATGTCCTCCCAGTGAAGGTGCGGCTGGTTGGCGACCGAGGTGTGACAGCTTTTGTTCACACAGCTCTTGGCGGGATCGAATCGTTCCGGCGCCTCCTGCGCGTTGGACGGCTGCGGCAGGCCGGCAAGCATCAGCAGCGAGGCGCCGAGGAGCGAGCCGAGAGCGGATCGCGCGTGGCGCCGACGGGGGTAAGCCGCGCATTCGTTGGTCATCGGTACCGGGACATGCTGGAAGTTCGATGCGCGGGATAGCCGTTGCCGTTGTGTGATCGGTTTCCGCTCTGGTCGTTCATCACTGGAAAATTCCCGATCTATTGTAGCGATTCGCGTTTGGCCGTTCGGATCTCGTGCAAGCTTCGCGCCGAATTGCTTCGTCTCCCAGGCGTGGAGCCTAAGGCGCAGACCCGATGACCGTGTAATGGCCGCGGAACTCAGAGACAAAAAGTCCGTTGCCGGTGGTGCATCATGCCCCAATCAACCGCTTGGATTCGGTTGTGCCTCAAAGAATGTCGGTGGCACGTGCCTTGCGATATCGGCGGGCGTCACGTCATCCGCTTGCCGCGCGCCATCAGCAGCTTTCCGGACCGGACGAGCTCGGCGACGCCGAACGGTCGCAGCAGGTCGATGAAGGCATCGAGCTTTTCACTCGAGCCGTAGATCTGCAGGATCAGCGATTCCGCACCGAAGTCGACCACGCGCGCCTTGTAGTGCTCGGCCACCTGCAGGATGTGAGTGCGCTCTTCGAGCGGACACTCGAGCTTCACCAGTGCGATCTCGGTCTCGTAGGCCTGGTCGCCGGTGTGGTCGATTGCGTGGACGACGTCGACGAGCTTCGCGAGCTGCTTGACGACCTGCTCCAGTGTGTCGGGGTCGCCCGAGCAGGTGATCGTCATCCGCGAGAAGCGTCCTTCGGCCGACGGACTCACGACCAGGCTCTCGATGTTGAAGGCACGGCGCGAGAACACCAGCGAGACCCGGACGAGCACGCCGGGCTTGTTGTTCACGAAGAGCGAGATCGTGTGGGTCGGTAGGACGGTTGCGGCTTCGAGCGTGGTCGCGGCACTCATGTCACGTGCTCCCTTCGGGCTTTCCGAGTCGTTCTTTCGGCTTCTCGACCAGCATCTCGGCGACGGACGCGCCGGCCGGGATCATCGGGAAGACGTTGTCTTCCTTCACGACCTCCGCGACCACGACGCACGGCCCCGCGTCATAGGCGTGTGCCTGCCGGAGGATCCGATCGACGTCGCTGGGGCGGCGAATGCGCCAGGCCTGCACGCCGTAGGCCTGCGCGAGCTTCACGAAGTCGGGGTTGCCTTCGAGGTCCGAGCCCGAGAGCCGGTTGTCGTAGAACATCTCCTGCCACTGCCGGATCATTCCCAGGAAGTTGTTGTTGATGATCAGGCACTTCACGGGCAGCTTGTGGATCTGCGCGGTGGCGAGCTCGCAGGAGGTCATCTGGAAGCCGCCGTCGCCCACCACGGTCCAGACCTTCTTGTCGGGGTTGCCGAACTGGGCTCCGATCGCGGACGGCCAGCCGAATCCCATCGTCCCGGCGCCGCCGCTCGACAGCCAGTGGCGG
>Ga0210064_1000439_pt1 | contig 20042 bp, 18 predicted proteins | sample Muzzi_CordC_D2_FD_185531 | JGI IMG/M metagenome (GOLD analysis project Ga0210064, IMG submission 185531) | Wetland microbial communities from San Francisco Bay, California, USA, that impact long-term carbon sequestration - Muzzi_CordC_D2 (SPAdes) | ecosystem: Environmental > Aquatic > Marine >...
CTGTCTGGCAACTTCGCGGCCATTCCTGAATATCGCTACGGTCGGGATGCTGCGAATACCGAACTGTGCAGCTGTCTTTTGTGCAATTTCGGTATTGAGTTTTGCAAAGCGGATCCTCGGTTCCAGTTGCGCGGTTGCGTTTTTAAAGTGAGGTCCCATCATCTTGCAGGGTCCGCACCAGGGTGCCCAGAAATCAACCACCAGCGGGATGTCATTACGGCGCAGATGCTTTTCAAAGCTTTGATCCGTCAACTCAACCGGTTGGCCGACAAACAAACGTTCCTTGCATTTCCCACACTTCGGCTGCTGGCCGAGTTTATCATCAGCAATACGATTGACCGCCTGACAGTGCGGGCAAACCAGATGTTTGGACTGTGACACTTTTTCAACCCCTTGAATGAGCGTTGCATAATGAATGAACCGGCATTTAGTTAAACAATGCAGGAGCGGCCTGCTGGCCGCGATCAAACGCGCCGAAGGCGGGCGCTCCTGCAGCGGATGCCCTGTAGTTCATCGCCAGTTACTAATGAGTACCTCAGTTATCCGACAGTATTTGCCTTGATAGGTAGATAAGGCTGGAAACATGCAATTTCAAGTCTGTGCGCGGGGAAAACTGCACCCGCAATTCCCTGCGGTCCCCTAACCGAGACTCTTTGAAACAATCTCGAAGACGTCCCTGGACGTATCCGGCGCAGACAGTATCCGTTTCAGTTCATCCTGCATCAGACCACCCTGCCGGGTCGCGTCGAAACGTCTCCAGCGGCTCAGTGTGCTGACCAGGCGTGCCGCCATTTGCGGGTTGATCTTATCCAGCGCCAGGACCTGGTCGGCCAGAAAACGGTAACCTTCTCCATCGGCTGCATGAAAACGGACCTGGTTACCCATGCAGAATCTGCCGATCAGCGCGCGCACCTTGTTCGGGTTGGTGAGGCGGAAAGCCGGGTGGTTCAGAAGCGTTTTGACGCGTTGCAGGGTGCCGGGTAAACGTGAGCCCGCCTGAATGGCAAACCACTTGTCGATGACCTGCGGGTCGTGTTCCCATTGCTGGTAGAAACGATGCAGATAGTCGTCTGTTTCTGCCCAGTCGTGCTGCGCCAGTGATGATAAGGCAGCCAGCGTATCCGTCATATTGTGTGACTTTTCCAATTGCGTAAAGCACACATTGCGTGCTTCGCCGCGTATGGTTTCCAGCAGGTAAGCCAGGCACAGGTTCTTGAGCGAGCGTTTGGCCATGCTGGCGGCATCGAAACAGTAAGGCGCGTTGCCATCGTGCCGGTGGTAAATGTCGAGAAAATTGTCGAACAGGCGTTCTGCCAGTTGTTTGCGGACAAATTCCCGTGCCGTGTGGATGGCGTCAACATCGACCGAGTCTAACTGGTCAGCCAGGTAAGATTCCGATGGCAGGGTGAGTGCCTGGGTAATCAGGGCAGGGTCAAGGCCGGAATGTTCCAGTGTTGCCTGAAAGGCATGAATGAAAGAGTCATCCAGCGACAATTCGTCATCTTGCTGCACCCGCCTGACCAGTTGCAGAAGGGTCTGGCTTGCCAGCGTCTGGCCGGCATCCCAGCGGTTAAAAGGGTCCGGGTCGTTGGCAAACAGGAAAGCGAGCTCCTCGTCAGAACGCTCCATGTCCAGTTTCACCGGCGCCGAAAAGCCGCGCAGTAGCGACGGGATCGGGCTTGCCTTGACACCAACGAAGTTAAACTGTTGTGACTTTTCACAGAGTTCCAGCATGCGGTGATTGCCGCCCGGTGTGTTTTCGCCCTCAAGCTGTAATGTCAGCGGTCGGCCCGATGTATCCAGCAGCGCCACTTCAACAGGAATATGAAAAGGCTCCTTTTGTTCCTGTCCTGGAGTGGCCGGGCACTGCTGGCTGAGCGTCAGTTGATAACACTCTGTCTGTGCATCATAGTGCCCGGATGCGCCGACAAGGGGAGTGCCGGCCTGGCTGTACCAGCGTTTGAACTGAGTGAGGTCGATGTCGGTTGCGTCCTCCATGGCAGCAACGAAATCGTCCGTGGTTACCGCCTGGCCATCATGGCGTTCGAAATAGAGGTCACAGCCCTTGCGAAAGCCATCGGTGCCAAGCAGATTACGGATCATGCGCACCACTTCAGCACCTTTGTTATAGACGGTGACGGTGTAAAAGTTGCTGATCTCCATATAGGAATCCGGGCGGACAGGGTGCGCCATGGGACTGGCATCCTGGGCAAACTGGTGGCTGCGTAGCAGGTTTACGTCGGCAATGCGTTTCACCGGGCGTGAATTCAGATCGGCGCTGAATTCCTGGTCACGGAATACCGTAAAACCCTCTTTCAGGCTGAGCTGAAACCAGTCGCGGCAGGTGACCCGGTTCCCCGACCAGTTGTGAAAATACTCGTGACCGATAATGCTCTGGATATTGTAATAGTCGGCGTCGGTGGCGGTTTCCGGGCTCGCCAGTACGCAGGACGCATTGAAGATATTGAGGCCCTTGTTTTCCATGGCCCCCATGTTGAAATCGTTGACGGCCACCACCATGAAAATATCCAGATCATATTCACGGCCATAGGTTTCTTCATCCCATTTCATCGCCTGTTTGAGCGACTCCAGGGCGTGATCACACTTGTGGCGATTTTCCTGTTCAACAAAAATCTTCAAGGTTACGTTGCGCCCGGAGCATGTCCGGAAGCTGTCTTGCTGGCAGAACAGGTCACCGGCTACCAGTGCAAACAGATAGCTGGGTTTGGGAAAGGGGTCCTGCCAGCTTACCCAGTGCCGGCCATCATCCATGTCACCCTGTTCCACCGGGTTGCCATTGGAAAGCAAAACAGGATATCGGCTTTTGTCGGCGACAAGGGTCGTGGTGTAGCGTGCCATGACATCGGGACGGTCCGGAAAGAAGGTGATGCGACGAAAACCCTCTGCTTCACACTGGGTGCAGAACATATCGCCGGAGACGTACAAGCCTTCCAGGGCGGTATTCTTGTCGGGATGGATAACGGTTTCTATTTCCAGGACGGCGTGATCCGGCAGATTTTTCATTACCAGCTTTTCTGCATCAAGCTGGTAATCGCTCTCAGCCAGGGCAATACCATCGATACTTACGGCCTTCAGTTCCAGATCCCGGCCTTCCAGCTGAAGGGTGCGAGCAGATGCCTCTGATTCGGGATTGCGCTTGACAGTCAGTCGGCTTTTGACTCGAGTGGATGCCGGGTCGAGTTCGAAGCGCAGCGCTATGTCTTCAACCAGGTAGGCGGGTATCTGGTAGTCCTTGAGATAGACGGTACGTGGACTTGATGCTGCGTTGTCTTTGGCAAAATCGGCCATAGTGGGTGAATCCGGGTCAGGTGAACGTTACGCTATTGTAGATAGACTCCTGGTAAAAACCACTACATGGGACATTGGGCGGATTGAAGTGGGGTGCCCTTTCGTCGACAGACCAGGCGTCTGAGGCAACGTTTGGCGCCAGCAGCTCCTGAAAAGTGGCTGCTACCGTTTTCTGGTGGATTTGCCGATATTTTCGTTGTTCCCATGATTTCCGATCACAAAAGCCCTCAGCTACAAAAAAGCCCCTAAAGATAGGGGCTTTCACCGGGCTTCCGGCTCAGCAGTATTTAATCGTCGCCGCTGAACGCACCCAGTAACTGCAACAGACTGAGGAACAGGTTATAGATGCTGACATACAACGTCACCGTTGCCATGATGTAGTTTGTTTCTCCGCCGTGGATAATCTGGCTGGTTTGATAAAGAATCAGGCCGGACATCAACAGCACGAACATGGCCGCGACGGCCAGCGATAATCCGGGCATGGTAAAGAAGACAGCGGCAATGCCAGCCAGGAATGCGACCAGAATACCCACCATCAGGAAAGCGCCCATAAAACTGAAGTCCTTACGGCTGGTCAGTGCATAGCCGGACAGGCTCAGGAAGATGACGCCGGTCGCACCCAGTGCCGTCATGACCAGTTGGTTGCCGTTGGGCAGGCTCAGATACGCATTGAGGACAGGCCCGAGCGTGTATCCCATGAAGCCGGTCAGGGCGAATACGAACAGCAGACCAAGCCCGCTGTCGCTGAAGCGGGTGGTGAGAAACAGCAGCCCGAAATAGCCGGCGAAAGTGATCAGCATGCCGGGATGGGGCAGATTAAGCACCATCGAGGTTGCCGCTGTCAGTGCACTGAACACCAGTGTCATCGACAACAAAATATAGGTATTGCGAATCACCTTGTTGGTCGCCAGCACAGAAGGCTGTGTGCGGATAACCGTGTTGGCTAATGGATCCATATTGCGTTGTTCCTCTCTATAAACAGTTTAGACAGACGGGATTATAACCCATTAAGTTTGTTTGACGAATACGAGGTGATTTTGTTCCCCGATATTGACCCGGGTACTTTCTTAAATGTGTTGACTTCGTTTATCCTTGCACAGCGTGGAGAGGTGACTGAGCGGTTGAAAGTTCCGGTCTTGAAAACCGGCGAAGGGGTAACCCTTCCGAGGGTTCGAATCCCTCCCTCTCCGCCATATTGCAAGGCGCTCAAGCTTGCACAGAAGGGGCGCCGTTAGACACGGCAGTTCATTTGTGGTTGTTTGTGTGGTAGATTTCCGGAATCGCTCTTGAAAACCGGCGAATATTTACATCCCCCCAGGGTTTAAAGCCCGTCCTCTCCGCGAACTGTTCATTGATTAGAAGACCGCTCGGACACGCTGCTCGATAAGGAGGGGTTCAGGGCGAGGCTTATCTTCCTTTTTCGATACAAAACCACAAGGAACGAGGGTTATGGAGCAACCAATTATACGAATATTACTTGTTGACCATCAGGAAATGGTCCGCTGCGGCCTGCAACGCTTATTGAATGATACGCCACAGTTATGCGTTGTCGGCGAGGCATCCAGTGGCGAGGAGGCCGTGCAGTTGTCGCGCAGTTTGAAACCGGATGTCGTGCTGATGGATGTGCAGATCCCGGGTATCGGCGGTCTGGAGGCGACCCGCCGCATTGCCAGGGGTGAAGCAGATACCCGGATTGTGGTGGTGGCCTCACAGGTTGATGACCTGTTTCCGATCCGCTTGCTTGATGCAGGCGCGTCGGGCTATTTGAGCAAAAACTGCGGGATTGAAGAAATCTCCAATGCGATTTGTGTGGTGTGCAGGGGAGAACGGTATATCAGTGCAGATATCGCCCGCCAGATGGCGTTGGCCACATTGCCTGGTGGTGGGCAATCGCCTTTTGAGCGTTTGTCCCAACGGGAATTGCAGGTCATGTTAATGGTGGCACAGGGGCAAAGCGTTCACGACATTTCGGAACATTTATGCCTAAGTTCAAAGACGATCAGCACATATCGTTACCGATTGTATGAAAAGCTCGGTGTTGGAAATGATGTGGAACTGGCCCGTCTGGCAATCCGGCACGGTGTCGCGGGGCTTGCTTTTCAGGCATAACCAACTGAACTTCATGGGGAAATAGTGCGACCTGATCAAGGTTTGGCGACTTTCGTCGCTAACTGGCCATGGTCGCACCAACTCCTTCTACGCAGGCGGAAGATAACCCGGCAGACGTTCTGCTTGTCGATTCCAGGCAGCTGGTGCGCGCAGGTATTGAACGGGTCTTGTCTGACTCCGGTCAACTGACAGTTTCCGATGTGGCGTCAAACTGCGATGAAGCCATACGTCTTGCCAGGCGGCAGCGACCGCAGATCATTATGATCAACCTGCCCGGGTCCGGTGTCGAGGTGCTGGATGGCGCAAGCAAGATCCGCCGTCAGTTCCCGGATATTCCGGTCCTCGTGCTTGCCGAAGAATCAGACCTGATTATTCAGGAACGCCTGCTACAGGCCGGGGTTGCGGGCTGTGTCAGCAGTCTTTGCAGTGTCGAGGAATTATTTGCCGCCATTGAAACTGTATTGAAGGACGAACGATATATCAGCGACTCGCTGGCCTGGAGATTGGCCGAACGTCGTTTGCCGGGGCACGAGGCCTCGCCTTTTGACCGGTTGACTCACCGCGAACTGCAAATTTTCCTGCTGGTCGCCGAGGGCAAGAATACATCGGCTATTGCCAAGGAGCTGTGTCTTAGCCGCAAGACCGTCAACGGTTATCGGAATCGCGTACTTCAAAAGCTTCATATGCAGACCGAAGTGGAACTGATGCACCTTGCCATCCGCCATGGGCTGGTCAGGGTTCCCGGAACCATTTAGTGCTTGTATGAATTCAAAAATATGAAACAAGTCCGGGATTTACCGCTTAATGGTGATAAAATCTGCAGGGTGGATATAAACGGCACCCTTGAGGAAGGGGAAAAATAATGGGTGAACCTACACGTATTCGGGCACCGGAACTGCCAGATAAGCTGGAATGGTTGAATACCGATCAAGCGCTGACATTGAGAGGCCAGCGCGGCAAGGTGGTTCTATTGGACTTCTGGTCGTATTGCTGCATCAACTGTATGCACGTGCTGCCGGATCTTCGCTATCTGGAAAACAAGTATCCAGAGACTTTAACGATCATCGGTATGCATTCGCCGAAGTTCGAAAATGAACGTATCGGCACCCAGTTGCAGAAAGCCATTAATCGTCATCGTATTCGTCATCCGGTTGCCAACGATCCGACTTTCCAGGTCTGGCGTGCCTACGGTATCAAGGCCTGGCCATCGGTTATTTTCATTGATACTGAAGGTTATGTTGTCGGCGTGTTACGCGGTGAAGGGCGTCGCAAACAGTTGGACGAATTGATCAGTAAGCATCTGGATGAGGCAGAAGAAAAAGGCGTGCTGAAATATTCGCCCACACCGGTCAGCCTTAAGCCTGAAGCGGATTCAATGCTGCGTTTCCCCGGCAAAGTGCTGGCGACCAGGAATAATCTGTATATTGCCGACAGTGGCCGCAATCGTATTCTGGAAACCTACCACGATGGTAAAATACGACGGGTTTTCGGAAGTGGTACCGGCGGCATGCTGGACGGCTGTGAATCAGAGGCGATGCTCGACAATCCCCAGGGGATGGTGATGGTCGGTGACTTTCTGTATGTGGCAGATACGGGCAACCATGCTATCCGGCGTATCCACCTTAAAACTGGCGAAGTGATGACGCTTGCCGGAACCGGTAAACAGGGACGTTATGTCGCAGACAGTTTCCGTGAACCCATGGACGCAGCGCTGAATTCACCCTGGGACCTGAGTTATCACGAGAGTAATCTCTATATTGCCATGGCAGGTCAACACCAGATCTGGCGAATGAATCTGAACCACCTGGCGATCGAGCGTTATGCGGGCGTTGGCAGTGAGGATATTGTCGATGGCCCCCTCGATACCGCCAGTTTTGCACAGCCGTCCGGACTGGCAGTTCATGAGGAGCATCTCTATGTCGTTGACTCGGAGACCTCCGCCATACGTCAAATTCATCTGAATCGGAACTTCGTGAATACTCTGGTCGGAAAAGGTCTGTTTGATTTCGGTGACCGCAGCGGCGTGGGAAGAGAGGCGCGCCTGCAACATCCGCTGGGTATTTCCGTCGATTCAGAACGCAATGCATTGTGGATTGCCGATACCTATAATTCAAAAATCAAGCGTATCGATATGCAGACCGAGGAAGTGAGCACATTCAAGTTTGCCTTCAAACTCAACGAACCTGGTGGCCTGAGTGTTTATCGGAACAAGCTTTTTATCGCCAATACCAATGAACATCAAATCGTGGTGCTCAATTTGCAGACACGGATAGCCGAGGTTGTGAATGTGCGCGAATGACGGTGTCCCGGTATTTGACGAAGGATGTAAGCGCTGCCATCGGCTGAGCAGTTTTCTTGACGACGTCTCTCGGCAGTACCCTGACTATTATGCCAGGCCGGTGCCGGCGTTCGGTGATCCCGATGCAGAATTGCTGATTGTGGGCCTGGCGCCCGGCATGCATGGCGCAAATCGTACCGGGCGTCCCTTTACCGGTGATTACGCCGGTATACTGCTCTATCAGACGCTGTACGATTTTGGTTTTGGCAGTCGACCGGTGTCTGAATCCCATGACGATGGACTGGAACTAAAGCGCTGCCGCATTTCCAATGCGGTCAAATGCCTGCCGCCACAGAACAAACCTGTCACTGCCGAGATAAAGAACTGCAACGGCTTTCTTCGCGCCGAACTGGAGGCGCTGCCGGAAGTCGCTGTGGTTGTGGCACTGGGCAAGATTGCCCACGATGCGGTGCTGCGCGCCCGCGGATTACCATTATCCCGCTACCCGTTTGCACACGGCGCGGAGCACGATTTGGGCAGGTCCCTGTTACTGGACTCCTACCATTGCAGCCGTTACAACACCCAGACACGACGGCTTAGCGAGGCGATGTTCCGGGATATCTTCAAGCGTGTCCGTGAGTTGCTCGACGCTGGATCGTAAGGTATCTCCTCCGTCTGTATAGATGGCCAACGATAAATCCGACAGCGATTTTGATGCCAGATCCTTTCTGCGCACCCTGACCACCCGGCCCGGCGTTTACCGTATGCTGGATGCGGAGGAGGTCATACTCTATGTGGGGAAAGCTCGCAATCTGAAGCAACGGCTATCCAGCTATTTCAGGCAAAGCGGGCTTGCAGCCAAGACGCGGGCGTTGATGCAGCAGGTGGCAAGTGTCGAAGTCACCGTTACCAATACCGAGGCCGAAGCGCTGATCCTCGAAAACAATCTGATCAAGACGCATCGCCCGCGTTATAACGTGCTGCTGCGTGATGACAAGAGCTACCCGTTCATCTATCTCAGTTCTGAAGACGACTACCCGAGATTGGCATTGCACCGCGGGGCGCGGCGGCGCAAAGGCCGTTATTTCGGTCCGTATCCAAATGCCGGTGCAGTGCGTGAAAGCCTGCATGTGCTGCAGAAAATGTTTCGGGTCAGGCAGTGCGAGGACAGCTTCTTCAGTCATCGAAGCCGCCCCTGTCTGCAGTACCAGATCAAGCGTTGCACTGCACCCTGTGTGGATTTGATCAGTATCGAGGACTATGCCGAGGATGTCCGGCATACGGTGTTGTTCCTGGAAGGCAGGAGCAGTACGTTGAATGATGAACTGGTGAGCCGTATGGAGCGGTCAGCCGGGCAGCTGGATTATGAGCAGGCCGCGGTCTACCGGGACCAGATCAGCAGCCTGAGGCGTGTACAGGAGCGTCAGTATGTCAGTGGCGAGTCCGGCGATCTGGACATACTGGCCTGTGTCGTATCCGGTGGTATTGCTTGTGTACAGGTATTTTTTGTCCGCAAAGGCATCAATCTGGGTAACAAACTGTTCTTTCCGAAGATTCCTGCCGATAGTTCTGCCGAAGACGTTTTGTCGGCATTTGTGGCCCAGTTTTACCTGCCAAATCCAGTGCCGGCTCAGCTGTTGATGAATTGTGCGTTGGAGGATGAACTGTTGCTGGAGCGGGCGCTGAGCGAAAGAGCCGGGCACAAGGTCAGTCTGTCGCACCGTGTGCGCGGCGAAAAGGCACGCTGGCTGCAACTGGGCGTGTCAAACGCCGAGCAGGCGTTGGCCGCGCGTCTGAGCAGTCAGGCCGGCATGGAAAAGCGCCTGGAGATGCTGCAAAACCTGTTGGAGCTGGATGATTTGCCCAGGCGAATAGAGTGTTTTGATATCAGTCACACCCAGGGCGAGGGAACCGTGGCGTCCTGTGTGGTGTTTGATCGTGACGGTGCCAGGAAGTCGGATTACCGGCGTTTCGGCGTTCGCGATATCGTCGCCGGTGACGACTATGCCGCCATGGAACAGGCTTTACTCCGGCGTTATACACGCTTAAAAAAGGAAGACCGCAGCCTGCCAGAGATCGTGTTGATCGATGGCGGAAAAGGCCAGGTAGGCGTTGCTGCGAGGGTGTTGGAGGAGTTGCAGATCGATGAAATGCTGATTGTCGGGGTATCGAAAGGGCCGGAGCGCAAACCGGGTATGGAGATCCTGCATATTCCCGCCCAACATCGGCAGCTGGATCTGGACAGCGCTTCGCCTGCCTTGCATCTGATCCAACAGATTCGTGATGAGGCGCATCGCTTTGCGATTACCGGGCACAGACAAAAGCGCGCCAGAGCGCGTAGGGTTTCACCGCTGGAGGGCATTCCTGGCATTGGTCCCCGGCGTCGCCAGCAGCTTTTGAAACAATTTGGTGGAATACAGGAAGTTGCACGGGCCGGTGTTGAGGATTTGTGTAAAATTTCGGGCATCAGCCGGGCGCTGGCGCAACAAATCTATGATGTCTTCCATGGAGATAATTGAGATAATCAACACATGTCCTGGACTATCCCCAATATATTAACCTTTTTGCGGATTGCACTGATTCCGGTATTTGTGGTGGTTTATTACCTGCCATATTCATGGAGCCACGTGGCGACAACCGCACTTTTTGGTCTTGCCGCGTTGACCGACTGGTTTGACGGTTATCTGGCCAGAAAACTGGAACAGACCTCGCCTTTTGGTGCCTTTCTGGACCCGGTGGCAGATAAGTTGATTGTCGCCGTTGCGCTTATCATGCTGGTACAGACCAATCCCGCATTCTGGTTTGTCATCCCGGCAGCTGTCATCGTTGGCCGGGAGATTGCGATATCGGCGTTGCGGGAATGGATGGCGGAAATAGGTGAGCGTACCCAGGTTGCCGTTTCCATCATTGGCAAGATCAAGACGACGGCACAGATGATTGCGCTGTTACTGCTTTTGTACCGCCAACCCCTGTGGGGCTTCCCCACCAACGAAGTTGGCGTGTTGTTGTTGTATGTGGCGGCGATCCTGACGCTTTGGTCAATGGTCATCTATCTGAAGGCAGCCTGGCCCCTGTTGTCCGCTTCCAGCAAAGCCTGAGCGCTATCAGGAGTTGACAGCAGGCCCAACATCCCTAAAATAACGCGTTTGAATTAATGCGGGAATAGCTCAGCTGGTAGAGCACAACCTTGCCAAGGTTGGGGTCGCGAGTTCGAATCTCGTTTCCCGCTCCAAAAATCAATCACTTAGAGGCTCCGAAAGGAGCTTTTTTGTTGCTATAAAACCATTCAGGTGAAAACTCTGCTGGGGAGTTTCACCGCAGCCAGGTTTTGGTCGTCTTGTTGTGACAAGGTCTTAGTAGGGGAGGGTATGGACCACACCGAACGCTTCTACAAGATCGACCAGCTATTAAATGACCGGCGTTCTGTATCCATGGATACCCGATCGAGGAGCTGGGGGTATCACAGGCCACGATCAAGCGTGACCTGGATTACATGAAGGACCGCTTGAATGCTCCGATTACCTGGGATCGCTCGCTGCGCGGTTACCGCTTCGAACAGTCCATGCCGAATGCCTCCAAGTACAGCCTGCCAGGCCTCTGGTTCAATTCACAGGAAATTTTTGCCTTGCTGACCATGCACCAGTTACTGTCGAACCTGGGCAATGGGCTGATTACACCGCATATCAAACCGCTGCTGGCACGACTGAATGCCCTCAAATGACGGGTAGCGCTCGGTGTATCGCTTGCAGATAAGCCGCAGCTTACTGCTTCCGGGCCGGTGTTTGTTTTCGAGCAGGTGCGGTAAATAACATTTCGGCCACTGGTAGTGGCTTCGATACTTATAATCGCCAGTCAGTTGCTGGCGTTGTCGGCCATGATTTTCAGACGTCCTGTCGAAGACTGGAATGTATAAGAAAGGCATCTTATGAACATTTGCTAAAACGCTCCTTGGATGGCGTGATGAGTGGGTCGCAGCAGGCTGGAACGGATCTGCAGCTGATACCGATAGCCAACGCATTCAGGATATGGCTGTTGTCGAGGCACTTGCCCGCGACCGGTTATCCAGTCCCTGGGAACACGCGATCCCGGCATTGAGGAGGTGAAGCTCGTCGATGCCATTGAGCAGCTACCGCCTGTATGGCGGGAACTGTTCAATAAACTCCCATTTATGCCAGCAACGGTTGATGCCTGGGACGGAGTCACTGCAGAGGTCAACAGTGATTTGGCTGTGCTGCAGCATGCACTGCTCACCAACAAAAGCGCCTCATTTCTGGGAGACGGGTCTTTCTTTGTCTTGGAGGCCGATAGTGAACATACCCTGTCCCTGGGTCTGGTCGGGGCATCCACGGGATCAGATCCTCGCCTTGTTACCAGAGCGAGAGCAGGTCCCCAGGCTCGATTACGACCGGGGCCTGGAAACTGGTGAGGAGCTCCTCGGCCATTTAGTTACCGTTCCCGAACACAGAAAACCCCGCTGATGCAGGGTTCGTTGTCGGCGACTATCGGCCAACTTGCCGCTCCCGGAAACAAAAAAGGCGACCCGAAGGTCGCCGCTTAAGCAGACTTACTGCAGAGGATTAATAAGAGTCTTCATCGGTAGGCCCGAATCTTTCCAGGAAACAGAGGGGACTGCCTGCACACTGGTTTGCCTGCCGGGGAATCCTAGGTATCCGTTGTAAACGTTGCTGTAAGATGACCCTTCGAAACCCCCATAACCACGTTTCCCCGCCGGATCATCAATTTCGTATACCGCGTAGAATGCGTCGGTGTCGAACTGATAGGTACAATCGGTGCTGCGACCGCCAGTCCGGCAGTATACGATTAACACCTCAACGCCATCCTGTACCAAATTCGCAATACCAGTCGCAAAATCCGGGTTTCCTTCCAGCTTTGCTGTTTTCTCGTTCCAGAGCTTGAATGGAATGTTAATCGCTATGGGTGAGTGTACGAGGCTATCAACTTTCCCAACCTGAACTCGCTTATCGCGCCCGTTCAAAGTGAAAGTCAGAAATTTGCCCTCATGGTCAAGAATAACTTTGCCGAGATCAGGTTCGACACCTGATCCATTTTTCAATACGATCTCATCCACTTGAGTGGCTGTTCCAACCCAGAAATACTCCGCTCGCGAACGCACATCAATGAGAGCTACTACCTTCTGGTAGCCCGTCCGCGGGTCGGTCTGTGTTGAAAACGCATCGAACGCAGACTCGGCGGCGATAGGCACAGGTTCAGCGGCAAGCACAGGTGCCGCTACCGATGTCCCGACGATCAAAACAAAAATGTTCATAATGTGAGCACGTGAAACCTTCATTTTCCCTACTCCTTACTTTTTGTTAAAAAATATACACTTATCCACATCGCTGGTTCTCGACTATCTCTGCGTCGCGGTAACATGAATTAAGTGTTTTGGCTCCTGTGTAAAGTCTATAAAGTTCTGAGGGAGTATTAGATAAACCTCGGTAGCTTTTTTACCCTTCACTTTGGTAACCATGAATGAAGGGGTAAAGTCGCTATCTTTAGGAGGGAAAGCACCATCGAATAATAAACCATATCCTTCGGAATTTACCTCATACGACCCAGAGAATTCTGCCAATGGCACTCCGTCTTTAACAACGCGAGTTATTTGGTTAGCGATTTCCGTATACAAATTATGCTGAGTTATGGTTGCGCCACCTTTGCCATCAAATACGATTTTGCCGATACCCGCTGAATGGATAGAACCACCAGTAGCTGTTTCATTTCCCTCGCAGGCGCAGGGAATATAGTACGTGCCCTGGAGACTTTTCTCCGTAAACCCATGGCCTCTGTCTTGTCCGTCAGATGCTTGAGCCGAAGCCATTAAGACTGCCAAAAGACATGTACCTAGAAACGCAATCAAACGATTTTCTCTCATTTTATGTCTCCTCATAACTACTCAGTTGTGACCCGATTGATCTTACAGATGACTCGTTTTGTCTTTCGATGCCACCAGAGTTAATAACCCCCTGCACTACACGCTGAGGGCGGTGAGCGCTCAGTCTTCCTTTTACTTGACTGGCTCCTCCGGTTTAAGCGGCGTGTTCGCTTCCTTAGGCCCCATATAGGCAATCATGGCCTTGAACCCACCTTTGAGAACATAGACATTCTCGAAACCGATATGACGAAGGGCGGTTCCAGCTGCCGTTGCCCTCGCGCCGGATTTGCACAGTACGACCACGGTCTTGTCGGTCGGGATGCGGGCCAGTTTGGCATTCGTGAACAGTTCATCTATGGGGATCATTAATGCTCCCGGCAACGTCACACTATAGACACCGGTCTCGGCTGGAGTCCGAATATCCAGAACTACAAGCGGCTCTTTTGTTTTCACTTTGTTTAAGAAAACATCTGGTGGGATCAGATGCAAAGCCTTACCAGCCCCCGCACCCTTTACTGGTGCGAACAATTTCACATAGCTTTCTGCCATTGCCGCATCGTATGACCATGCCGGACCCATAAAGATCACGGCAACTGCCAGCAAGGTAATTGTGAGTAGACGTTTCAACATGTCGAGCCCCTTGTTACTGTGATGAAATAATTTATATTGAAACGCTACTCCATAACTGGCGGGGTGGCATTGAGAATAGTCAATACTTGGTTAAAAACGGGAGCGGCATATTGTCGCATCGTTAATAATGTCGGCGACAAAGATAGAGGTCATGAAGGTCTTAAAAGGGTTGATTGGACTAAACCACTCGAGCAGACCCATGAACCGCACGATCAAGCAGATCAGTCCGTTGCGTCAGCGTATGGCAGAGACACTGCACTGCGTAAACTTTCACCCCAGACGCGGGCAGCCTACATCCGCGCAGTCAAAAACTTCACGCGGTTTCTTAAACAGGCCCCAGATACAGCCAGTGCTGAGGACCTAACGCAGTATCAGCTGCACCTGGTCGAGCACTCGAGTGGTTATCTGAATGCCACAATCACAGGACTGAGGTTCTGCTTCGAGACCACCCTCGAACGTCCCGAAGCCATGACGAAGATGAGCCATGTCTACGAGCCGCGCAAGTTACCCGTCATCTTGAGTCTCGAAGAGACGACCCGCCAGCGGCAGGCATCTTACAACCCTTAGCAACTGCTGTCTTTTAGCTGGCTAACATTATCTTGCTTTCTAAAAGACCTGGTTCGGTTGAAAATCGGACCTTTGCATAAACGAAAACAGCGACCCGAAGGCCGCCGTCTAATGCGTTTTGGTTGTATCGTCTACTATACTGGGCCAATCAGCCTAGCATTTAAATTATTTGATGTGACACGCTCTAGTACATCTAGTGAGGAATATATCTCTCTGTCGTATCTCACAAGCATAAGGTGGTAACGCAACGGACAGAACTCCACGGTAGTGATGCCACCATTTTCTTCCAGTGCAGCAACCAAATCCTCTCTCTGCTGCTTTGCCAAGTTTTCGGTTATGTGTACAACGATCTCGACAGTATGTTCAGGTTCAGTTTCTATGCTGCGTAATACTTGCCCCATGATTCAATCCTCTTATGTTGGATATCAAAATAGACTTATTAATTTTGTCATTTATTAATTCATAGCAGGATTAGCGTCATAGCAGGATTAGCGCAAATCCAATGTTGTTTCTATAATCGGAATATTGTTTTCATTTTGGTTGTGTCTAGAAATCTAGCAAAGATAAAAATTAACGATATTGTGGAAAACACTTATTCAGCACATCAGAATGCAGTAATGCAATGAATTAACTTTAAAGGACAACAATCGGCTCAGCCTGTGTAGCACACACGGTCAGTACGAGACGTTGCGAAAATCCGGCTTTACCAGAAGCCTGTAGAGCAAAGATCGGCATACGAGTAAGGGTTTTGGTACCCCTGAAATTTTATTTATTTTGAGTTTTCACCGACTCTGGACCGACTGTTGTCCCTTAACAGAACCGGTCATTGCCAAACGACCAGCGAACGGCGGGAACGCAGCAACGGACTTGCCGTTCACGTCAGGCACTCCATACTACCGAGAACGGCCAGAAGCTAACAACCAGGATATGCAAAATCCTGAAGGGGCGTTCCGACCCTTTGGGGAAGATCGTGCGCCGCAGGTCTGAATTTGGTGCTTCGTGCATGAACTGGAGTCGCCTGACTTGTGGATCGAATCGTGCACAAGCCACTCAATGATCGGTTACGATCGAGCGGACACCAAAAATACATTTACAACATCCCTATGCCAGCAACAAATATCCGCCTGCAGTTATCATCAGCAAGCCCGAAACACGACCGAATCCGTATCCATTCGGCGCGAGTTTCTCAATCAATACGAAGAGTGCAAGGCCCGCGATCCACACCAGGTTCATGACGCCACCGACGAACAATAGCGCCATCAGGGACCAGCAACAGCCAACGCAATAAAGCCCGTGCTCCAATCCCATGCGTGCTGCACCCAGACGGCCCCTGCGCCAATGGCGATACAGGTAATCAGCTGGTGAACGGCAATGTGTCATACAGATGTTTTTCAGCGGCGAGAGCTGATAGATGCCGGCGGCCATCAGAAATGATCCTGACAACACGCTGTTCGTAATCCACATCATCATGTCGTGCATCAGGCCCGACCGTTCGAGCGACCATTGCAAAGCGGTTGCAGCCAGGCTGAATACCAGCCAGGTTAGTAGATAACCACTCGTAAAAGCAGCGGCGGGGATGACTGCTGGATCCATCTGGCCCGTTTTCTGGGCATAGCGGTAGACCCGGGTATAGAGCAGGACCATCGGTGCCGCACTCGGTACCATCATGGCGATCATCATTACCCACCACATGCACGCCATGATGATCCAGTAAAAGGGGCTCCACGGCACCGCTGCACCTTTGGTAAGCGTGGGCAATGGCCACTGCCAGGTGGTCATACCGATGGTGCTCATGCCTGTTCCAGCTCCGGCGATGATGTACATCCAGGACAGCAGGCAGATGACTGCCAGGCCTGTGCCAATTATCAAGCGATCATGACGCAGCAGTGCCTCAATCGCGCTTATATTGGTCATGGGATGCCGGTCCGGCGGCCGAACTCTTTGGCGATCCCATGGTTATTCAGGTGGATATGGGCGAACTGCGCATATCGGTTTTTGAATGACATCGTGATAGGGCCTTTCGTCTCAAACGTTGCACTCCCCATCTCTGCCAGGCGGTACTCAAAACCATCCGGCAAGTCGATGAGCGCCCGATGGGCCTCACCGGTGACAGGGTTACGAATGGGTTCACCGGAACACTCGACAAGTCCGTCAACGAATATGCGCCCGAACCGGGCCTCAACATCGACTTCAATCTCGATGGGCTTGAAGACAGGATCGAACACCTTCTCCATGGTGGATGCATAGACATTCCACATGGTGGAACCAGGGTCGGTCTCGCCGCCACTCAATATCGTCAATAGCGCAGAACGTTGCGCCTCGTCCGCACGTTCGTCGGCGATGATAAAGGCCTTGCCGTTACCCTCGTGGATGGCACGGGGCCACCACAGGACACCAACAGCTCGTAAATCATCCAATGGTGTGTCACCGAAGTGTCCGTGCTTGATCTGGTATCCTGCCATTGCCTCGCAACTCCCATAGGTAGGCAGCGCATTGAATTGGCACGGACAGCCGTAGGCGCAGTTACACGCTACCAGCTCGTCTGCCTGAATTTCCCAAGGTATCATCGTTGCATCCTCCCGTTCGTGTCATTCCAGCTTTCATTATGGTAACCCAGCAATCCCAGGTGTTTGTATTCGGGTGCCGGGGCGATGCGTGTTGCAGCCTGGCTGGTTGCAGCCATTTGCCATCAAGACCTGTCCTGGGTTGATAGCATGAGTATAGATGAGGAAACAGATACTTACCCAGGAAATCTCCTGTTCCAGTACGAAAACGACATTCAGCCAAAAACCCTCGACTTCCGAGTCGACTCCGGCCTGTTTTCCACCGCTAATATAAGAAACTAAACGACCGGGTTGGGTGTGCGCCGTGCAAAGGCGGCGTTTTCCAGTGGGTGAGAATCCCACCCGGCAATTTTCGCTCCAGCCGCAAGCAATCGGAGCAGTTATGGAGGTAACAAAGCGGCTGAAGCCTCAGGTGTAGAGGGTCACCTTTGGTGACTTGGCGAGTGTGCTGGCCGTAACGCGAGTGAACGCTGAGTAAGCCTCAAAAAGGACGTTGCACAGGCAGCATGGCGTCAATGGCAAGACATGGAGGAACTTGGCGGAGTCAAAGACCCTGAACACGCACTTTTATACATATACAACATGCACTGGAACTGGGCGTTCCCAGGCAATCTCTAACGGGGTAGTAGCTGTTAGAGCGGTGGAAGAAGGTGAAGAGCCGAACGATCCGTATGAATGTTGCTGGAAAGTCGGACAGACCCATACGAGCGAAGAAGCTGATGAACAAAGGTAATCAACAGGAATCGACCTGCCAAATTCCGGCGGAATCAGTGGAGCAAAGGGATTTGGCCGAGGGGAACGCCAGACGAACGCCCACCACCGGAACACCGGGTCCGGGAAAGGCGTCGCATGGTGTGTCTGGTGTGCGGGAAGCCGCGAGAAGGGATAGGGACTTGCAATTTACAGCACTCCTGCATCATGTTGACAAGAGTTGTCTGCTGGAGGGTTCTGAAGCGCTAAAACGCAGAGTGGCTCCTGGAGTAGATGGCGTCAACTGGAGTGATTACGAGCCGTACAGTGGGGAAGGGATCCCTGGTCTGCATGACCGAATACACAAAGGTAAGTAAAACGGCAAACCGGCAGCACACGCCGATTCGCCGCTTGCCATGGTTCACTCCTACTTATGTTTGTTTACGCGTTCAATAACGATTTCCGCGACGGGATTGCGCCAGTCCAATACAGTGGGATCAGCATCGCCAACCCCATGAACGCCGTTGTGAATGTGTACGAAGCCTTCGCCGCTATCGTTCGGCGAGTAGCCTTCGCCGCCAAGACCGGCAACGGTGGAGCTTAATTCGTCATTGGTCTCGCTTCCTGAATCATAGGCATCGGCCATATATGTTGCGGTTTGGTGACCTTTGGGTAGTTCCACGTCTTTGACGGCGAAGAAAGCGTCATTGGTAGCGCCGAGCATCGCACCAATGCTCACATGATCGACGCCTCGTTTTGCGGAGACCATCATCGTTGTTGAGTTGCCAGGGAAAGTCAGTCCCATGGTGCTGACTTGCGCATCGCTGACGCCCCGCGTATCAAGCAGCTTGGCCGCCATTGGTTTGCCGTCGCCCGCTTCTGCCAACATTGCCAATTCGTCACTTGGGGCTTGGCCAACTTCAAAGAACGAAATTCCAGGATAGTGTGTTGCGGCCATGACCGGCGCCAAAGGCTGGCCATGGGTGAGGTTGGTGATGGTGATTTTGTACATTACCATGTCTTCGGCCCAACTATTGGTCGCGGCCAAGATGGCGGTAGACAGTAAGCATCCGATGTACAGAGATGTTTTCTTGAGCATTACAGTTCTCCATTGAGTAAGTGTCATTTTGTGAACCATCGTTCCAGCGCAGTGGCCCGCGCTGGAACGATAATTTACGAAAGATAGTTTGCAGACGGGTCACGGAAATATCACTTTTCTATCACGGCGGCGAAATTCATGCTTACGTCACGGAGATATATGGAGGAATAATCCCGCGGTATTCACTGCGGTGTTAGTAGAACTTATCTCAAAACGCGACTCGCGCGGCCTGTGCTGCGTCTCGACGCATTATCCGCAATTTTCGGGGAGAATTTAGGCAGAAGTGAAGCACCACAATCAGCTTTCCAGGAGGGGTTTTGATACCCCCCTTATGTTGCGAGCATTGTTAGTTTTCACACGGGCTCTTCGGTTAAATGAACGACCGCGCAAGACGCTGGAGTACCAGTCAGCGCCCACTGGTCGATCACGTAACCCTTCCAGGACTACAGTAGATGCCAATGGCAACGTATGGGGGGCTGGCAAACGGGGACGAGGCTTACGGTGGACAGCGCTCTGTCGTCCATATTGGTTTGGAAGAGAACGGCCAATGCTTAGACCGTAACGGTAATGGCACGATCGAAACCTCTTCAGGCCTGGGAAATATTCTGGCCTGGTCCAACACCGGCGGTGCAGATGACAACGGTGGGGTGTCAACCGCCGCGGACGAGTGCATTATTCACTATGTGCGGACCAGCGATACCAACGTTCGCACCGTGGCAAACGATGGCTCGAACAACGTCTGGGTAGGCGGCCTCGGTAACTGTTTCCACGAACTGTATGATTCGAACGGAATCTCAGTCCTCGGCAGTCAGTTCAACCTTGGTTGCGGTAGTTACGGAGGTCCGGTAGACGGCAATGGCATTCTCTAGTCAGCAACCTTCTGGTCAGGCTCCTAGAGCATCA
>Ga0210064_1000442_pt1 | contig 19946 bp, 15 predicted proteins | sample Muzzi_CordC_D2_FD_185531 | JGI IMG/M metagenome (GOLD analysis project Ga0210064, IMG submission 185531) | Wetland microbial communities from San Francisco Bay, California, USA, that impact long-term carbon sequestration - Muzzi_CordC_D2 (SPAdes) | ecosystem: Environmental > Aquatic > Marine >...
TGCCTCCTTCAATCCCGCAGCGGATGGATTGGGCATCGTGGTAACGACGGAAGACACCGACAGGCTGGACAGGGAAGCCCGCAAGCTCATCAAATCAGGTTATTTCAGTCAGGCCGATCGACAGGGAACGCGTCTCTACCTGGAAATTAGCGACCCGGAAAATCTTCCCGCCGTCACTCCCGCCAGCGCTTTCGATTGCGGTGTAAAAGTCACCGCCGCCTTCGAGACCAGTGGTGATCCCTACCTGCAGGTCACCGGTAACTTCGACGGGGCCGGTCTCTCCTTCGGTCCTATCCAGTGCAATCTGAAAAGCGGTACCCTGCAGGAATTGTTCCGGCGCATGAGGGGTGAGGACGAGGTCAGTCTCAAAAGCTGCTTTGGCAATGAAGCCGACTACCTCGCTTTCTGGAAGATCCTCGACGGTTCCAGGGCCAAGGCCGTCAAGTGGGCCGACCAGCTCAGTACCGGCAATACCAAGCACGGTTTCTCCCGGCCCTGGAAGGGTTACCTGCAAGCCATCGGGCGGGAGCCCCTGTTCCGTGGTGTCATGCTGCATTACGCCTATGACAAATACGGCAAGTTGTTGATGTCCGCCCTCGCCTTTCTCAACGGTTTGTCACCCATCAAAATCACCAACCTGCGTTGTCTCGCGGCACTCTACGACATGGGAGTACAACAAGGCAGTCTGCAGAAGGCCTACAACGCGATCCGCCGTAGGGTGACCAGCGAACAACCGTCTGATGAATTTGCCCTGACCCGTATCGTGGTGGAGGAACGTGCCAAGACGGCTTTACAACGCTGGCGCGCGGATTGTATGAGTCGTCGCCTGTGTATTCTGGAGCGACAACCCGTTTCGATCAGTCTCGACGGACACACATCGCGCCGCAGCAATGGCAGCAGCTACTTGCTGAGAAACAGTCCGGTGAAGGGATTGGAAAAATACCTCGCCGGTTGAGACGCAGGCATCTCTTATCGTCTTGTTATCTAGTTTTAGAGAGCAGTTTGAGTTTACCATTACACCGATAACGTAAGCGTTTATATTTGCGTTGACCGCTCGGTGTAAGCACTTTTTCGCAACGGAGCGATCATGTTGCGCTCATCGGGTCCCGGCCTGAAAACCCGCACCGGCACCTTACAGGTGTTTTTTGGGGCACAAATATGACCCTTAATTTACCCTATTTGTTTGAGCGCAGAAACTATCCACGAAAAGGCGCTTCACCCAACATGAATAATACATAAATAGTATAGCTGCAACTGACCATTAGTTGAGGCGGCACACCTCTTCTGACCAAGATCAAAACCAACTCTCTGAACAGTGTTACCTGCGAGTCAAACGACTATTCTCACGGCTAAAGGCTGGACAGAATAAAAGAAGGCAACAAAAGAGCAATGCCTGACTTTCAAACTGGACGGGGATGGGGTACAGGAATGGTTTATATAAAATAACGAAATGGCTATCAGATGAGCCAGAAAGATCAACCGGAGGAGTTAATAATGAAGTCAGGAGTGACTTTAGAGTCAGTTAAGATCTCCTTTTTCACTTTTGCTCTTATTGCCACAGGAAATGCAGCCGCAGCAGGAATACCCGTATGGTCACCAACCAGCAGTTCAATTCAAACTATAACGTTAGAACTACTTGGTATCGACGATGGTGTTGATTTCGCAATATTTGATGACACAGACCTCGGTGTTTTTATAGCCCCTCTAACGCTCGATACACCCTTGGGAGCGGCCACCATTAACACAAGCAACAATGGCGACGGTACCTGGCATTTCGAAGATGCTTCCAACGCTGCCAATTCACTGAACGTCAGCAGCGGATCGTTCATATTCGCCTTTACAACAGATAGCGGAACCACTTGGTCGACCAGCGTAGATAGCTGGACAGAGATCTCTGCCGGCACCTGGAGGATTGCATACCCTGGCACGACCGCCACTATCAATCTCACAGCAGTTGACGTGACACCGGTACCTACACCGGCCGCAATATGGCTGTTCGGCAGTTCGTTGATCGGATTAGCAGGATTTGCCAGGAGAAAACCGGCATAACTAACAATAGCGAATAGCTCCAACAGGCGGCCCCTCTCGGGCTGCCTTTTTTACGCCAACACCTGCCCATTCCATAGCCAGGCACTTAAGGGGCAGACATGTGATAGGCCTCGAGCGAGAAAACCGAGGGATGAGTTAACACTGTCGGTACTGACTGATAGCGCTATGAGCATTTAAGTCTGAACTTTCCGATACAGAGCGGCAATACCGCTCATCATTAGGATGCCGATGTCCTTTAACGGCCTCCTGACCCTTTCGGGCGTTACTCAAGATATAGAGCCAATACATAATCTAATCCATGTCCGTGAACGGTCTGATACGTGCCATTGGCAGATCCTTGAGAGCACTTGTTTTCTGCTGGGCGGGCAAGGTGTGCTACCAGCCATAACCGGTCATTCCCGGACACAGAAACCCGCGCTAATGGGGGCTTCTGATCCGGGACTACCAGCTAGATGCAGACTTTCTGCTGTACTTTATGTTTGAATTTTGAGTGCGAGAGATTGTTAATATCCATTGCTTTTCTGGAATCATGTATCAGTCTTGCCGATCTTTTTCCCAGTGAACATAGCTTTAACAAGATGCTCATCATGTAAACGAGCCGAAACAATCACGCCGGTGATATGCAGGAAAATCAGAAGCAACATCAAGTTTGATGATGCCTCGTGTATTTCCTCCCAGAATTCCTCTGCTTCTTCATCTTCACCGTGTCGGTTTGCATTTTTCCCGTGCTCGTCATCGTCATCATTTGCATAGGCAGTGCTAATGACGGTCAATGCAGGGTATTCACCTGCCAGTGGTCCAAGCCCCTCCTCAATGGCATACACCTTGAGTCCACTCACCGAAACAACAAAAAGACAAAGCAGCATCGCGATCACCATCGCGCCACCCGCCGGATTATGCCCAATATAGTGTTTTGGTTTTTTTGCGATCAGGTCTTTCAGGTACTGAATAACAGTCCCTGGTGAATACACGAAATCACTGAAACGGGCATAACGGCTGCCAACTAATCCCCATAACACACGGAAGGCTATCAGCCATAGCACAACATATCCGGAATAAATATGTAAACTGCTTTCTTCATCACCGCTCAGGTAAGCAACGGTGAAGGCCAGCACCAAGCCCCAGTGAAAAATCCTGACCAATGGATCCCACACACGGATTTCGTTACTCATCATAATGCCCTCGTTAAATTCAATATTGAGGTTAATTATGTATGTTTCGTGCAATACTTCATCGGGCCAATGCCATAAATAGTATCGTATGGGACATATGTCCTATACCATAAGCCACTGTTTTTGAGAGGCTAATCATTGTGTACAGCACTCGAATCAAAGAAACCGTACTGATTGTAATATTTGCCACCGTCGTCTTCGCGAGTGGCGCCGACCTTGTGGCCGATCTCTCCCATGGTGCGGACACTGAACATATCGTAAAAGAAGTGATCGTCGTCAGTATTTCGACTATTGCGATTGCCTGGCTTCTGTGGGGACTGCATCAACAACGGCTTGAGATAAGGTCTCTACAGCATGAGCTTAAAACAGCAAATAGCCCTCAAACACCCCCAAAAAAATATGTTCTTGAGGCACGCAAGAAACTGGGTAACGTTGTCACCCAACAATTTTCAGAATGGATGCTGACTGGTAGCGAAATAGAGGTTGGCTGGTTGCTTTTGAAAGGCCTTAGCCTGAAAGAGATTGCAATTGTAAGAAGCACGCAGGAAAAAACCGTGCGCCAGCAGGCCTCGTCAATCTACAAAAAAGCCGGTGTCAGTGGCCGACATGCATTTTCAGCATGGTTTATAGAGGACATTCTTTAAATTCTGCTAAATCATGTCATGACCTGCGAAGCTCGCATTTGGGTCGACTTTTACTGTCCAACACGATCCCATGCGCTCATACATTGGGTCTATGGCCCGCAGCCCGCCGTAAACTCCAGGGTTCGGCCAATTTCCGCCTTACACGAGAGACCAGCGAACGGCAGGTTCATACAGATTTACATAGAATCCAAGGCCCTTTTGTAACTTTCACATGCCTTCTCATCGGACTTGTTTTTATTCAGGCATTTCCTGTAATCCTCAAGTATTTTCGCTTTCTCGTTATGAACTGCCGCCTCGGCTTTTGATGCTTCCGTCGAGGCCCTTGCTGCCTCTTTATGTGGATTACTGCACCCAATTTGCCCGATCACCAACAAGGCGTAACAAACACCGGCCATTGCATTACGCATCATTTTCGTTCTTCCGATATAAATTTAGACAACACCATTGCACGCAACGAAAGATAATATCTATCTATACTTACTGCTGCAAGAAGACTGATCTGTGGAAACCACTACTCAGCAAAACTTGTGTCTGGGGTGAAGGTCTTAAAAGGGTAGAAGGACTAAATGCTCTGCGAGCGATGGGGGTGGATGATTTGAGGGTGCCCGTGCATGTCCGACACGTCAGCACAACTTGACGCAGGCGCGTGAACTGCCGATGTGTCAAACAACCGATCAGACCACGCAGTCAGAAACACACGAGGCGGACAGCACCGACAGTGGGACTTGTCATGAGCCGGCTACCTATGTGGCCCTGGACTGTGGCCCCGCCATGCTGATCATTGAAACCTTTCCCGGCGGGCAACCTTGCCGATCCATACCGAAAAGCCACAACTCAAATCCCCATAGCACGACTGCCCGCTATGAACAGGTGGCTTCCACCCGCCGCTTACTCCCTCAAGCCTCGTAACAAGCCTGACTGTTGTGTTCTCAACTTAAAGAAATCCCGCGACTGACCGTTATCAGGGGAAACGCAGCGCACGGATGCACCGAGCTGTGTATTGCTGGGAGCATGCCTACAATCCAGCACTCTGCCAGCGTCTTGTGCAACCACGGGCGCTGGCTTTTTTATGCGGCCTTGTAGACTTCAGCCCTCAGCCAGCAACCTATCCAGCAACTCCTCCCGCACAATCGAAATATCGGCCGGCGCCTGGGTGCCGATTCTGACCTGGTTGCCTTTGACTCCCAGAACAGTGACTCCGACCTGTTCACCGGTGGGTAATTCAATGATGAGAGTTTCGCCTGGGCGGCGGGTGAGGATGAGCATGGTGGCCTCCTTGCCGTTTCCGTTCTGCTGATTACATGGAAACTCAAGAATAACTTAAGAGCATATACGTAATTGATTTTATGGTTGATATTGGCGGGCTCAAACCGCCGACCCCAGCATTATGAGGGCGAAATAAATTTCTATCTATTACTTTCCTCTGCAATTATGCTGCAAGTATCTTCATGCTGCGGCCGATCAGCAGCGTCCCGAACACCAGCAAAAGTACAATGAGTACGGTAACATTGTTTGCAATCAGCCAGTCTTTCCAACGACCAAAGATTTTCTCGACGCTGCGCCTTGCCAGGAAATAACCCACTAGAGGTACAGCAACAGTCAGACTATGGTCGCAAATACAAGTAATGCAATGAATTGTTCCCTTGTGGCAAGCATAGATGCATCGATCGCAGCAGCACCGGCTGCGATCAACAGCAGGTTTTTCGGGTTTACGCCTGAAAGCAGAAAACCCGTAAACAGCGACTGAGACACACCGCTGTGATCCAGGTGAGCCAATATTTTTGGAACTTCAACAGGTTCATCCGCTTTGGGCTGTTGCTGCCACTGACGCCATGACATTAGCACGAGCACAATACCGAGAATAATCCTGATCAGGCCGGACAGTGGGGGTGGGTTCTCCACGCGCGGTTTCGAGACCCGGGATCATGAACGTAATAACACCCACCGCGAGGATGCCAACAATCCACCCCAACAGAAATGCTGGTGCATTGGTTCTTGCCCGGGCGGTCATTAGCATGACAATCACCGCCGCGACAGGCAGCGGGCTACACCAACAGACATTGGAAGTGAGCCGCCAATCGCTTCTAGCAACATTATCGACTCCCAAACAATCATCGAATCTGCTTCTCAGGATTTTACTATATATCCACTATTGTCACTTACTTGACAACGCTGGATGTCAATATTCGTGTACAGGTGCTTAGCACCGTTCAGTAATCCTGCAGGAATGCCTGGGACGAGTCGAGGATCAGCCTGCCTGCCGCCCTTCAATGTCCTATCTTGTTAAGGGATGTGAGACAGCTGCCCTCAGCCGCAGGCCTGTCAGCCTTAACGAGAGGTCAACGGGCAGGTGTCTTACAAGCCTTAACAGAATGCGACACTCGCAGGTGACCATGGCCCGGGTGCTTCGTCAGTTTCCTTTTAACTAGCTGAAGTCGTTTCCGCAACGAGTGCATGTCCATCAGTGGGCGATGAAAGTTGCGACATACGTCGCGGCCGGGTGGTGAGTGCCATGATCACCGCACCCATCAGGCAGGCGGCGCTGGCGATGATAAAGGGTGTCATCCAAACGATCGGTAGCGCGGTTCCCTGTACCGTATCCTTGAAGTAACCAGCCAGGAGTGGTCCACCAATGCCGGCGATGCCGTAAGCGGTGAATACCCAGCCGTAGTTGCTGCCGACATTCTTGTTGCCAAAGAAATCGGCGGTGGCCGCAGGGAATAATGCGAAATTGCCGCCGAAATTGAAGCCAATCAGGGCGGCTGCGACGATGAAACCGCTGACCATCCCGAACGTGATGAACACGTGGTAGATCATCAGCATAATGACACCCTGCAGGGCCGCCATCAGGGTAATCGCCACTTTGCGACCGATCTTGTCGGAGATGCTGCCCCAAGCGATACGGCCGATGCCATTGAAAATGGCGTACCAGGCCATAGCCGTGCCGGTTATCGCCCCTGCATCGGCGATGCCGTGGTGCTGCAGCGCATCGATGCCGAACAGCTTGATACAGTAGATCACCATCAGCCCTGCCAGCGCAGAGCAGATGAAGACCAACCAGAGCATGTAGAACTGCGGCGTGCGCAGCATTTCCCTCGCCTCGAAGTCCACCCCCCCCTGGTGCACACTGCTGTTCGGGTCCGGCGGTGTCCAGCCGGGCGGCATGTAATCCTCAGGTGGATTGACCATGACCGTGCTGCCAGCTAGGACAAGTAGGGTGAATATCACCCCATAGATCACGAAAACGCTCTGCACTCCGGGCAGGCCAAATACGCTGGAGGTGTTCAGCAGGCCGCCAAACCAGGAGCCCGCTAGCTTGACCCAAATGGTGGCGCCGAAGCCGAAGCCGGCCACCGCCAGACCCGTAATCAGGCCCTTCTTGTCGGGAAACCATTTGACGCCTACCGCGATAGGCACGACGTAGCCGAGCCCAATACCGGCGCCACCGATAATGCCGATGCTCAGCAACTGCACCCAGAAGCTGTCGCCGAAAAATCCGCCCAGCAGATAGCCCGCGCCGAGCAGCAGTCCGCCCATGATGGCCAGTACCCGTGGCCCGATCCGCGGCAACCAGCGACCGGCAAACACCATGACGATGGCAAATGTGGCGAGACCGGCGGAGAATATCCAAGCCGTCTCGCTCGCGGTAAATGCGTAGGCGCCGTTGGGGTCAGTCAGGCGCGCCGTGAATACCGACCAGGCGTAGATCGCGCCCAGCGCGAGCTGGATCAGAACGGCACCGAACACGACGAGCCAGCGGTTAAAGGACTTGGTTGTTTTTCCCATGCTGCACTCCATTCCTGGTGGTCTTCTCATCATGAATTACGCTCGGCAGCTTGCTGCAGGATCAAGCGTAAGCAACTGAGCAGGGAAACCGGAAGCTCCTGCAAGAGTCACGATGGCAATGCAGGCACAGATCATTTAACCACCATGCTTAAAAGGCAGCGAGCCTAGCAAGTCAATGTTACAGGGATGTTACAAATCAGAAATAATGTGGCCTGCGACAGACAATTGTCACCCTGCAGATCACCAGGAGGAAAAGGTCATGAATGCTACATTCCAGACCTTTTAATCCAAGGCTATGTGCTTCTGGTTAGGGCACGATCTTCCCTGGACAGAAGAAATTACAGCAACTCAGATCTTCAAATTCCGGCAAGGACCACAAACCTGACGTTCATGTCTAGGACGAAGCCAGTGCCTGGCAACTACGGGTAGAGGCAAGTCTGGCCAGGACTTGCCGTTTCCAGCCACAGAAAACCCGGCCGAGGCGGGGCCCTGATCAGCAACTGTCGGCCAACTTCTGCCCTGCACGAGCGACCTGCGAACGGCAAGGTCATACTGTCAGTGGTCAATCAATTTTTAACAGCGGTCTGTAAAACTCAAGCAGGGTGCACCTGCGCCGCCCGTTACTGGCGCACGGTTTGTGTTTCGTTAAGAAAAACTATTCATGCATATATGTTCTCTGATAGCGAACTATTTTCAGAATAGTGGCCAGGCTTAATCCCGGCCTGCACTGCGCGAGATTAAATATGTCGCTGTTATTAATAGAGAATAATATTTTATTGACCACCGGGCACCCGGCTGGCACGGCTCCTGCAACTACCCCAGTCAAGTGACGCACCGGGCGACACGAACTTAACCACTCACTGCCATTGATTACTTGACTTTATTAGGAGACACATCATGAACGCATTAGCCCTCATCGACCTGAACATGGGTAAAGAACTCGACAGCCAGGCACTGGCCAGCATCTCCGGCCAGGGCGCATGGCACAAAACCGGCTCAAGCATCTCGACCGGTTCCTGGAGCGGCTACAGCCTGCGCTACAAGAACTACCAGGGCATCCTGTTCCACGACGGTTACCTGTCACGCAAGTACACGGAAGGCTGGAAGCGTACCCGCACACAGACCGAGTACAGCTCCTGGAACCACTACGTCAAGGTTTAATTCGATCAGACCGCGACGACACCACAGACGGAGGCCACAGGGTCTCCGTCTTTTTGTGTGCCAGACAGCGGGATTTTCCGGTAACAAATCCGGATTTGCTTGTACAGCTCGTGCCTGAAATGGCGAGGTTGGGCTGTGGACCTTCGGCACCATGCGAATACAGCCCCCGATGGGTCCGTAAAAGATACCATAGAATGATCCGGGCTACTGTCCCAGTTAGCGGAAATAGAACTGACCAAACTGAATGCAAAACTGGATGAATGCACCCAGACCGAAATCTGCCGACCGATTAGGTCTGATCCGGAAACCGAGTAGCGTAGAGACCGGCACAACTGCACTGAAAAAACAGTTCGGGAATTGCCCTGATCCGGTCTAGCCTTCCTCAGGCCGGGCAGTCGCTGCCATCAAACCCATACGTTCTTTCAGACGCGACTGGATAACATAAAGCGAAGGCACCAGCACCAGCGTGATCAGGGTTGCGAACGCCACACCGGCGGCAAGACTGATAGCCATGGGAATCAGAAACTGTGCCTGCAGGCTTTTCTCGTTGATCATCGGCGCCAGTCCGACACAGGTCGTCAAGGTGGTAAACAGTATCGGCCGAAAACGGCGCTTGCCTGCCGATATGACCGCATCGACCATTTCCTTACCTTCGTTTCTGAGTCGGTTAATCATGTCGAGCAGGATGAGCGCGTCGTTCACCACCACACCCGACAAGGCCACAATGCCGAAGAACGAAAAGAAACTGACGGTGAAACCCAGCAGTTTGTGCCCCAGCACGGCACCGACAAAGGCAACGGGAATAACCGACATTATAATCAGGGCCTGCGCATAGCTGCGAAGTTGCACTGCCAGCAAGGCAAAGATACCCACGAGCGCAACCGCTAGCGCACGAATCAGGCTGGCAAAACTGTCCTTGCGCTCCTTCTCTGCGCCTTCGAAGTCAAAACCAAGCCCGGGAATCTCGGCGGCCAGCGCCGGGAGTACGCGCTGTTTAAGGCTTGCATTGATTTCATTGGCGTTGGCCACATCTTCCTGGACTTTGGCGGTGACGCTGACAATACGGCGCCTGTCGGCACGATCGATGCTCGAGTATCCACGCCCTTCGATCGCCCGTGCGACGGTTCGAAACGGTACTTCCTCGCCACTGGCGAGACGTACATGCATGTCATATATACTCGCCAGACTGCGGCGCTCGGTATCTGAATAGCGCACCAGCACCTCGATATCGTCGCGTCCACGCTGGACACGCTGGGCTTCCTCGCCATAGAAGGCCTGGCGCACCTGGCGCGCCAGGTTGGTGATGGTAAGGCCTGCAGCCACACCCGTGTCGGTCAGTTCCAGGCGCAACTCGGGTTTGCCGGGTTCGAAACTGTCCTGAATTTCGACGACGCCGGAATAGTTACCGAGCGCCTCCTTCAGGCGTTCGGCGGCAAATAACAGCTTTTCGAAATCGGCGTGCGCAAGTTCGACATTGATGTCTTCACCGGCATCCAGCAAATTGCTGAAGAAAGTCAGGCGGGCACCCGGTACTTCGCCAATGAGTTCGCGCCAATAGGCTTCAATCTCGGTCGCGCCGAAAGGCCGTCGTTCGCCGTCCAGCAGCTCGATTTTCACTTCACCATAGTGTGAACCGCTGGAGGACTGGGCGCCGCCGCCGGGACCGCCCCGCCCCGAGAACGGCGTGGAACCGACATTGGCGGATATATTACGAAAGACCGAGCCCGCCTCGACGGGCAGCCTGGCATCGTATTCTGCACGGGTTTTTTCCGCCATGGCCATAATATCGCGTACCACTGACTCTGTTTCGCTGGCCGCTGTTCCATTCGGCATGCGCAGCTTTACCGCAATGTCGTCAGCGTCTATCGACGGAAAGAACACCGTCTTGATATGGCCGCCATTCATTGCGCCAACGGTCAGCATCAGGATTGCCAATGCCAGTGCCACGACGATATAGGGCATCCGCACGGTAAAACGCAACACTGGCAGATATACGCCATCGACAAATTTCCCAAGGGCATTGCGCAAGCCGGATTGAACCAGCGGAAGAGCGCCGTCAATGCCGTTGGCTTTGACATTGGACAGGTGTGACGGCAGGATCAGGGCGGCCTCGATCAGTGAGATAAATAACACACTGACCACAACCAGCGGTACAACCACCAGCACCTGGCCGATAAACCCGGTGGTAAAAAACATCGGCACGAAAGCGATAATCGTCGTCATGATCCCCATGGTGACCGGTGCGATAACCTCGTGCAGGCCTTCCAGAGCAGCGCGCATCGGCGACACGTCGAGTTCCCGCTTGGCGTAGATACTCTCGCCCACCACGATAGCATCGTCCACGACGATACCCAGTACGACGATGAAAGCGAACAACGAGATCATATTGATGGTGCCACCACCGGCGGATATCAGCAGGAAAGCCCCGATAAAGGATATCGGGATCCCCAGGGTGGTCCAGAATGCGAGCTTGAGATTCAGGAACAACACCAGCACGCCGAAGACCAGCACCAGCCCCATCAGGCCATTACGCACCAGCAGGTCTATTCGGCTGCGCAGGATATCGGCCTGGTTGGCCCAGGTGGCCGCTTCAACGCCTTTCGGCAGGGCGATGTCTGCAACGTAATTTTTTACCTTTTCCTCGATATCCAGAACCTGTTGATCGCCGACCTGCAGGACATCGACAAACACCGCCGCCTTGCCATTGAACAGGCTCAATTCATCAACAGCTTTAAAACCGTCGTCTATGGCGGCCACATCACCCAGCCTTAAACGCGTGCCATCGGGATTGGTGCGCAACACGATCCGCTCGAAGTCTTCCTGGTCATAGGCCTGCTGATCGGTGCGCAAAAGTATTTCACCCGACGCAGAGCGGATGGTGCCGCCCGGCAGATTGATGGAAAACTGCCTGACGGCTTCCGCGACTTCGGCAAAGGTCAGGTTATATTTGCGCAGGGACGTTTCGGTGACCTCGATGCCGATCTCGTAATCGCGCACACCCGATACATTGGCAATGGAGATACCGTCCTGCGAAGTCAGGTCATCGCGTATGCGGAATGCCAGCTCGCGCAGGGTTCTTTCGGACGCATCGCCGAACAACGCCAGCGTGATCACCGGTTGCGTGGACGATGCATCTACAATCTCTTCTTCGTCTGCATCTTCCGGCGGAAAGCTTTGAATTTTGTCGACTGCCGATTTGATATCGTCAAGGACTTCACGGTCGTCGACATTATCGTTCAGTTCGGCGGTGATTGTGCCGGCACCTTCCGCTGCGACCGAACGTACTTTTTTAATACCCTCGATACCGGCAATGGCCTCTTCCACCCGCCGGTTGATACTCTCTTCCACCTCGTCCGGCGACGACCCCGGATAGGGTACGGTAACCGTGATGGTGCGCGGATCGACCTCCGGAAATATTTCCACGGTCATACTCAGTGCGGCGACAAGGCCACCGACCAGCAACAGTACCATTAATAAATTGGCGGCCACATGGTTGTGCATGAACCAGGAAAGCAAGGCAAACTGCCGCCGGTTTTCATGCGTCATCAGGATTCACCGGCGATCTGAACACGCATACCTTCGGTCACTACATCCAGCCCGCTCGTCACGACCCGAGTATCCCCGGGCAGGTCGCGCACGAAAATTTCCTGTTCCGAGCGATAGACGATATTCGGTTCAACAAACTTCAGCTGACCATCATCAACAATCCACAGCCGCTCACCCTGGCGCAGGACCGAGCGCGGCAGCAAGGTGACGTCCTGCAGTTCCCTGCTGTCGATCGAAACATCCACAAACAGACCGGGAATCACCTTTTGTTTGAGCCCGGCGGGGATATCCGCGGCGTTCAGAGCGACCACAACACGGGCGAATCTGGAGAGCGATTCCAGTTCACTTTCAATGCGAATCACCTGCCCGGTCAACGCATGTTCCTGCTCGCCAATGCGTATATGTATGGCCGCACGGCTGCCTTCCCGGCCCTGATCCGGTTCCGGAATATCGATCCATGCCAGTTCATCGATCTCCAGGGGTACAGGAATTTCATAGCGTTCGCTGCTGTAGACCACACCGATTTTCTGGTTGGGCGAAATCACCTCACCGACATCGATGCTCGCTTCGACCACGCGGCCGTCGAACGGCATCTGCAGTTTGGTGCGTTTCAGCTCCAGGCGTGCCTGCGCCAGACGCGCGCCTGCCGCCTTGAGAGCGGATTTCGCCTCGTTAATCTGCGGCTGACGGCCAACCAGTTTGGGCAGCGGCTTTTCCGGGTTCAGTGCCTGCCATTCCTCACGCGCGGCTTCGGCTTCAGCCAGTTCCAGTTCCAGCGTGGTTCGCGCCGCGGCAACTTCCGCTTCACTCTGGGTAACCGCGAGTTCGTAGTCGATGGCTTCTATTTCGATCAACACCTCATCGGCCCTGAACAGACCGCCATTACGTAGATAGGGGTGGATATAGCTGATACGTCCACCCACCTGCGGCACGATATTGATGCGGGTACGCGCCTGCAGGGTGCCGTTGCCCCTCACCGTTACCTGCTGCATGCCGATGTCCGTTTGTATGACCCGCACCAGGGGGGAATAGCTGACACGTTCTGCCGAGCGCGGCTCTTCCTTGAACATGGTGAAGCCCATTGCGCCTACAAAGCCGAATACCAGGATAGCTGCCACCAGCAGTGGCTGCACGATCCATTGATAGCTTCTGACTAACCTTTGCATATTCATTCACCGAACATGATTTGTGGCAACGGCATTCTCCGCAGCCGGGCCCATCCAGTCGCCACCCAAGGCCAGGTGCAGATCGACGCGTGCGTTCCAGTAGTCCTGCTCAACGCGTAACAGACTGTCTTCCGCATCGGCCCGCCGACGCTCGGTTTCCAGAACCGTTAACAGGTTCTCGACGCCGCGTGCATAACGGTCGCGGGATAAATCACTTGCGAGGCGCGCTTCATTGACCTGCTGATTGACCTTTGCCAGGCGTTCACGCAGCTTGTGATTCCTGACCAGGGCATCCTCGACTTCACCGATGGCCCGCAGTACCTGGCTTGCGTACGTACCGGCCTGCGCCTGCAAACGGGCTTTAGCGGCATCGACCTCGGCACTCAGACGCCCGCCGGCGAAGACTGTTTTGGTCAGCTCGCCCAACAAACTGCCGAACAGACTGTCCGGGCTGATCAGGTTGGAGATATCCGAATCGCGCCAGCCGCCACTTGCGCTGATAGTCAGATCCGGGTAGAGGTCCGCGACCGCCACGCCAATGCGCTCATTGGCGGCAAGCACACGGAACTCGGCGGCGCGCAGATCCGGACGCCGATCGAGCAACTGCGCCGGCACGCCAGTCACGGCATCATTCAGATCCGGCAATTCGTTCAAGTCTTCCTGGGTAATGGGAAAAGCCCGCGGCTTTTCGCCGATGAGAATATCCAGCGCATGCTGGGCCAGGGCAACATCCTGCTCCAGGCCTGCAATACTGGCCTCGGCCGCATAGACATTTTCCCGTGCCAGGCGCACATCCACAGCTGAAGTATTGCCGACGCCACGGTTGTAGCGGCGATCGACAATCACCAGGGTGCGTTGACGGTTGTTGAGGATATCTTCAGCCACGCGCAGACGTTGAATGGCAACGGCCAGTTGCACGCGTTGACGAATCACATCTGCAATCACTGTGTGAATCAGTGCTTCGCGGTCGGTCCGGGTCGCCTGCCAGTCGGCAATCGACGCGTTCTCGGCACTCCTCAGCCGGCCGAACAAATCGGTCTGCCAGGCGACTGCGCCGGCCAGCTGCAGTGTTGTCGCGTAGGTCCGGTCGTTGTTGGTACTGATGCCGAAACCGGTGGTGCTGCCGGTGAAACTGCGCTCAGCCGAAAAACCTGCGCTGATCTCCGGCCAGCGACTGCCGCTCGCAGCCCGCACCAGCGCCTGGCTTTCGAGTACGTTGGCCGCCGCCATGCGCAGATCGAGATTATTGTCCAGAGCCTGCGCCACCAGGGCATCGATCGCTGCATCATTGAATCTTTTCCACCATGCAATCTCGTCGACTGTCTGCAAGGGGACTTCGCTGTGGCTCTGAACAAACCGTTCGCCGAGGTAAGCTTCGGTTTCAGGCGGCTGGTAGTCTGGCGTCAGTGAGCAGGCGCCCAGCAAGACACAACCGCAGACAATCGCTGCATGTCTGATCATGACGCCACATCCCGTGATCGGGCAAAGACCAGCGCGATCACACTCTGGCGTACGGATTCCTGCACCCTGGCAATCTGCTCATGATCGAATGTCTTCCAACCCAGGTGCTGCATAACACCGGTGCGGGATGTTCTCCACACCAGCACATTACCGAGGATCTGCGCAACGATCAGGCGTACCTGCTGGTCATCCAGATCACTTCGCAAATGCTTCAGCAAACGGGTGACAAGCTCCAGTGTATTCGACATGAAACCCTTGTAAATCCGTTCAAACGCGATTGTGGGTTTCTGTTGTTCGCGGATGATCAGCTGCGACCAGTGCTGCGTTTCGTCGCTGAGCATGAGCAGGGTCATGGCATCGATTATGCACAGCAAAGGCGGCAGATAACGCTCAGCCGGGTCAGCATCGGGAGAATCCGGTGGTTCTTCCAGCGTGCGCTGAAGCGCTGCGGCAAGTGGCCCGATACGCAGTTTCATCTGGCGCGAAATATCGTCGAATACTGCCAGGTAGAGGCCTTCCTTGCTGCCGAAGTGATAGGCAATCAAAGCCTGGTTGACGCCCGCCAAGTGGGCCAGCCGGCGAGTACTCACGCCATGAAAACCCTGCTCGGCGAAAACGGCCGTCGCCGTGCGCACCAGCGCATCGCGGGTCGAGTCCCCGCGGGATACGGATTTCGGCCTATGGTCTGCAGAATCACTCATCGATTAAATTTTAATCAATCGATTAATTTAATCAAGTGATTAAATCCGGTTATCTTACGGGGTTATGAATATCCTGTGGAATAACTTGCTCAAGATAGGAGGTGTTTATGGCGTGAGCTAAGGTCCGAAAAAGTTCGGCCTTTAGTATTTCCTAAATATAGCCAAAGAAAATCTGAGAACTGGCCGATAGCTGAAACAGCACAGTGCATGGACGCACATAATTGTGTGTTGCTGTGAATGCTCCTCCGCATCAGCAACGAGCCAGCGTCTCAACTCCTCCGAGGCGCTGGCTTTTTTATGCGGCTTTGTAAACCCTCACCCCTCAGCCGGCAACCGATCCAGCAACTCCTCCCGGACAATCGCTATATCGTCCGGCGCTGCCGTGCCAATACGCACCTGGTTGCCTTTGATGCTCAGCACCGTGACTTCAATCTGTTCGCCGGTGGGCAATTCAATGATGAGGGTTTCGCCTGGGCGACGGGTGAGGATGAGCATGGCAATATCTCCTTTTGCCTGGGGTTGAAAATGGGACCAGTTTTGCTGTTTGCGTGCTTACTTGACGCCTACTTGAGAACGCAAGATTCTGCCATACATCCATAAGTAATTGATTTTATGGTAGCAAGGGGCGGGCTCGAACCGCCGACCCCAGCATTATGAGTGCTGTGCTCTAACCAACTGAGCTACCTTGCCATTGTTCGGACGCGGCTCAGGTCGGCCGCGGAAAAAAGAAGCGAGATTGTAGGAATTTAACGGCGTGCTGTCCAGTTAGACATTAAATCGAAAATGCATGACATCTCCGTCCTGCACGACATAGTCTTTGCCTTCCAGCCGCAGTTTTCCGGCCTCCCTGGCGCCCTGTTCGCCTTTACAGGCGATAAAGTCATTGAAGCATGTCACTTCCGCCCGGATAAAACCTTTCTCGAAATCTGTGTGGATTACCCCGGCCGCCTGTGGCGCGGTGGCACCGATGCGTACCGTCCAGGCGCGGACTTCCTTCACCCCGGCGGTGAAGTAAGTGTGCAGCCCGAGCAAGAGATAGCCGGCACGGATTACACGGTTCAGGCCGGGTTCTTCGAGCCCCAGCTCCTGCAGAAAGTCGCGTTGGTCTTCCTCGTCCAGCTCAACCAGCTCGGCCTCGATGGCTGCACACGCCGGCACCATGACAGCACCCTCCCGTTCCGCCAGTTCACGCACGGCATCGAGCTGGGGGTTGTTGCGGAATCCATCTTCAGCAACATTGGCGATATACATGGTGGGTTTGATGGTCAGCAGATGGAGGTCATACAGCTCTGCCCTGGCGTCATCGTCCAGATCCATGACACGCGCCATGTGACCCTCGTCGAGATGAGTCCCGAGTTGTTCAAGGGCAACCAGCCTGGACTTGGCAGCCTTGTCACCGCTTTTGGCAACTTTACTGACCCGGTGCATGGCTTTTTCCACAGTCTCCAGATCGGCCAGCGCCAGTTCGGTATTGATAACTTCGATATCGGACAGTGGATCAATCTTGCCTCCCACGTGAACCACATTATCATCCTGGAAGCAGCGCACGACATGCACAATAGCATCGGTCTCGCGGATATTGGCAAGGAACTTGTTACCCAGCCCCTCACCCTTGGAAGCGCCGGCAACCAGTCCGGCAATATCCACAAATTCCATGCTGGTGGGTAACACCCTTTGCGGATTAACAATTGCCGCCAGTTCAGCCAGCCTTGGATCGGGAACCGGTACGACGCCGACGTTGGGATCTATGGTACAGAACGGATAGTTCTCAGCCTGAATCCCAGCTTTGGTGAGGGCGTTGAACAGGGTGGACTTGCCGACATTCGGCAAACCAACAATTCCGCATTTAAATCCCATAATGTCTTATCCAAATAGTGCCGGGGACAGACTTGAAATCTGCTCCCCTTTTAACTTTATTTCCGTACATGCAGTGAATTCATGGCGAGCTCAAACTTCCCCTCTACCACATCCGGCATTATGTTCAGCGCGTCATAGATGGCGTCATCTATCTGACGCCGATCTTCTTTTGAAGGTTTTCGCAGCACATAGTCCACCACCTGATCCCGGTGCCCGGGATGACCGATGCCCACACGCAACCGGTAGAAATCTTTGCTGCCCAGATGGCTGATCAGATCACGCAAACCGTTATGACCACCATGACCACCGCCCTTTTTCAGCCTGATGGTACCAGGGGGCAGATCCAGCTCGTCGTGAACAACCAGTATCTGCTGCAGCGGGATTTTAAAAAACCGTGCCAGTGCGCTGGCTGCCTGGCCGCTGCGGTTCATAAAGGTCATTGGTTTCTGCAGGCGGAATTCGTTGCCGTCCAGCAGACAGGAGGCTACTTCGCTGTGGAATCTCTGTTCAGAGCGAAAACTCTGCCGGCAACTACGCACCAGTTCATCTACAAACCAAAACCCGGCGTTATGCCGGGTTGGTTCGTATCCGGGACCGGGGTTCCCGAGTCCGACAATGAGCTGAATAGCCGGCACCGGCCAGCAGAATCAGCTTTCGCCTTCAGCGGCTGCCTCACCGCCTTCGGCTGCTTCACCCTCTTCGGTCTCACCACCACCGCGACGTACGTGGATCGATACGACAGCCAAATCATGTCCTTCACCACGCGCCAGTTCAACCAGGCTGCCGCTTTCCGGCAGCGGGAGATCTGAAAGATGCAGTGATTCACCCACATCGAGACCGGAAACATCCACTTCGATGAATTCCGGTAAATGCCGGGGTAACACATCCAGGGCCACTTCGTTGACTTCATGAGTGATCAACCCACCGGCCTTGGCGCCGGGCGCCACATCTTCACCGACAAAATGTAACGGCACGTGCACACGAATCTCCTCGCTCTCTTTGACGCGCTGGAAGTCCATGTGCATGATAATCGCCTTCGCCGGGTGGCGCTGCATATCACGCAACACCGCTTTACCGGGCTTGCCATCGATATTGACCGTGAGAATATGTGAATAGAACGCTTCGTGATGCAGGCGCTTCAGAATTTCGCTGTGTACCAACGTGATGGACTGCGGGTCCTCTCCGCCGCCGTAGATGACAGCAGGTACTTTACCGTCACGACGCAGGCGGCGGCTCGCACCTTTTCCCATGTCTGAGCGTGATTCGGCTTTGAGTTCAAAAATTGACATACCACTTACTCCAGTTTGCATAAACAACTCCTCCGCGACCAGAGGAGACCACAAGGTTCAACGCCCAGCTCGCCGGGCCCGGAAACCTTAATCCATAAACATCGAGCTGACCGACTCTTCGTGACTGATCCGGCGTATCGCTTCGGCCAGCATTTCAGCGATACTCAATTGCCGGATACGCGGGCAGGCCTGCGCATCCGGACGAAGGGGAATACTATCGGTCACTACCAGTTCGTCGAGTTCCGAGTCATTGATGTTCTTGATGGCGTCACCCGACAGCACCGGATGCGTACAATACGCCACGACACGTTCAGCACCATGGTTTTTCAGCGCTTTGGCCGCCTGACACAAGGTACCGGCGGTATCGACCAGGTCGTCCACCAATACACAGCTGCGCCCCTCGACCTCACCGATGATATTCATGACCTTCGCCACGTTGGCTTTGGGTCGGCGCTTGTCGATGATCGCCAGTTCGGCATCGTCCAGACGTTTGGCTAACGCCCGAGCCCTGACCACACCACCGACATCCGGCGACACCACTATGAGATTCGGATACTTCTGTCGCCATACGTCACCCAACAGAATCGGCGAAGCGTAGACATTGTCGACTGGCACATCAAAAAAACCCTGTATCTGGTCCGCGTGCAGATCCACCGTCAGTACCCGATCCGCACCAACATTACCAATCATCTGCGCAACAACCTTGGCGGTAATCGACACACGAGCCGAGCGCGGACGCCGGTCCTGGCGCGCGTAACCGAAATAAGGAATCACTGTGGTAATACGGGCCGCAGACGAGCGCCGCAGTGCATCCACTATGACCAGCAATTCCATCAAATTGTTATTGGTCGGCGCACAGGTAGGTTGCACCACGAAAATGTCCCGACCACGAACATTTTCCATGATCTCGGCCATAATCTCGCCGTCACTGAACTCGCTGACCACCGCCTTGCCCAGGTTCATGCGCAAGTTGTTGGCGATCGACTGTGCCAATGGCGGATTGGCATTACCCGAAAACACCATCAGTGAATCGTCTGCGTCCGATGGAGGAATGCCTTTCATGCTATTGCTACCCGTAGTTGGCCGAGCCAACTGGCCCGGTGATAACGCAACC
>Ga0210064_1000443_pt1 | contig 19890 bp, 11 predicted proteins | sample Muzzi_CordC_D2_FD_185531 | JGI IMG/M metagenome (GOLD analysis project Ga0210064, IMG submission 185531) | Wetland microbial communities from San Francisco Bay, California, USA, that impact long-term carbon sequestration - Muzzi_CordC_D2 (SPAdes) | ecosystem: Environmental > Aquatic > Marine >...
CACCGGCACACGCGAGCGCACCGGCACCGGTCAGCGCTGTACTCTCGGCCCTGGTGGTCAAGGCGGCTTTCTATCTCGTGTTGCGCCTGTGGCTGGATATTTTTGCAAACGTGGTTACCCCGGCGGCCGCCAATCTGCTCGGTCTGCTGGGTGCCGGCGCGGTCCTCTGGGGTTCCTGGCGCGCCCTGCGGGCGGAACGGCTTAAACTGCTGGCGGCCTATTCCACAGTCGCCCAGCTGGGTTACCTGTTCCTGTTCTTTCCGTTGCTGCTGGCCTTACCGCCCGGGCCGGCCCGCGATCTCGCAGCGGGTGGACTGGTTATGCTGGCCCTGACCCACGGCTTTGCCAAGGCCGGCCTGTTTCTGGCAATCGGAATTATCCAGCAGCGTTGCGGTCACGATACGATCCGCGAGCTGGGCGGTACCGTCCAGCGCCTGCCTGCCACCACCTTTGCCATTGCGCTGGCCGGCGTCGCCCTGATCGGCCTGCCGCCAAGTGGCGCCTTTCTCGGCAAGTGGCAATTGCTTTCCGGCGCCATCGCCACCGGTCAGTGGTTATGGCTGGTGGTAACCGCTAGCGGTTCCTTGCTGGCCGCGGCCTACATCTTCCGGGTGCTTGGCCACGCCTTCGGCCACCGGCCGTATCCGAGCCAGCCGGTCACGGTGGCGCGTGAGGAATGGCCAGCCCTGCTGCTCGCCTCCATGGCGGCGCTGGTCCTGGGACTCGGCGGCGCACCGGTGTGGGAGCTGCTGGAGATCGGCACATGAACTGGGACGCCTGGTTGCCAGTGCTGGTAGTGGCAAGTTCGCTCTTGCCGGGGCTGATCATTTTCTTCCTGCGCGAAGGCAGTCACCGCTTGCGCACCGGACTCAACCTGGCCGGGGCTATCCTCAAGCTGGTGCTGGTCGGCATCCTGGTCTGGGGCGTGTTTCATGAACATGTCTACGAAAGCCGCTGGACCCTGGCCCCCGGCCTGGACCTGGTGCTGCATGCCGACACACTGTCGGTGCTGTTTGTCACGCTGTCCACCGTGCTGTGGCTGGTGACCACCATCTATGCCATAGGTTATCTGGAGAATGCACCGCACCGCAGCCGCTTTTTCGGCTTCTTCAGCCTGTGCGTTTCGGCCACCGTCGGCCTGGCCCTGGCGGGAAACCTGTTTACCTTTGTCATCTTCTACGAGTTGTTGACGCTGGCAACCTACCCGCTGGTTGCCCACCGCGGCACAGCCGAAGCAGTGCGCGGTGCGCGGATTTATCTGACCTACACCCTGGGTGGCGGCATGCTGCTGCTGATTGGCACCGTGTGGCTATATGTGCTCGCGGGACCAACGGCCTTTGTTGAGGGTGGCATACTGGCACGCTTGCCGGCTGAATATCACCCGCAGCTGAAGATGATCTTCCTGCTGCTGATCGTGGGGCTTGGTGTCAAGGCAGCGCTGGTGCCACTGCACGGCTGGCTGCCCCAGGCGATGGTCGCCCCGGCACCGGTGAGCGCACTGCTGCACGCCGTCGCCGTGGTCAAGGCCGGGGCCTTCGGCATCGTGCGCGTGGTCTACGATGTGTACGGGGTGAATTTTTCCGACCAGCTGGGACTGCTCACCGGGCTGGGTATCGCCGCCGCTATCACCATCGTATATGGATCCGTCAAGGCGCTGTTGCAGGACAACCTGAAAAAACGGCTTGCCTACTCGACAGTGAGCCAGGTTTCCTACATCGCGCTGGGCACGGCCATCCTCGGGCCGATCGGCACCATCGGCGGTGTCGTGCACCTGGTCCACCAGGGCATCATGAAGATCACGCTGTTCTTTACCGCTGGTAACTATGCCGAAACACTGGGCATACACAAGGTCAGCGAAATGGATGGCGTCGGCCGGCGCATGCCCGCCACGACACTGGCCTTCAGTGTCGCTGCGCTGGGCATGATCGGCGTGCCACCGATGGCAGGGTTCGTGAGCAAATGGTACCTGGGTCTGGGCGCCCTGGAGGCCGGTATGGCAGCCTGGGTAATGCCGGTACTGATAACCAGCAGCGTGCTCAACGCGGCGTATTTTCTTCCCGTGCTGTACCGTGCCTGGTTCCGCGATCCCGGCCCTGCCTGGCCGGCAGAGCACATGCCGGCTACTCGCCTTGAAACCAGCGCGGCCCTGCTGTGGCCACCGGTGGTGACCGCCACGCTGGCCCTGGCGGCCGGCCTGTTCGCCGCCGCCCCGTACAGCCCGCTGGAATGGGCGACGCTGATCGCGCACCGGGAGTATGGCCTGTGAACTCCTTCATCCTGATATTCGTCTGGTTGTTGCCCCTGGCGCTGGCACCCCTCGCCGGTCAGCGTTACGCCAGCTGGATTACGGTGATTGCGCCACTGCCTGCACTGCTCGCGGCCGCCATGGTACCCGTTGGCAGCAGTGTTTCGCTGCCCTGGCTGCTGCTCGGCGTGGAGCTCGGCCTGGATGATACCGGCCGTGTATTTCTTCTGTTCAGCGGACTGCTGTGGCTGGCGGCAAGCCTGTATGCAGCCGGAAGCCTGGCAGGCGACCACAAGGCGACGCGGTTTCGTATTTTCTTCCTCCTGGCGATGGCAGGCAATCTGGGCCTGATCGTGGCCCAGGATGCGGTGAGCTTCTACCTTGGGTTCACACTGATGGGTCTGGCGGTCTACGGATTGATCGCACATCCTGCATCACAGCATGCCCGGCGGGCGGCACGCCGTTACCTGGTCTGGACCATTGCCGGTGAAATGCTGTTGTTTGTCGCGGTCGTCATGCTGGCGGCGCAACACAGCGGTGTCGTGTCTTTCAGCACCCTGCAGTCGAGTCCGCCTGGCGGTTTCATCATGCTGTTATTCCTCATCGGATTTGGCATCAAGCTTGCGCTACCCGGACTGCACCTGTGGCTGCCGCAGGCCTACGCGGTCACCCCGACGCCTGCCGTTGTCGTGCTGAGTGGCGCCATGATCAATACCGGTCTGCTGGGCTGGTTGCGTTTCCTGCCCCTTGGCGATGCCGCGCTCGTCAATTGGGGACAGGCGCTGCTGGTCGCAGGCATTACCGGTATCTGCTTCGGTGCCATTTCCGGGCTGCTGCAACGCACACCACGCTTGCTGCTGGGCTACTCCAGTATCAGCAAGATGGGTGTACTGACAACTGGCATGGGGGCTGCGCTTGCCTGGCCGGAAATGGCGCCTGTCATAATCGTTGCAGTGGTCATTTACGCGGCGCATCACGCCCTGGTGAAGGGAGCCCTGTTTCTCGGACTGGGTCTTGTTGAACGCGATGGTCTGCGTCCGTGGGTTCTGGCGGGTCTCGTTTTGCTGGCCCTCGCCCTGGCAGGCGCCCCTCTGACCAGTGGCGCCTTCGCAAAATCCGTACTCACCGCGAGTCTTCCACAGGGCGCACAGTACCTGTTATTGCTCCTCGCTGTCTCCGCATTCGCAACCACTCTGCTAATGGCGCGTTTCCTGTTTCTGGTCTGGGAACAAGGCAGCAGCAAGGCTTCGCGACTCCCGGCTGAATCACGGATTGCCTGGCTGATGTTACTGGCAATCATTACCGTCGTTCCCTTTGCGATTGCGGAGGCAGGCCAGCTCATGGCCAACGTGGTACCGGTGTTCCTCGGAATACTCCTGTCTGCACTGGTGCTGCTGGCAGCCGGACGGTTTCCAGTGCGCGTCACCAACCGCAGCCGCCGACCTGCAACAGGAGGCCTGGTTTTGCGATGCAGACTCGCCATTCGGGATCTGCTCTGCGGGGGAACGCTGGTTATCGAGACAGTACGGTCTGCATCGCGCAACGGCTACGCACGTTTTCAGCGGTCCGTGGAACAGCTTCTGTTGCAGCTATGCGGTTCGGGTGACGCCGACATACGCTGGCAACTGGCAGGCGGCCTGTGGCTGCTCATCGGTGGCTTGTTGTTGACAGGATTAATTTTGTTCATATAGGCGCGGCGGACAGGAGGTGTCTGATGAAACGTTTCAAGAACATACTCTTTCTTGCGGATCGCAGTGACAGGCTGACCACAGCTCTCGACAGGGCCGTTGACCTGGCGCAGACCAATGGCGCACGGCTGACGATCATGGATGTGACTGCCGAGATTGGTCTTGCCGACTATATCAAGCGCGCTTATTCCATCGACCTGAATGCCCAGGTAAGGGAACAGCGCATGCAGTTTCTGGAAGCGCTCACGCAGCCGTATACAGACAGGGGCGTTCCCGTTTACACCACGGTAGCGTCCGGAATACCTTTCATCGAGGTGGTGCGTGCCGTGCAACGCAATGCCCACGACCTGGTTATGAAAGTGGCAGAGCACGACAGCGGACTTGCGTCGTCGCTGTTCGGCAGTACCGACATGCACCTCATGCGGAAATGCCCCTGCCCTGTCTGGATCGACCGGGCGGGAGATGAACCTGCCTACCATCGAATTCTTGCCGCGATTGATCCGTTTGACGATGAGTCCGGCAACCTGCAGCGACTGATACTGGATCTCGTCACCTCGCTTGCCGAACGTGAGCATGCAATGCTGGACGTGGTGCATGCCTGGGAGATGCCCGGCGAATCCATGCTTGCCAATGGCCGGGGCCGCATCCCGCGGAGTGAACTCGATTTGTTGCTCGATGCCAGGGAAACCAGCCATCGTGAGGCCCTGGATGCCCTGCTTTCATCTTATGGCCTGAGCACCGGATCCAGTAATGTACACCTACTCAAGGGCCGGCCGGCGCAGATCATTTCCGGTTATGCGAGGGTTCAGGAAAGTGATCTCATCGTGATGGGCACCCTGGGTAGAGCGGGTATTGCCGGCCTGTTCATAGGCAATACGGCGGAAGATGTACTGCGTGAAACACAAACCGCAGTGCTGGCAGTCAAGCCAGACGGCTTCATTACACCAATAGAATAGCGCAATGAGGTTCTACTGACCTGAAACTGTAGCATGCCGGCTTACACTGTACTGTGCACCACCTATGCGTTGGGGCCGATTTACCCTATAGTGTCACGGATGTCTGAACCACATTTTCACAAGTCGCGATGTCCAGCCTGAATTTCAAACACCTGCGTTACTTCTGGGCGGTTGCCGCCAACGGCACCATTGCCCGCGCCTCCGAGGTTCTGCATGTCACGCCCCAGACTATCAGCGGCCAGCTGCGTGAGCTTGAGGAACAGATGAATGCCAAACTGTTTGAGAAAAGTGGTCGCAAACTGGCTCTGACCGAAACTGGCCGCCTGGTTTTTTCCTATGCTGATGAGATGTTTCGCCTGGGAGATGAATTGCAGGACGTTATGGCAGGGCGCATACCGGGCGCGGCACTCACACTGACGGTTGGCGTTGCGATGGTAGTACCCAAGCTGCTCGCCTATCGCGTGCTGGAGCCGGTCCTGAAGATGCAGGATCGCGTGCGTCTTGTTTGCCAGGAAGCCCCGCTGGTCGATTTACTTGCAGAACTCTCGGTACACAAGCTGGATCTGGTGCTGGCCGACAGCCCGATCAGCCCTGCACTGAACATTCGCGCCTATAATCACCTGCTCGGTGAATCCGGCATCAGTTTCTTCGCCACTCACAAAAAGGCACGCAAGTATGCGGCCAGGTTCCCGCGCTCCCTGAATGACGCCCCGATGTTGATGCCGACTGCCAGCAGTGCATTACGGCGCCTGCTGGAGCAATGGTTCGAACGCCAGGAGGTAAGGCCGGCAGTTGTCGCGGAATTCGAGGATCGCGCATTAATGAAGGCATTCGGTGAAGCCGATGCCGGGATCTTTACTTCACCGACGGCGGTTGAGGATGATGTTGTTGCCAAATACGGTGTGCGCGTCATCGGGCGCACCGAAGACATCAAGGAACGTTTCTATGCCATTTCTGCCGAACGCCGCATCAAGCATCCGGCAGTTACTGCGATCACCGAGACAGCGCGCAGCGAATTGTTTTCCTCATTCTGAAGCTCTCAGGCCCGGATGATTCACGGACTGCCTGTGCCCGCCCACATAAAAATACACTGAGCCTGCAGTTACCACGCGTCTGCTGCCCCTTTATACCCCGTTTCAATGCGCACAGCATTCCAGGCTTGCGTGCCGGTGCGCGGGCACAGCATCCATGCAGTGAAATAGTTCCGCAGATTGCAGATAACACGTATTAGTTCGTTTTTTACGAATCTTTTCGCTGCGCATTCCGACTTCATCCAGCGTTGTATAGCCGCTACAGTGTCATTCGAGCCAATCACAACAGCGAGAGGAACCAGCGATGCAGATTATAATTCAGGCCCGCGGCTTTCCGTTGACCGAGGCACTCAAGAACCATACACACACCCGCCTTGGCTTCACGCTTTCACATGCAGCCAACCGGATAAGGCGCGTGGGTATAAGGTTGTCAGACCTCAACGGTCCGCGCGGCGGGGTGGATAAACGCTGCCTCATTGAAGTTCGGCTTGACGGCTTACCCACCGTGGTGATCGAGGATATTCAGCCAGACATGTATACCGCGATTGACCGTGCTGTGGGGCGCGCTGCCCGCACTGTCATGCGCCGACTTGCGCATGGGATGAGCAAGCGCCGTCAGGAACTCCGCCAGCAGTCATATCAGGACTCCACTGGCCTGTAAGGAAAAGGCGAACAGATGCAACAGATCGATGTCATTCACAAAACGGAGGTATCCTTAAATGAACACCAGCACAATCGGTACGCTCAATAGCCCTGCAAGCAGCATCGCGACCAATCGCGTACTGCGCAACACCTATGCCTTACTGGCACTGACCCTGCTGTTCAGCTCGGTCACTGCAGGTATCACAATGGCGCTGAACCTGCCCCATCCTGGCTTGTTGCTGACGCTGGCCGGTTACTTCGGCCTGCTGTTCCTGACGACCCGCTTCCGCAACAGCGGTCTCGGACTGGCGATGGTATTCGCCCTGACCGGCTTCATGGGCTACACCATTGGCCCTCTGCTCAATGCCTATCTGAGCCTGTCAAACGGCCCGCAACTCGTGATGACTGCGCTTGGCGGTACCGGTGTCGTGTTCCTTGGCCTGTCGGGTTATGCCCTCGTGAGCCGCAAGGACTTCAGCTTCATGGGCGGATTCCTCGTAGTGGGGATACTCGTTGCATTTCTCGCGGGCCTCGGTGCAGTGTTTTTCGAGATCCCCGCGCTGTCACTTGCCGTGTCGGCCATGTTCGTGCTGCTGATGGCTGGACTCATCCTGTACGAGACCAGCAATATCATACACGGCGGTGAGACAAACTATGTCATGGCGACCGTGACCCTGTACGTTGCGATCTACAACCTGTTCACCAGCCTGCTGCACCTGCTCGGCGCGGCAAGCAGCCAGGAGTAATCCGCCTTATCGGGTGCAGAAGTGAATACACTGCCTGCTTTACCCGGTGGCGTGTTCTGTTCTATCTGCCACCTTGCTTTCAGCCGCGGTGATACTGTCCATACCGTAACACTATGTCAGTTACCCCAGCGCATCTGCCGGGAATTCGCCCAGGGATGGGCTCAGCTATTTAGCATGATAACTTGCAATCCTTTGAACGTGCTGCTACGAAATGTTTTTTCCATAAACAATCGCAACATCGACCCTCAGAACCTGATGCGAACCACCCGATTTGCTTCTCCCATCCATACACTTTCATTTCATTGGATGCGTAATTACCAGGTCTGTTTTATTGAAATACAATTCTGTAAATCCAAATCACTAATGTTAATTTAGGCGGCCATCTAAATGCGAAGGAAATTGTGAAAGAGATCTTGGAGACCTGCTTCCACGGCCCGGGCATTAGCAGTCTTATTTTATTGAAGTACTAGACAGTGCCTTCAAGCCAAACACATATGAATAAACCATCTACACATAAGGCCCTACTGATCATTGCTGACATTAGCGGATACACAAGACTCATGGTTTCAAGTGATATTGAAATCATGCACAGTCAGCATATCATCAGTGAACTTATCCAGAGCATAACAAAGGAAGTTAAAAATTCCGCTCGAAGTATCAAAGCTCGAGGGCGATGCGATATTTCTGCATGTAAAAAAAGACAGCGAAAGATTTACTACTGATGAGATTCTCAATACATGCATTAAAAAACGGCGACCCGGAGGCCACCGTTACATCGGTGTGCAAAATTCTCCCAGATCATCGGTCAAGACCATGCGTTATCTGAAAGCGGTCCCGCGCCACAAGGCGCACGGCGTGGCGACTGAAGTATATGACCAAATTGCCGAGGATTTTTCGTCAATGGCTCACTCACCAGCCGATCCAGCGTCCCGGAACTGTTTTCTGCTATCTGGACAGGTGGTCGTGAAACGGTTCTGGTTACCGAACGACTGGATCGCACCACCAAGGAAGCACTCACAGCGACATTGTCGTCCATCAATGATTGCCCCTATTGCGGCGACATGATGGTCAGTCTGGTCCATGCAGGAGACCGGCATGACGATGCTACCCGGATCCTGGACGAGACAGAGGAAAATATCACCGATCCGCTGCTGCGCGAACGCCTGCTCTGGGTTCGTGGTGTAGCCACACCGGGTGCGGCACCCCCGACATCAACACCGTTCAACAGGGCACAGCTGCCCGAAGTCATTGGTTCGCTAATGGCGCTTAGCGACATCAACCACTTCAGTCACATCCTCATGGACGGTTCGCCGGTGAACGCGCCCTTTGGGCTGCAGGCGGTGAAGGCATTTGCCCTGCGCCTGTTCGGTGGCGAACTCAGGGCGACACACACCCGTCCACTGGAACCCGGACGTACTCTGCACCTGTTGCCCGAGGCGGATTTGCCTGACGACATGCAGTGGGCCAGACCCAGCCCGCGCATTGCCAGTGCGGTAGCCCGGTGGGCAGCGGCGGTGGAGCGGGAATCCGAGCAGGTGATTCCGGAACGCACTCGCCAACTTGTCCACGATAGTCTGATGCAGTGGCAGAGCGAACAGATGCCGATCAGCCGCAACTGGGTCGAGCAGGAAGTCGATGGACTGGAAGGCAACGAACGCGCTATCGCCCGACTGGCACTGGTCGTCGCCAAGGCATCGTATCAGACAGATGACAACCTTGTCGCCGAGGTACTGGAATACAACCCGGAGCAGGAACAGTTCCTGCGCATTCTCGCCTGGAGCACGTTTACGTCGGCCCGATATGTGGCAGCACGCATTGCCAGGCTGTGTGACAACACCAGACCAGAACTGCGACAGGTGGCATGAGCAGCTGCACGGGATATTACGGCACCGGACCAACGTCCGGTGCCGTAATGGAAACAGCCACTTAGCTACTGGTAACAAGTATGTGTTTAGACAATCACCTACAAATCCGTGGGTGGTGTGCCAAACTTATTGATCATCAGGTGAAAACCAATTTCAGGCAGGAGGGTAACGCCATGAATTCCCTCGCACTCTTCAGGCTGGCGCGATTGCTGCCTTTTTTACTGCTTCTACATACCGGGGTGACCCATGCCCGGACTGATGTTCAGGGCAGTGACCTGTCTCCCCCCATTGGCCAGGTAGACTTCCCGGTATCCTGCAGTACAGAGATTCAGGACCGTTTCGAACGCGCCGTCATGATGCTGCATCACATGATGTATGCACAGGCCGAAAAGGAGTTCCGCTCAATTGCTGCCACTGAACCCGATTGCGCCATGGCACACTGGGCTATCGCCATGACCCTGTTCCACCCCCTCTGGCCAGGTGAGCCGACAGAGGCAGAACTGCAACAGGGATCGCAGGCGATTGAGAAGGCAAAGTCATTACCGCCTCCCACTGATCGGGAACAGGCATATATCGCCGCTGCCGAATCATATTACAGCGACTGGAGAAACAAGAGTCACCCGGAGCGGATCGCCTCCTGGAAAACTGCTCAAAATAATGTTTATCAAAATAACGGTGATGACACCGACGCCGCTGCCTTTTATGCGCTGGCCCTGCTGGCAACTGCGCCCAAAGAGGACAAATCGTATACCCACCAGAAGGAGGCCGGCGCAATCCTGGAGGCTCTGTATTCAAGAGAACCTGAACACCCGGGTGTCGTTCACTATTTGATCCATGCCTATGACAACCCGGAACTTGCGGCCCGGGCGCTCGAGGCTGCACGCGCCTATGACAAGATAGCCCCGGATGTAACGCATGCGCTGCATATGCCGACGCATATCTTTACGCGGCTTGGCATCTGGACCGACTCCATTGACTGGAATACGCGCTCTGCCAGTGCCGCGCTAAAATACCCGGCAAATGGTGCAATCTCGCACCACTACCTGCATGCGCTGGATTACCTGATCTATGCCTATCTGCAGGGTGCGGAAGATGCCAATGCAAATGCTGTTCTGAACCAGCTGAATGAGAAAGATAATTATCAGCAAACGTTCGTCACCGGTTATGCCCTTGCCGCTTTACCCGCACGCTACACCCTGGAGCGCAAGCAGTGGCACGATGCCGCAGGGATGGAAGTACCTGCACGGGATTCATTCCCGTGGAAAAATTTCCCGGAGGTTGAGGCCATCATCCATTACGCAAGGGGTCTCGGGGCGGCTCGCGATGGCAATGCGGCTGGGGCGAGAGAGGCACTGTCGGCGCTTGATGCAATTCATACCCGCCTGGTCAAGGCTGGACAGCAGTACTGGGGAGTTCTCGTCGATGCCCAGCGCAAGACAGTAGCCGCGTGGCTGGATTTTTCGGAGGATCGAAAGGACTCCGCCGTACAGCTGATGGAGGAGGCTGCCAGACTGGAGGAATCTGTTGACAAGAATCCGGTCACACCTGGCTCCGTGCTACCCGCACGGGAACTCCTGGGGGAAATGCTGCTCCAGTCTGGAAACCCGGAGAAAGCAATCAAGGCCTTTGAAACCTGCCTTGAGACTGCCCCCAACCGATTCAACAGTCTCTACGGCGCAGGGCTTGCAGCGGAACGCAAGGGTGACAGAGAGGCGGCAAGGTCATACTACGACATATTGGTTCAAATCTGCACCAGAACGGATGGCGGCAGACCCGAGCTGGCGCGTGCACAACGGTTTCTTAGCACCGGGAAAACCAGCATGAATAATAGTATTACCGAACACTACACACACGGGCAGCTACTCGACCGAATTCTTCGAGGTGTAGAGGCTATCGGCAAAACGCCAGTCACAGTCACGGTGGATGAATTGGCACCAGTGGATGAGTTTCATATCGGTGGACGACAGGCGTCTGAGGACTTTATCAGCCAGCTGGAACTGCCGGCAGGCGATCATACGCTCGATATCGGTTGTGGCATTGGCGGTACATCCCGCTTTGTTGCCAGTCGCTTCGACTGCCGTGTTACCGGCATCGACCTGACCCCTGAATTCGTCTCGACCGGACAGGCTCTCTGCGACTGGGCTGGCCTGTCCGGCCAGGTCAAACTCCACCAGGGCGATGCCACCGAGATGCCATTTGCCGATGAAAGTTTTGATGCGGCCTTCATGCTGCATGTCGGCATGAATATCGCCATGGGCTGTCGTCACCTCCATTCCTAGATCTTGTTTTCATGGCACAGGTCGCAACTGATTTCTGTCCCTTCGGCAACAAATATGCGGCGCGCTTCCTGGCCATTGACAGTCACCTTCCTGCAAACCGAACTGTCTTCCTTGCACATCAGGGTGCGATCGGCAGCTGCGCGTGAAAGTACCGTGCCTTCCCCATTAAGGCCATGGCAGGCACGGCATGATGAGAAGCTGTTCAGGTCTTCATGATTCCTGTTCCACGAGGTAATGCTGGCGCTGGCGTCAATAGCCGATCCGTTTCCACTGATCTGGCTGACCTGGTGCATACCATGTGGCCCACCCTGCGAAAGTCCCATGTCCGCATTTCCGTGACAGGTACTGCATTCGGTGATGGTGCCTGTATGACCTTGCAATTGCATCGCGGCCACGTTGTCATTGGCATCGGGTTTGCCGTTCGGCCAGATGCCATGCGTTGAACCATGACAAGCTTCGCAGAACACACCCTCGTGGCCCTTGCTGACACGGTAGAGCATCGGATTGCCGGCACCGGCAGGATCAGATGCCGAGGTTGTGCTTTCGGCAAAACGCTTGTTGGTCGGCACGATCGGCGTAGCCTTGGGATCGTTGCTCAGGAAGGCCTGCATCAGGCGGATGCCGTCAACAGGATCACCAATGGTGTTCGGGTCACCGTGCATATTATCCACGGCGTCACCGGTGTGGCAGGAACCACAACCCGGTTCGTTGGCCCAGGGTACGCGTGGTTGATCAGGATCGGTGTAGAAGTTACCTACAAAGTCAAAATCACCGATGTGATCCGGCGCCGAGACGGTGCGGGTGAAATCATCACCTACCTGCTGCATGTCGCCGTGGCAGTCCTGACAGAGCATACCACCGCTTGCCATAGCACCACGCAGGCAGTCCGTACGCCTGCCCGGATGACACTGATAGCAGGTATCCATCAAAGTCTCCCGGGCAACAACCGGGTTACGGAAGTTACCACTGTCATCCACAGGTGGCGGCATCGTCGGGAACATCAGTTCATTACCGTTGTAGCCGGCATCGCCCGGAGACCGTGAGTTGACATCGAGCGCCCCGTGGTGGCTGTGAATGGCGTTGGACATCGACTTTTGCTTTAGCTGATCACGGCCGTTGGCCTTCGAAGGCGAGACTTCCACGCCGTTCAGTACCAGCGGCCCGTCATTCTCGGGACCCAGAGGACCCAGTTGGGCGAGGTCGAGCGCCGGGGTGTAGTGACAGGTCTGGCACACCACGGGGGTCTGAGCCTCAAGATCCGGCGTGTATTTAGCACCATCCGGGTTACCGGAGCCGTGCTTCAGGTCATGCAGACGCAGGATGTTGATGTCGGCCGCATACTCCTTGCTCACTTCAAGCGGCACGTCTCCCACAAGGGGGTCGTCCATTGTGTCGGCCACATTACTGCCAAGTGATGCGATAGCGCTGCCATTACCGCCATCGACGGATGCACCGTGGCAATCATGGCAGTTGGCTTCTCCGGAGATCGGCAACACGGTATCCAGCGAGGCCAGTATCTGGCCGCCTGATTTCGCCTGCACCCGCATCAGCGCCCAGGGGTTCTCACGACCGAAGTCATCGAAAGCGGTCAACGGCACACCGGCCGCCTCAAACCAGTCCACGCCTTCGGCGGTGTAACCGAACGGGAAATCGATAAAGAAGGGCTGGTCAAACGTAAACAGATTAAAAGTCAACGGGTCATTGTTCAGATAAGGGCCAAAACGACCTGGCATCTCCTGTTGCACGGCCGTGAGGTTACCGTCACCCAGGTACAATTGTTCGACATTGGGCATCGGCAAACCCAGGCCCAGAATATTACCCGCCGGATAGAAGGCCGGCAGGATACCTTCAGGATAGAAAGGATCGTAGGCTTCACGGGCGACACTCCAGAAATTGGTCTTGTAGACACTGCCATCGGCAAGCATGCTGGAAAGCACCGGCCCGGTGCCAGCGGAGTTCACCCCCGTCAAGATCGGATCATCCTGGTTGGAGCTTGCAGAGTAAACGACCTCGATACCATCGTTCGGCGTCAGGATATCAGGTTCGCTACCGCGAAGGATGACCTGCGTGTGTATCACCTGGAAGGGTGGCAGGATACTGGAGATGCGGGTATCGAAATCACCACAGTGCATACCGAGGTCGTTGGCGGAAAACACCTTGTAACCGGATTGTCCGGTTAACGGCTGCTCCATGACCGAAAGTCCGGGTGTACCGTTCTGACTGGTGGAGTTAATCGAGACATCGGGCAACACACCGGGCAGCGTTGTCGTGGTTGTTGTCGCCGAAGCGCTTGTCGTGGTAGTTGTTGCCGGAACACTTGTCGTCGAGGTCGTCGTCGCCGGAATACTTGTGGTTGTCGTTGTGGTTGTCGTTGTGGTTGTCGAGGTCGTCGTCGCCGGAACGCTTGTGGTCGTTGTCGTCGTCGTTGTATTGGCACCGTCACAATCACCCGGAGCGTTTGCTACATCCAGCGTGACCACCGAGTTACTACCCGTTTCTGTAACACTGACGGCGCAAGGCACGGGATTCAGATTATTATTGCGTATAGTCCAACTGGTTTTTCTCAGCCTTTTGCTACCGATGACCTGGCTTACATCATAGGCATTTACAACGGTAACCGTCTCCCCCTTGGCGCCCGTTCCCTTGACGGTCAGCCTGTGCCGGTCGGTATTCCAGTTTGCCACGTCAAGTGTCAGCGCAAATGCAGTGTTTGCACTGGCGCCCAGCAGCAATGCAGTCAGTACCAGACCAGATAAACGCAGACATGAATTCCAGCCCGTATTGCCGCCGTGTGTTGTCATGGTGATCACCTTCCTCGCGTCGAAATCAGTTAAGTGCCGATTACAGCCCCCTCAGTGTCGGCGTATTTTGGGTTATATTTCCCAATGTTTCAAATCTAATTCCTATAACGTGACGGTTTTCACAACCCGCACCAGAGGTACTACCGGGATTCAGTCGGTTACGATGGTAATTAGAAAGCTTCTGAGTACAGGAAGGATTAACGCCCTTTCCCCCAAGACTCATGCTCATTGGACAATTGCTACCATTGACTCTCAGCCTGATCACGCCGATATCCTGTCAGAATCTGCCGCGCTGTCCTGAAAGGTTCGGCCAGGACTGGGAAGGACAACGCTTTATCGAGGAAATACGAGAGACCACGGGGCGGCTCGCCGTGGCATGTTTAGTACTGATACTCAGTACGTATTATGTAATGCAGCTGATTTAGCAATAAGGCATTCTGGGTTAGCGTGCCATGTGTACGCCCGCACAATGACGCAGAGGAAATACGCCCTGTGCGATTAACAGGCTAAACTGGAGAAGCGCATGCAACCTCAATCCATCCATTTTTAGCGCAGATCATAAATAATTCTCTTGTACAAAACGAATTTAATTTTATTATCGGGCGTAGCATACAATGCTTGCTTCACGCCATCCTTGCTAGAGTGAAACTCTTTTTCATTTTCGCCCACACTGAATCCATAATCAGATTTTATAATATTTCGAATTAACAGCGTTGTTCCTCTTTCGTTTTCAAATGAAAAGTTACCGGCAATATCCGAGATCGTCTCTACATTTTTATACAGATCTGAATAATTTAATTCCGGGTGGCGCCCACACTTTCTAGCCAGCGTGGTATCTTCATTGAAGTACCGGATTGTTGCCAATATCCGTGCGTTCGAAACCGGTTTATTCTCTCTATCAACAACCTTTCCGAAGAAGTTAATATCCTGATTTTATTCTTTATTCCTAGCATCGAACGTCTCCATATATTTCTTATACTTCTCGACACCATCAGACCCCATTGCTCTTCCGGCCGCCTCATCACTGAACACTTTTTCTACTATAGGGTCTGGTTTGCAATTACCAGGCTTGGTCTCGTTAGCCAATATATCAATCATATAATTACATTTGATTGTTTCATCTTCCCTATAGCACTCTTTATGCTCTTTAAGGTACGCGCGCTGCCTGTGGCGCATATTATTGAATAACCTATTCAGGTAGCCTGTATACTGGCTATTGTTCCTGGCCATTTGAGAATTCCGGGCACTTTCATAAGCGCCTAACTGACCACTCCGCTTGTAGTGGTTAATAAGTTGTTCGCTATATTGATTAGCAAGCAAGGAAAACTCTCTCGACAGCTCCAGTAAGCGCTGCATCAGCTCCCGATTCTTGAAAGCCCAATCGAAGTTTTCAGCCATTTTCGCATCAATATCTGCCAGATATTCTTTTTGCTCCACTTCGATAGCTTCGACTTTTTGCCTGATATGTCGAAAGCGTTTATAAAACCATTCTTCACTTTCAGCAGGCGATGGATTGGCAGAAAAATAATCAATCAGGTCAGTATAGGTGGCTTTGGTCGCCTGGTTCGGCTGAGTCTGACTACCATAGTTTCCGGCACAGGCTATGACTGGGACAACTTCCCGCCAGCGGGCGCTTCGGGCGGCACCCTTGAATCACGTTCGATTTGCAACGGTCCGCGGAAATGGATATCGCGCTGCGGAAAGGGAATCTCGATACCCTTTTTGTTGAACGCGGCATTGATGGCGCGATTGATGTCGCTGGTCACGTACCGACGCCGGTTGATATCGTGGATGATGGCGCACAGCTCGAAGTCGAGTGAACTGTCACCGAAATCCAGAAACAGGGCGTAAGGATCCGGCAGCTGGGGATTGCCCTTGATGACCTCCGCGTTGTTGTTCGCCACCTCGAGCAGGGTCGCGATGACGGTCTCGATATCACTGCCGTAGGCGACACCGATCTGTATCTTGAGCCGTCCCCAGGTATTTCCCAGTGTCCAGTTGGTCACCTGGCCGGATATCAGGTCCGAGTTGGGCACGATGACATCGGCCCGGTCAAAGGTTCGTATGGTCGTCGTGCGGATGCTGATGCGCTGGACGTAGCCCTCGGTGTTCCCGACGACGATCCAGTCACCGTTTCTCACCGGTCGCTCAACCAGCATGATGATGCCGGAGACGAAGTTATTGACGATGTTCTGCAGGCCGAAACCGATGCCGACCGACAGCGCGCCGGCGATGATGGCAAGACTGGCAAGATTGATCCCGGCGATCGATAGCGCCACCATGACCGCAATGGCCACACCGACATATCCGAAGGTCGTGACCAGCGCGTCCCGCGCGCTGGGCTCCATGCGCGTCTTGACCAGCCATTTCGTATTCAGTCTGCCCTTGAGCCAGCCGGTCAACACCAGCAATACGGCGAATATCAGGATGGCCCACAGCAGCTGAGTGGGGACGATGGTCATGCCAGCGACCTGGAAGCCATCCGAGAAATAACCCGGGATATCGGTGGTGATCTGCTCATCGGGATTCCAGACGTGCAGCACCAGCAGGGTGGCACCGATCCACAACGCAAGGTTGACGACCAGCCGTAGCCAGCCCAGGCCGGGCACGTACTCCTCACCCTTGAGACCGATGGACCGACGCACCGCTTTTTGCCAGCGATAGCGTCCCTCATCAAGACCATCGAACAGGTCCGAGAAAAACTGACTCACTACCAGTGCGAGACCGAGCAACGCCAGGGTGTAGGCAATGCCAACGATTAGCAGCGAACCGAGGTTGATATAGCCGATCCCGGCAACGACCCCGCCGCCGAACAGTACCAGGCTGATCAGCAGCAGGAGCACCCACTGGTCCCGCCTGCCCTCGAGCCGGCGCAGCAGCCAGACGACCCAGATGGCATTCAGAATGAAGACCCAGCCGAGAATTTGCCGGGTCAGTGCGAACATGGCTTCATCAAGCAAGCCGTCCGCGTGGAGTTCCAGCATAAGCCATCTGAACAGCACGATCAGGGCGAGTACGCGGCTGCGCCGGCTGAGCGGAATCGCGACGGCCTCCGGCAACGGCAGATAATGGGTCGCGGGTGGGCAGGGGTTGAGCAAGGTCCTGATACCGGCAGCGATGGCAAAGTATGCCAGCAGGCCGTACATCACGGTGATGACAAACGGCAGATCACCACCCGCGCGCGGGATGAGTGTCAGATAAGCGATGCTGCCCGCCAGGGCAAGCAGGATGGGTGCGTAGCTGGCGCCACAGGCCATGACCGCCTGTACGAGGCCGGCGGATACTTCCTCTTCCCCGACCTTCATGCGGGCCGCCCGGACCCGAAGTCGGCGCGGCACGATGCGACCCAGGATGAAGCCCAGCAGGCCTACGGCCGAGGCACCGGCCAGATGAATCGGGCGGATCGCATCCCAACCCGTGGATGTCATAGCCAGCTGACTGGTAAAGTCCAGCCACTGTTTCCGCTCATCCAGATTTGCCTGCAACACACTGACCAGCGTCGGGCCACGGGCCAGCAGTTGCCGGGTCTGCACGCTGCGCAAGTAATCATCTACATTTGACTCCAGATAGTTACTTTTCAGCAGCAGCAGTTTGCAGATGGCGATACGCCCTTCCAGGCTCGCTTTACTGCTCAGCAGTTCCTGCAGCTGCCCGGCGATTGCGGGAGAAACCGGTGCTTCCGGTTGTTCTGCGGGTTGGGTCTCTTGTGCCGTTTTCTTCTGCGTGTCTTTGGGTTTGTCAGGCTGGAGGATGGCAAGTTCGCTGTCCAGTATCTCGATCTTTGGTTCCGCCTGTTGCAGGCAGTCCTGCGCAGTGGAACGCACCGTGGCGACTTCTTTCCTGAGTGTTTTCAGTTCCTGCGCGTTCGCTGTCCGGGCGGTAGCAAGCTGTTGTTCGAGTCGTTCGAGTGTGGCCTGAGCCTGTGGCAGAGCGTCAGGTTTCAGTGCCTCCGCTGCCTGTGCCGGGACCAGCAGCCCCAGCAGCAGCAAGGTCCATAACTGATAGTACGCAAGGCGGGAGAGAAAAAGGGTACTCGCGCGGCAGACCATCATGTTTCAATCCCAGAGCTCGAAGCATAAGCTATAAGCATAGAACATCTTAACCTGCCCACCTAATAATAGAAGCGGAATGATCGGTCTCACCACTCATTCCGGTCATTCACACGATATGTTGAATAAACGCTATTTTCCCTGAAACCCGCCCCTATTGCGCAGTCGTTGCCACTGCTTTCCAGCCTGGTCATAGCGAAACTTCGCCCAACCTGACCGCACTGATATGAACGGACCTCGCTCTATTGCCCTTCCCCCTGCCAATTCCTGCCTCTGGCCCAATCGATACCCTGTTACCTGCATTCTCGCGGCAACAGCACTGGCTTAAGGCGCTTTTAAATCAGCCGAACAGGCTGGACTGCGGGGGCACTCGACTGTCCGACAACAGGGGGGCTCGAGCAAACAATATGTATTCCATGCACGTCAGGCTCTTCTTGATGACTACCGGGTTCTGCGCAAGCCTTGCCAGTACCGTGGCACTCATGGCGGCAAGCAACCGGGGCTGCCGGATTCAGTCGTTCTATTTTGTATTCAGCACGCGGCATTATTTGCCTGTGCCCGTAGCACCCGTCGTCACCGCCTCCATCACCCGATCGAGGTTGAAGCTGCCGGGCTTCTGGCGCGGCGGGAATTCGCGGAAGCTCTGCAGCCACTGACCGATGTAACCCGCGGCGGGGGCAATGGTGAACATGTGCTCCAGAAACCAGCGGTCGTAGCCCATGCCTTCATACTCGGCGCGCTCGAAGGGATCCATGCGCAGATTGGTCACCATCGGTGCGCGCAGCACCTCGAATGGTTGCATCCAGACATGCAGGCCATGTGCGTTCTGCTTCAGGAAGGTGATCTTGAGATTATCGTAGCGCAGCGCCGCGACACTGCCGTCGTCGGTCCAGTAGAGGAATTCATGGCGCGGCCACGTGCCCTCGCCCTTGAGCGCCGGCAGCAGATTGTAGCCGTCGAGGTGAACCTTGTAGGTCATATCCTCTATCTTCATGCCCTTCAGCAGGTCTTCCTTGACCGTGGTATCGCCCGCGGCAGCCAGCAGGGTCGGAAACATGTCCTCATGTGCGCCGATGTCGTTGATGATGGTGCCGGGCTTGATGACGCCGGGCCAGCGAATGACGGTCGGCACGCGGTAGCCGCCTTCCCAGTTGGTGTTCTTCTCGCCGCGGAACATGGTAGTGCCACCATCGGGCCAGGTGAACGCCTCGGCACCGTTGTCGGTGGAATACATGACTATCGTGTTGTCCTCGATGCCAAGCTCCTTGAGTTTATCCAGCAGCTGGCCGACATGGCCGTCGTGTTCGACCATGCCATCAGCATAAATACCCAGGCCGGTCTTGCCTTCCGATTCCTTCTTCAGGTGCGTAAAGATGTGCATGCGGGTGGAGTTCCACCACACAAAGAACGGCTTGCCATCCTGGTGCGCCTTGTCCATGAAGCCGAGCGCCGCCCGGGTAGCTTCCTCGTCCACCGTCTCCATGCGCTTTTTGGTCAGCGGGCCGGTGTCTTCAATCGTGCCGCCGGCGTAGCTGTGAATAACACCACGCGGGCCGAATTTCTTTTTGAACTCCGGGTTCGTCGGATA
>Ga0210064_1000444_pt1 | contig 19881 bp, 15 predicted proteins | sample Muzzi_CordC_D2_FD_185531 | JGI IMG/M metagenome (GOLD analysis project Ga0210064, IMG submission 185531) | Wetland microbial communities from San Francisco Bay, California, USA, that impact long-term carbon sequestration - Muzzi_CordC_D2 (SPAdes) | ecosystem: Environmental > Aquatic > Marine >...
CGCCGAAAATCTCGATGAGAACCACGTCATCATCGACGTGCGCCCGCGCAGCGAAAGTGCCAAATCCCACATCAAGACGGCTGTCGCCATGCCCGCCGCAGAATTCACGGCCATGACGGATACCTTCATCAAGGAACGGCAGAAGGCCCGCCTGCCCGGTGTTTCCGACACCCGCGCCCCGATCATCCTGTATGCGGATGACGATCTCGGTCCGGACGTACTGCAGGCCTACGCTGAACTCAAGAAGTGGAAATACAAGAATGTCGCCATTGTGGAGGGCGGTTTCGATGCCTGGACCCGTGCCAATCTGCCGACCGCAACCGGCCCGGCCGCAGACCAGATCACCTACGTCCGCAAACTCAGAAAAGGCGCGGTCTCCGCACAGGAGTTCCTCGAACTGGAGAAAAACCGCGACGGCGTCCTGCTGATCGATGTGCGCTCCGCCAGGGAGACGGCGGGCGGCACACTCCAGGGCGCCGGCGCCATGGCCATTCCGCTGGATGACCTCGATGCCAACCTCGACAAGCTGCCCACCGACGTGGAACTCATCACCTACTGCTCCAATGGTATCCGCTCCGAGATGGCCTACGAGGTGCTGAAGAGCAAGGGCTACGACAAGGTCCGGTTTCTGAACGAGACCGTTACCCTGACCCCCGAGGGTAGCTATCGCATCGAGTAACAACCACAGCACCGGTCGCCGATAACAAGTCCGGATTAATCAGTAAGGGTTCGGAAAGCAGGGTCAAGCCAGCGAAGCTGCAAAACCGGCTTGACCCTGACAAATCCGCCGGGAACGAATTTGAGCAGCGCGTAGCGCTCGCGCCGGACCGGACAAACGCTACGCTGCATGCCGGGCGGCATAACGCCAGGGGGAGTTGCCGGGTAAATCAGTGATTCACGGCGTACCTGAATCTGTCGCCGGTAGTTGCCCCGTCCCGGTGGTAGCCGGCTGATCCGCGGTATCCGGATTTTCACCGCTCGCTACTCCGGGGGATTCAGGCCGGTTATAAGGGGTCACTTTGGCAATCATGCCGAACCATGGATTGTCAAAATAGTGCAGTTCATTATTCCTGACGCGTCGGGTTTCGTCCAGGTGAGACACCGGTCCCGCCGCAAGCTCGCCGGTTCCGGATTCACCATTGCCCTGATCCTGGCGTAGCGCAAGATCTACATCCAGGTGCAAAAAACGTTCGCGGATCAGCCGGATGGTGCCCTGCACAGAGTATTGTGTGTTGCGCGGATCCGCTTGCAGGCGGTAGGGAACGGTGTTCGACCGGTCATAGGCCGATTGTCGCCAGGCCCGGTGTGCCAGTACCCGGTAGGCGCCCGAACGTCGCAGCGCTCCGGCCACATTGTCGAGCGTGTGAAGCTTGCCGGATAGTTCCACCAGGTCTGACTGCAGCGGAGCACTGGCAAATTCTGTGGCGGCATCCGGTGTATAGCCACTTCGTAGTTCACCGTCGGTCTGCGGGTAAAGATTGCGGAATATGACCACCTCTACATCGTATTGTGGCGGTTCATCGGAATCGGCGCCATACACTGTACCCTGGCATACCAGGGCAACGAGTGAGAACAGCAGCCCCCGGACAGCCCACTGGCCGTTGCGGTCACCTCGGTTAATTAAATCACGCATGGGTGTTCGTCCTGTTGTCCGGAATCCGCTCCGGTATGGATAGCATTGAAAGAATTTCAGTGACTGCCTGAAAACGGTTTTCTTCCAGTTCGAAATCACCGCCAAACCGCAGGCTGTTTCCCCCGTCAAAGCGGTACGTACCCGGCTGGTTCTGTAGTAACTCTACCAGTTTCCCGGTATCAATAACGGGCTCCTGCCCGAAAAGTATCCGGCCATCGAGCGTGCCGACCTCGATCCTGGCAACCCCCATGGGCTCGGCAACCAGCTTGAGGGCGGCAACCTTGAAGACATTCCTTACCGCCTCCGGCAGCAGGCCGAAGCGATCGATCATCTCCACCTGCAAATCCCGCAGTTCCCCGTCCGACCCGGCGCTGGCGATGCGCTTGTACATCACCAACCGGGTGTGAACATCGGGAATATAGGCATCCGGGATCAGAGCAGGTACCAGCAGGTCGATCTCGGGTCCCTGGTACAGTGGTTTATCCAGTTCCGGCTGGCGACCCGCCTTCAGGGCACGGACGGCACGTTCCAGCAGATCGGTGTACAGGGTATAGCCGATCTCGTGAATCTGGCCGGTCTGTTCGTCGCCCAGCAACTCGCCGGCGCCGCGGATTTCGAGGTCATGGGTGGCGAGGGTGAAACCGGCACCGAGATCCTCCATCGATTCAATGGCCTCCAGACGTTTCACGGCATCGGCTGTCAGCACATGGCGCGGCGGTATCAACAGATAGGCGTAAGCACGGTGGTGCGAGCGGCCGACACGCCCGCGCAGCTGATGCAACTGGGCGAGACCGAGCTTGTCGGCACGATTCATGATAATGGTATTTGCCGTCGGGATATCGATGCCGCTTTCAATGATTGTGGTACACACGAGCACATTGAAACGCCGGTGGTAGAAATCGAGCATTACCTGTTCCAGGTCCCGTTCACGCATCTGCCCGTGGGCGATCTCCACGCTGGCCTCGGGAACAATCCTGGCGACATCGCCGGCGATCCGCTCGATGGATTGCACCTCATTGTGCAGGAAATATACCTGACCACCGCGCTTGATCTCGCGCAGGCAGGCCTCGCGGATCGCGGCATTGTTCCATTCCGAAATGAAAGTCTTCACGGCCAGGCGGTGTGCCGGCGGGGTACTGATCAGGGACAGGTCACGCAATCCGGAAAGTGACATATTCAGCGTGCGCGGGATCGGCGTCGCCGTCAGGGTAAGGATGTCAATCTCGCTGCGCAGTTTTTTCAGCTTTTCCTTCTGGCTGACACCAAAGCGGTGTTCCTCGTCGATGATCAGCAACCCGAGACGCCGGAATTTCACGTTATCCTGCAGCAGCTTGTGGGTACCGATGACGATATCCACCGTACCCTGCGCAATCTGTTCCAGGATAGCCGCCTGCTGTTTCCCGCTCCGGAAGCGCGACAGGACCGCGATGCGGACCGGCCATTCCGCAAACCGGTCACGGAAGTTCTGGTAGTGCTGCTGCGCCAGCAGGGTTGTCGGGACGAGCAGGGCAACCTGCCTGCCACCCTGGGCCGCCAGGAATGCCGCACGCATGGCGACCTCGGTTTTGCCAAACCCGACGTCGCCGCAAACCACGCGATCCATCGGCATTTCCGACTGCATGTCCTGCAGCACGTTATGGATGGTGACTTCCTGATCGGGCGTTTCCTCGAAGGGAAACGCGCTGGCAAAGGCGGCATACTCGTCCTGGGGCGCGGCACAGGCATGCCCCTTGTGCGCCGCCCGGCGCGCATACACATCCAGCAACTCGGCCGCCACATCACGCACCCGCCGGGCGGCTTTCTGCCGCGCACGCTGCCACTGATCGCTCCCCAGTTTGTGCAACGGGGCATGTTCCGGCGTGGCTCCGGTATAGCGGCTGACCAGCTGCAGTGCTGCGACCGGAACATAGAGTTTATCGCCACCGCTGTATTCGAGGCACAGATACTCTGCCGGCAAATCATGCACCGCGAGTGTTTCCAGCCCGCGGTAACGACCCACACCGTGATGCTCGTGGACGACCGGGGCACCAATCTCCAGATCCGTGAGATTGCGGATGATACTGGCGGGATCGCGCGCCGGCTTGCGCCGCCGTGCCTGCCGCACATGCTCGCCAAACAGATTGGTTTCCGTAATGACGGCAACGGCAGGGGAGGTAACCACCATCCCCTGTTCGAGTGGGGCAACGGTCAGGCACAACGCCGCGCCGGAGCCGGTAAAATCCGCCCAGCCCGTGACCGTTACGGGATGGATGCCAAAACCCTGCAGCTGATCAAGCAGGGTCTCGCGCCGGCCGCTGGATTCGGCTGTCAGCAGGATGCGGCCCGAAAAATGATCGAGAAAATTCCGCAGCGCGGAGGCAGGTGCCTCATGGCGTGGCCGGATCTTCAGATCCTCGAGCGGGCGCGTACCGTAACTGCAGTATTCTGCCGGCGCTCTCTCCTGCCGGAATGTCTCGATCCGGATAACCGCATGCGTGGCAAGTCGTTGCAACATTTCCGGCACGTCCAGATACAGTTTTTCCGGTGACAGTATCGGACGTTCGCGGTCGTGCCGGCGCGCCTCATAACGTTCCCGGAGCTGCTGCAGGAATTCGCTGCCGGACGATTCCGCGGAATCCATCAATACCATACAGGCCTCCGCCGGCAGATAATCAAACAGAGTCGCCGTTTCCTCGAAGAACAACGGGAGATAATATTCAATCCCGCCCGGCGTAATTCCCGCGCTGACATCCTTGTAGATCCGGCTGGCCTGTGGATCTCCTTCGAAGACCGCACGGTAGCGCTGTCGAAAACCCCGGATCGCTGTGCTGTCAAAGGGAAATTCCCGGGCCGGCAGTAAATTTACCGCATCCTGTGCCTCCACAGAGCGCTGCGACTCGGGGTCGAAAGTCTTGATGGACTCGATCTCTTCATCGAACAAATCAATGCGGAACGGCAACGGGCTACCCATCGGATACAGATCCAGAAGGGACCCCCGTACCGTGAATTCGCCGTGCTCGAAGACCTGGGAAACATACCGATAACCTGCATTGTCGAGTTTTTCCCGCATGGCATCGAGGTCGAGCCGCTGCCCGGTGCGCAGCACCAGGCTGTTCCGGTAGAGAAATGTCCCGGGTGGCAAGCGCTGCAACAGTGTGGAGATGGAAATCACCAGGATACCCTGGCGCATCTCCGCGAGCTGGCCGAGCGTTGCAAGTCGCCCGGAAATAATATCCTGGTGCGGTGAAAAGGTATCGTAGGGCAGGGTTTCCCAATCAGGAAAAATCCGCACTTCGATTGCGCTACCGGACAGGAAGAACCGCAACTGCTCATGCAGTAACTCAGCCGCCTGCATGTCCGGGGCGACTAGCGCAAGCGCCCCCGGGTAGCGTTGCGCCGCCCGGGCAATTGCCAGCGGCAGGCTGTCACCGCGCAACCCGCTCCATGCAACCGCCGCTCCCCGTCCCGGTAATACCGGCTCAAAGGGGCTGGCCGGTACTTGTTCATCAAGTCGATTCACAGAGTGGGACATGCAACTGAATTCAGATTTTGGTAGCTATATGGACGATATCGCGAGTGTCCGGTGATTAGGGAAATCACCGGACCAGGTCGCCGGCAGCCAGCAATTTAACAGCCGGTAAAATGATACCCGGTTTCGCCGGTAATCAGGAATGCCGGATTGAAGAAGCGCTAAAGCTTGCTACCAGGCATTTGACCACGGAAACCCAGTTTGTTGAAAAGCAGATAACTTGGACAGATTCCCGTGACAGCGGCAAACACCAGGCCGATAACCGGAAGGTAAAGCACCCAGTGGACCGTGTTGAAACCGGTAAGCCAGATACCCAGCATAATCAGTGCAGCCATTGCCAGGAACACCATTCTCATTGCAGACATAGAAATTTCCTCGTTGTGGTGGTAAGTCAGGATAGCGTATTGCGGTATTCTATACCATTGACTACAATGCATCCTGTTCGGACTGCCGGCATGCAAGCCATTGATTGGCAAATAGTTCGCCTCAATGAATCAATAAGCATTTCCGACCCATCGATCGCCAGGGTACCGCATGCCAGGGAGGCGGGCGGGTCCACTTGAAGCAACCTGCAAGTCGATGTCGTCATCCCCGGGAAAGCACCACAGTCGTTACCGGCATCCGGGAAGTAATCACTGCAAAACGGATAAGACGGGAATAACAATGAGCAAGTCCTATGCAGAGTGGCTGGTACGCTGGCGTTACCTGGTACTGATTGCCGTTGTAGTCCTCGTCGCCGTTGCCGCAAGCGGGGTGCGCCTGCTGTATTTCAAAACGGATTACCGGGCCTTTTTCAGTGAAGACAATCCGCAATTGCAGGCCTTTGAACAAATCCAGAATACCTATACCAAAACCGACAATGTCCTGTTCGTCCTGGCGCCGCAGGACGGCAATGTCTTTACCAAAGAGACGCTCGCCACGGTTATCCGTCTCACCGAAGCCGCCTGGCAAATACCCTATTCAATCCGGGTGGATTCCATCACAAATTACCAGCACACGGAGGCGGAAGCCGATGACCTGATAGTTGACGATCTGGTTCCCGATGCCACACAACTGGATGCGGCCGCACTGCAGCGCATCCGGGACATCGCGGTGCATGAACCCCTGCTCGTCAACCGCATGATTTCCCCGGACGGGCGGGTAACCGGCGTCAACGTCACCATTCAGCTGCCGGACGAGGGGAGCGGAAAGGAAGTACCGGAAATCACTGCCTTTGCCCGTAACCTGGTAGATGAATTAAAGGCCGAAAATCCAGGTCTGGACGTTTATCTCACCGGCATGGTGATCATGAACAATTCCTTTCCGGAAGTCAGCATCCGCGACCAGAAGACGCTGGTACCGATCATGTTCGGCGTCGTAATTGTGACACTGGTGCTGCTGTTGCGTTCCTTCACCGGCACCGTGTCCACGTTTCTGGTTATCACCTTTTCGATCCTTACCGGAATGGGACTGGCGGGCTGGCTGGGCATGCCGCTGACACCACCCTCTGCCTCGTCACCGACCATTATCCTGACGCTCGCGGTCGCCGACTGCGTCCATATCCTGGTCAGTTTCCTGCATGCCATGCGCCGCGGGGTGGACAAGACCAACGCGATGGTCGAGAGCCTCAGAATAAACCTGCAGCCGGTCTTCCTGACATCGCTGACCACCGTCATCGGCTTCCTGAGCATGAATTTCAGTGATGCACCACCCTTCAGGGACCTAGGCAACATCGTGGCCATGGGCGTCACGGCAGCATTTATTTTCTCGGTAACCTTCCTGCCGGCCCTGGTGCTGGTACTGCCAGTGCGGGTAAAGCCCGAAACAAACAGTCGTCGGGCGCAGGCGATGGATCGGTTTGCAGAATTCGTCGTAGCACGGCGCAACCCCCTGTTCTGGGGTATGGGCCTCATCGTAATTACCCTGGTGACCTTCATCCCGCGTAACGAGCTGAATGACGAGTTCATCAAATACTTCGACAAGACGGTCGACTTCCGCAACTCGACCGAATTCACCTCGGACAACCTGACCGGACTGTATACCATCGACTATTCGCTGGGCGCCGGTGAAAGCGGCGGCATCAGTGATCCTCAATTTCTCCGGGATGTGGAAAATTTCGCCAACTGGTACCGGACCCGGCCGAACGTGCTGCATGTCAATACCCTGACCGATATAATGAAGCGTCTGAACCGCAACATGCATGGCGATGATTCCGCATGGTACCGGCTTCCCGAACAACGGGACATGGCCGCGCAATATCTGCTGCTCTATGAGATGTCGCTGCCGTACGGACTCGATCTGAATAACCAGATCGATGTAGGCAAATCCGCAACCCGACTCACTGTTACCGTAAATAATATATCGAGTAACGAGATGCTGGCCATGGAGGATACCGCGCAGGACTGGTTGCGTGAGAATGCGCCCGATATGCAGGCCAACGGGGCCAGCCCGTCTGTCATGTTTGCCCACATCGGGTACCGTAATATCCGCAGCATGCTGACCGGGACCACGCTGGCGCTGGTGCTGATATCGTTAGTCCTGATTATCGCGCTGCGTTCGCTGAAAATCGGGCTGGTAAGCCTGATACCCAATCTGGCACCGGCTGCCATGGCGTTTGGTTTATGGGGACTGTTCGTTGGCGAAGTCGGCCTGGGGCTGTCGGTGGTTACCGGCATGACACTGGGTATCGTGGTAGATGATACCGTGCATTTTCTCAGCAAATACCTGCGCGCACGTCGCGAGCAGCACCTTAATCCGCCCGATGCAGTGCGTTATGCCTTTTCCACGGTTGGCATGGCGCTCACGGTAACCACACTGGTGCTGATCGCGGGTTTTATGGTGTTGACCGAGTCGCCATTCAAGCTGAACGCGGATATGGGGCTGCTGACCGCGGTGACCATCGGCTTTGCACTGATTGCCGATTTCCTGTTTTTACCGCCACTATTGATGAAGGTTGAAAAATGAATCTACCAAAACTTCTGATAACCTGCCTGTTGCTCTCTCTGCCACTGCATGTATTTGCCGCGACCCCCGAGGAAGCGGGTCTGGCCATTGCCGTCGAGGCCGACCGCCGGGATACCGGCTTTGGGGATTCCATTGCGGCGATGGAAATGATCCTGCGCAACAAGCAGGGTGACGAAAGCCGGCGCGAGCTGCGGGTACGCACGCTCGAGGTGGAGGGGGATGGCGACAAGAGCCTGTCGGTTTTCGACAAACCCGCCGATGTGAAGGGTACTGCGTTTCTGACGTTCACCCACAAGACCGGGCCGGATGACCAGTGGTTGTATCTGCCATCACTAAAACGGGTGAAGCGCATTTCCTCGAAAAACAAATCCGGGCCATTCATGGGGAGTGAATTCGCCTACGAGGATATCTCCTCCCAGGAAGTGGACAAATACACCTACAAATACCTCGATGACGAACCCTGTGAAGACCTGGAGTGCTTTGTCATTGAACGGGATCCGGTCGATCCCGATTCGGGCTATACCCGCCAGGTCGTGTGGATCGACAAGCAGGAATACCGGCCGCAGAAGGTCGATTATTACGACCGCAAGAACGACAAACTGAAGACCCTGACCTTTCATGAATACCGGCAGTACCTGGACCGCTACTGGCGTGCCATGCGCCAGGAGATGGTCAATCACCAGACCGGAAAGAGCACCACGCTGTTATGGGAGAAGTACAACTTCAGTAACGGTCTCACGGATCGGGATTTTGACAAGAACAGTCTGAAGCGGGCGAAATAGTCAACGGATTTCTTCCAGGGAATATTTCTTTTCCATCACATTCGGGGTAATCAATGCATGACCCTGCAGCTGCCAGTGCGCAAGCTCGGTAATCGCGGACGGTACCACCTCGACAAAATCATAAAAGGCATCGGGGCTGTAACCATAGTCGCTGGCCGCCAGCGCGCACACCTTGAATTCAACCCCCAGACTGGCGTAATAGCGCATGCGTTCCACCGCATCCCGGTACTTGTCATAATTTTTTCGGGCAACGGTTACGATTTCCGTTCCATGAATGACAACCTTGATGTCGAGAAATTCCGGCGCCATCTCGTAGGGTGATTCCATCAGCGGATTCATCAGGGAACGGATCCAGTACAGGGCCGCATTGATCTTTTCCGGATTGTCGAAATAGAAGTCATACACCACCTTCTGCTCGGTGTAGGGTGTTTGCACCTCCCGGGAGACGTCCTCACCCGCTCCCGGGGCCGATGTAGAAAACAGGATCGCCGCAGATACACACACCAGAAGACGTTTCATTTCACCACCGCCTGTAGTAACCGGTCATGACCCCAGTATAGATTACCGCCGTAAAGCTGCTGCGGTTGGCTGGAAGCTTCCGTGTCAGAACCTATCTCATAATCCCCCGCGGCCGCGACCGTAGCGGTTTTGGTTCATGGCGCGACGCGGTGAGCGTGGTGTAGCCAATGCTACATGAGCGAGCCGCAACAAAGCCATGGGACAAAATCGCCCGGTCCCCAAGGGGTTGCGGCCGAAATGCGCGCCTGCTGCGTTACCCCGCTTGCCCGTACATCAAGTACTGTGCTGCGCGGTGCGCCTTGCAGGCACGCATTTCGGCCAGCAACGCGGCTCGCGCGGGATTATGAGATAGGTTCTCGTCAATTCATTACCGCTTCGCGGGAGCACGCCCTTCCGGCCCGGTCACCATGCCATGACATCACGTCAGGCATCCGCTGCCGGTTGCTCGCGATGTGTCCGTGCCAGCGCCACGCGTTTTTCATAAGCATCCCGGGCAATCGCGACGTCCTCCAGAAAATAGTCCAGCTCGTCCATGCGCAGTGCCTGTGGCCCATCCACCAGTGCCCGGGCAGGATCAGGATGGAAATCGACCAGGATCATGTTGGCGCCGGCGATGACCCCCTGTGCAGTCACATGGAATACATCCAGAATGCCGTTCGGGGTCACGTCACGCGTTCCGACGGAGTGCGATGGATCGATGCAGACGGGCATCCGGGTCAGTCGTTTGACCACCGGGACATGGGAGAAATCCACGAAGTTGCGATGTGGGTCACCCATATTCGTCTTCATGCCGCGCAAGCCGAAGACCACGCGCCGGTTGCCTTCACTGGCCAGATACTCCGCAGCATTCAGGGATTCCTCCAGCGTGATCCCGAAGCCGCGCTTTAGCAAAACCGGAAATTCCGGTTCCCTGCCGATGACCTTCAACAGTTCGAAATTCTGGGTATTGCGGGTGCCGATCTGCAGCATGACACCGGTGGGGTAACCGGTTACCTCCAGTGCCTCGTGGATCTCCCGGACATGCGAATCATGGGTTACCTCCATGGCGATCACCTTGATGGCGTACTTCCCGGCCAGTTCGAACACCCACGGCAGACAGCTTTTGCCATGCCCCTGGAACGAGTAGGGATTGGTACGCGGCTTGTAGGCGCCCATGCGCGTACACGGCAGAGCGCGCTCGTGCAGGGCGCGCATCATGATTTCCACATGCTGTGGCGTGTCGACGGCACACAGTCCGGCGAAGATGTTCAGATTATCCTGCCCGAAACGTACTCCGTTGTAATCAAAGCTGGTGGGCCGCTTGTCGTCATGGTGGCGACCGAGCACCCGGTACTCCTCGGACACCCGCACTACGCGTTCCACGCAGGGTAAAGCCTCCATATCCTCGATCTGCAGGGTGGCCGTATCTCCCACAAGGTAGATCTCGGTCAGCGTTTGCCGGGTTCCCACTTCATCGTGGACCCGTGTCCGGATATTCTTCAGGTTCGACAAGTGTGCCATCAAGACCCGGTATTCTTCCGAATTCTTTTCAGTATCTGCCCTTAATATCAATATCATGGGATATTTCCTTAATTTACACTATCAACCACTGGCCAGTGCCGGCAATCACAAGATCAAACACCGGCCCGGCACACGGGAAGTGGTCAATCCCTGAAGCGCTGCAACAGCTCTCCGTAGGCATCGATGCGCCGGTCCCGCAGATAGGGCCATACCCGGCGCAACTGCTCACTGCGTCCCGGATCGATTTCGGCAACGATGACCGCGGCCCGGTCTGCAGGCGCCTGGCTGAGGATCTCGCCCTGCGGCCCGATTACGGTACTGCCGCCCCAGAAGCGGATGCCTCCCGTCTGTCCGGACACGTCGGCCTCATGGCCGGTACGGTTACAGCTGAGAACCGGTAGATTGTTGGCGATGGCATGCGCACGCTGAATGGTCAACCAGGCATCATGCTGACGGGTTTGCTCATCGGCGGCATCCCCCGGGTCCCAGCCGATGGCCGTCGGGTAGAGCAACACCTCGGCACCCGCCAGTGCCATCAGACGGGCAGCCTCGGGATACCACTGGTCCCAGCATACCATGACACCCAACTTGCCCACGCTCGTCATTACCGGGTTGAAGCCGAGGTCACCCGGGGTGAAATAGTATTTTTCGTAGTAGCCGGGATCATCGGGTATGTGCATCTTGCGATAACGACCCGCGATTCTGCCATCGGCATCAATAACCACTGCGGTGTTGTGGTACAGACCGGAGGCTCGCTTCTCGAACAGGGAAGTGACAATCACCACTCCGAGTTCGATGGCGAGTTCGCCAAACCGATCTGTCTCAGGGCCGGGGATGGTTTCCGCCAGATTGAAATTCTCCGGGTCTTCCGTCTGACAAAAATAGGTGCGCCCGTGCAACTCCTGCAGCAGGACCAGCCTGGCACCACGGGCCGCGGCTTCCCGGATCCCTGCAGTAGTGGCCGCAAGATTTTCCGCCGGATCGGACGTGCAGGGATGCTGGACCAGCCCGACGATCAGGGTTTGCCTGTTCATGAAATACTTTCTCGCATGGCAAAATGTATGATTCCGGCTGCAGCCGGTCCGCGCAGCGTCGGACATCCAGGGACAGTCGTCCGTAACCGGACTCCCTCCCGCAGTCATCACCCTCTCGACCCGGCAGGATATTACAGTATGCCTTCCGGCAACTGCATTGTAGCGCAATGCAGGCTGCCGAACTGCTGGATCAGGGCCAGGCAGTTGACCGGTACAATATCCCGTTCCGGGAAACAACCCGCCAGCCGCTCCAGTGCCTGTGCATCAGCCGGGTCGTCATAGACCGGTACCAGCACCGCCCCGTTGATCACGAGAAAATTGGTATAGCTGGCGGGTAATCGCTGACCTGCCGCATTGGCGATCGGCCGCGGCAGTGGCAGGGGGACCAGCCGGTAGGGGTGTCCCCGGCTGTTACGAAACGTACCAAGCTGTTGTTCCATCGCCGCGAGTTCCGCATGGTGGACGTCTGCCGGATCAGTACATTTCATATAGGCAATGACCCGGGGCGTGCAGAACCGGGCCAGCATATCGACATGTGAATCCGTGTCATCACCTTCCAGCCACCCGTGTTCCAGCCACAGGGTGTTTTCAATTCCCATGCGTTGCGCGAACAGTTGTTCCATGGCCTGCCTGTCAAAACCGGGATTACGACTATTCACCAGCAGGCAGCGGGAGGTTGTCAGCAGCGTACCCTGCCCATCCGTATCGATACTGCCGCCCTCGAGGATGAACGGGTCCCGCCGGCAAGGGGTTTCACCAAAGGCTCCGGACGCACTGAGCCGCGCAGTGATTACATTATCCAGGGTTGCCGGATATTTTTTTCCCCAGCCATCGAAAGCAAAATCCAGCAATTGCAATCCGCTTGCAGTCGAGACCGCAAGCGGTCCGTAATCCCTGATCCAGGTATCATTGCTCGGTGCGCTGACGAAGCGCACGGCCTGGTGTTGCAGGCCAGCCAGGGAAAGCGCCTCCCTGATGTGACGCCGGTGACCGGAATCATGGCACACCACGAGCAGTGACTCGTGGCGGATGATGTGGGCGGCAATTTCAGTGTAGACGGCTTCGACTGACTCGATGGAATCTTTCCAGTCAGTGTCGGGGTGTGGCCAGGTTAACAGGACCCCGGACTGGGGTGCGGTTTCAGGGACCAGTTGCAGACGGCGCATGGCGTTTGCCAGACACGCGGTACCGCAGCCGGGCGGGACGGGAGATTACCGGGTAGCGGGACGACTCACAACCGAGTGCAACACCAGATCATTCTCGAAAAACACCGAGTAGTTATTATAGTCCCAGCGGGTAATCGGTGGGTGCAGGGGGTTGCCCTCTGTGGATACCGGGGGATATTCCCTTACCGGATTTCCGAAGCTGGCGCGCACGCTGTCCATGTTGGCGCCGGTTCGCGGGGTTTCCACCACGGGGGCCGAGTGGATGCTTTCCATCAGCAACTCATCGGCAGCCACGGGACCTGTCAGCAGGATGGCCAGTGAAAATGCAAACCCTGCAGGGCGTATACTATCCATAGCTAACTCCTTGGTTAATATGATAATTAACTGATTTGTCTCGCTTCGTGTGACTATAGCACCGACGGACAAAATACAAAAGCGGTATTTTGGAATGTGTGACCCGGGTCACCACTACACAGCGCTATGAGAAGTATATCGCCCTGAACCCGGAAAATATTTAATGCCGGCCAGCCGCATTACGGTTCTCCGGGTATCCGTAACTTGCGCGCGGACGCAGCGCCGTTAGCCGTAAGGCGCCTTGGCGTAGCCAGCGCGTTCCCTGGTGTCCCGCAGTTGCGCCGCACGGGGCAATTTCTGCAGGTATGGGTCTGACAGGGTGATTGAACATATAATTGGCAGCAGGTTTCCCGGTACTTTGCAGCATGTCTCGCCTGCATGCACACAACGGGGAGCGTCAGAAACAGGAACGCCACATGCAAGGCCGCTGACCACGCGACCTGGATTTATGTGCCATGCTGTAATTACCTTGCCGCCACCACAACCGGGGTGAAAAACGATGACCGAAGCGACAGCAGCAGAAATCCGTTTTTATAATGCCAACCCCGAACACGCAGACTTCTATCGCGAGATTATCGACAGCCTCAGCCAGCGGCCATACCGCATCCCGCCGAAGTTCTTTTATGACAAGGAAGGGTCGCGTTTGTTCGAGCGCATCTGTGATCAACCCGAGTATTATCCTACCCGAACTGAAATGGCACTGCTGGAACAGTTCGCCGGAGAAATAACCGAGTTGGCCGGAGGGACCGGCTGTTTCCTGGTGGAACCCGGGAGTGGCAGCTGCGAGAAAGTCCGCACACTGCTCGACCCCCTCAAGCCGAACACTTACATCCCCATGGACATCTCCTGCGAACACCTGCGGGAAGCAGCGCACGGGGTTGCCAGTGAATACCCCTGGCTCGATGTGCATGCAGTGTGCGCGGACATTACGGAAACAGTGTCATTACCCTTTATCCCGGAGCAGGCGACGCGTGTTGTATTCTACCCCGGTTCCAGTATCGGGAACTTTGAACCCCTCGAAGCCGAGGCGTTCCTCGGTGATCTTGCACACCTTGCCGGTCCGGGCGGGGGAGTGCTGGTTGGTGTTGACCTGAAAAAAGACCCCGCATTACTGCACGCCGCCTACAATGACGCACGTGGCATCACCGCCGCTTTCAACCTGAACCTGCTGGAAAGAATAAACCGCGAACTGAATGGCGATTTCAATGTCGCGGACTTCGATCATCACGCCTTCTACAATGCATCAGCGGGCAGGATCGAGATGCATCTGGTGAGCAAATGCCGGCAACACGTCAACATCGACGGCCACCGCTTCGAGTTCGGGAAAAACGAACATATTCATACCGAAAATTCCTACAAATACACGATCGAGGAATTCCGTGCACTGGCACGACGTGCCGGTCTCGAACCCTGCGCCGTGTGGACCGACAGCGCGGCCCTGTTCAGCCTGCATTTCCTGCGTTTCGCGGGCAGCCCGGCCTGCCGATTCGCATAATCATGCCGGCCCGGAAACTCTGTGTAGCCCCGATGATGGACTGGACCGATCGGCACTGCCGTTATTTTCTGCGGCAGATCTCCCGGCATTGCCTGCTGTATACCGAGATGATCACCACCGGCGCGCTGCTACATGCTGATCCGGAACGTGCGCTGCGCTTCAGCCCCGGAGAACATCCCGTTGCCCTGCAGCTCGGCGGCAGCAACCCGGACGCACTGGCGCAGGCCGCACACATGGGTGCAACTCACGGTTATGACGAAATCAACCTGAATCTTGGTTGTCCCAGCGACCGGGTACAGTCCGGACACTTCGGTGCCTGCCTGATGGCAGAACCGGAACTGGTTGGCGACTGTGTAACGGCGATGCTTGGCGCGGTGTCTATACCAGTGACCGTCAAACTGCGTATCGGCATCGATGATCAGGATTCCTATGAAAATCTGGTCCGGTTCACCGCCGGACTGGCACAGGCCGGCTGCAGGACATTCATTGTACATGCACGCAAGGCCATCCTCAGTGGCTTGAGCCCGAAGGAGAACCGGAGTGTGCCACCGCTGGAATATGCCACGGTGTATCGATTGAAACAGGATTTCCCCGGCCTGGAAATCATATTGAATGGCGGCATCACCAGCCTGGACGAGGTTGCCATGCACCTCGAACATGTCGATGGTGTCATGCTGGGCCGGGAAGCCTATCATAATCCCTGGATACTCGCGGAAGCCGACGCCCGGTTCTTCGCCGCTCCGCAGCCACCGGTAACCCGCGACAGCGTTATCGAACACCTGCTGCCCTATATCGAAAGGGAACTGCAACGGGGGACCGCACTCAAACAGATCACACGGCATATACTGGGACTTTATCGTGGTATACCCGGCGCGCGCGACTGGCGGCGCTATCTAAGCCGGCATGCACCGCTACCCGGTGCCGGAACAGAGGTGGTACGCAATGCACTGGAGGCCGCTAACCGGACCAGGTCATACGACAGGTACCTGCACGATAGTAGCCAAGGATATGGATAACGTCATTCTGGTCGCAACCATTGCGTTCACTTCACAAATCGGGTTGCGCGTCCACACACAGCCCTGGCCGACCCGGGAAAAATCATGACCCGGAAACAGGATCTGGTGGTAATCGGTGGTGGCCCGGGCGGGCTGGTGGTTGCCAGTGTCGCGGCGCAACTCGGCCTGCGGGTGACACTGCTCGAGAAATCGGACCGGCTGGGCGGGGATTGTCTCCACAGCGGTTGCATACCCAGCAAGACCCTGATCCACTCAGCGCGTGTGGCGCACCTGATGCGTACTGCCGCACGCTACGGCTTGCCGGGCGGTATACCCGAAATCGACATGGACAGGATCATTGATCGCATCGATACGGTGATCGGGCAGATCCAGACGCATGATGACCCGGAACGCTTCCGCAGCTATGGCTGTGACGTCCGGTTCGGTGCCGCCAGGTTCACCGGCCCCCATGAAGTAACGGTTGACGGCGAGATGATCACAGCCAGGCGCTTTGTCGTTGCCACGGGATCACAACCGGCCATCCCGCGGATTCCGAATCTCGTGGAAACCGGCTTCGAGACCAACGAGACCATCTTCAAACGCCGCGAACTGCCGCCCCGACTGGCGGTAATCGGTGGCGGGCCGGTCGGCCTGGAACTGGCGCAGGCCTTCGCGCGCCTTGGCAGCCAGGTCAGCATCATTGAACTCGGCAACAGGATCCTGCCGGTTGCGGATGCAGACGTATCTGAGAATCTTGCCCGGGTGCTGGAAGGCGAGGGCATTGTGCTGCATACCGGGGTCAAGATCGAACATGCACGCCGCGACGGTGACAGCCGGCAACTGGCACTGTCCAGCGGGGCAACGGTCGAGTGCGAGCGGATTCTGGTCGCTGCCGGCCGGCAGCCCGCCATACACGGGCTGGGACTTGACCAGGCGGGAGTGGAATACACCCCGCAAGGGATCGTCGTCGATCGCCGGCTGCGTACCAGCCAGCGCCACATCCATGCCATCGGTGATGTCTGCGGGCCGCACCAGTTTACCCATATGGCCGAATACCAGGCCGGGGTGGTCCTTGCCCGCCTGCTCTTCAGAATTCCCCGCAAGGTGGATTACCGTGTGGTTCCCAGGGTGATTTTTACCGATCCGGAGGTGGCCTTTATCGGGCTCTCGGAAGATCAGGCAAAGCACCAGGGGCTCAGGTATGATATCGCGCGGTTTCCGGTGCATGACATTGACCGGGCGGTCACCGAGGGGGTGAGTGAGGGATTTATCAAGATACTGATCGTAAAGGGCCGGGTGACAGGTGCCAGTCTGATGGCACCCCATGCCGGAGAAATGATTCATGAACTTGCCCTGGCAATGCAGGTCAATGCAAAGGTCAGGAAAATTACCGGACTGATACATGCCTATCCAACCTGGTCGCAGATACACCGGCGTGCCGTCAATGCCCGGTACTCGGGATTTCTGTATTCCGGCAAGGTCAGGCTGCTGGTCCGGACGCTTAACCGGATTCTGCCCTGAGGCGGATGGATACCCGGCATCCCGGCTAACGTGCTGAAGATGTGATGCATGCAACCCTGCCATTACTGATACAAAGTGATTTTCCCGCCATTCACCGCGGGCAACTGGAAACCCTGCAGGTCAACCTGGGCTACCGCTGTAATCAGTCCTGCCTTCATTGCCATGTCAATGCCGGCCCGCAGCGGAAAGAGGTTATGACGGCCGCAACCGTAGAGGACGTTATCCACTACCTCCGTGACGCACCGATCCACACCCTGGATCTGACCGGTGGTGCACCCGAGCTGAATCCGGGCTTCAAACGGCTGGTTGCAGCGGCACGCGAGCGCGGGCTCAGGGTAATCGACCGCTGCAACCTGACGGTGCTGCTGGAGAGCGGGCAGGAAGACACGGCCCGGTTCATGGCCGATAATCAAGTTGAAATAGTTGCCTCACTACCTTGTTACATAAAGACTAATGTAGAGAATCAGAGGGGTAGCGGGGTATTTAACGCCAGCCTGGAAGCACTGGGATTATTGAACGGACTGGGCTACGGTGAGGCGAACTCTGGACTGGTACTGAATCTTGTGTTTAATCCGCAGGGAGCGGTCCTGCCACCGCCGCAACAGGAACTCGAGCGGGATTACCGGAAACATCTTGGTGAGCAGTACAACCTCCGGTTCAACCGGCTGCTTGTCATCACCAACATGCCCATCCAGCGCTTCGGCAGCACGCTGGTATCCAGAGGACAGTTCGCCGACTACATGAACCTGCTGCGCAGTGCACACCGGGATGCCAACCTGGCAGGAGTGATGTGCCGGTCGCTGCTCAGCATCGACTGGCAAGGCTATGCCTACGACTGTGATTTCAACCAGATGCTGGGGCTGGCAGCCGTGATACATGACCGGCCGAAAACCCATATCGCGGATCTCAACGGTGCGGATCTCTGTGGCAATGAAATCATGGTCGCCAATCATTGTTATGCATGTACGGCGGGACAGGGCTCGAGTTGTGGTGGTGCTGTTGATCCATAAATCGCAGGCCGGTATGGCTGCTGCGGATACCGGGTGATTGTAAATTGAAAACTGCCAGCGAGGTACACGATGGACGTTGAACACAGCGTCAGGGAACGCTATTCGCAGGGTGCGCGGGAGCGCGAGGAGTCCCTGTGCTGTCCGGTCAGTTACGACACGGGTTTGCTGGACATCCTGCCGGAAGAAATCATTGCCAAGGATTACGGTTGCGGTGATCCATCCCGTTATGTACGGGAAGGTGACGTGATACTCGATCTGGGTTCCGGTGGCGGCAAGATCTGTTACCTGGCGGCACAACTGACAGGAGAACACGGGCAGGTAATCGGCGTCGACATCAATGAGGAAATGCTGGCACTGGCGCGTAAATACCGGGGGCTGATGGCCGGCAGGCTCGGTAACGACCGGGTCAGGTTTTTAAAAGGCCATATACAGGATCTGGCGCTGGATCCGGAGGCATTGCAGGAGCGCCTGCAGCAACACCCGGTCAGCAGTCCACAGGATTACGCGGAACTGAGAGCGTGGGAGCACCACCAGCGTAATGAGCAGCCGCTGATTGCCGATGCCTCTGTCGATCTGGTCATCTCCAACTGCGTGTTGAACCTGGTGCCGGATCACGAGAAACGGCAACTGGTCGCCGGAATCTTCCGCGTACTGAAACCCGGGGGACGCGTCGCCATTGCGGATATCGTCAGCGACCGGCCGGTACCGGTGGAACTCAAGAAAAATGCCGAGTTATGGAGTGGCTGCATTTCCGGCGCCTTTCAGGACACTGAATTCCTGCAGACCTTTGTGGACAGCGGTTTCCATGCCGTCTGCTATGACAAATGGGAAGCAGAACCCTGGCGGGTTGTGGAAGGTATCGCATTCCGCTCGGTCACCCTGACGGCGGTCAAGGCGTACCCGGCAGGATCCGGCAAGGAGCTGCGAGAGGTAATCTACCGGGGACCCTTTGCGGAAGTCACCGATGAATCCGGCCGGCATTACCCGCGCGGTGCACGAATTGCCGTTTCCGCCGGGAAACTGGCCAGCCTGACGGGCACCGCCTATCGCGACGCCTTCATCGATGCGGATGCCGGTAATGCCCGCGGTACCGCTCCCTGCTGCACACCATCACCGCAGGATATATCCGCGCTGAAAACCGGCAATGACAGCTGCTGCGGCTGACAACCCCGGAATTTCCGTCATCGTGCCGGCGCTGAACGAGGCCGGCACCATCCAGGCGACTCTTCAGGCACTGCAGGCGATGCGGCGGCGCGGGCATGAGCTGATCGTCGTCGATGGCGGCAGTACGGATGCTACCGTCCATCGCTGCCAGTCACTGGCCGACCGGGTACTGCATGCGTCCCGGGGCCGGGCACGGCAAATGCAGGCCGGCGCCGAACAGGCACAGGGCAGCATCTTCTGGTTTCTGCATGCGGATA
>Ga0210064_1000445_pt1 | contig 19867 bp, 16 predicted proteins | sample Muzzi_CordC_D2_FD_185531 | JGI IMG/M metagenome (GOLD analysis project Ga0210064, IMG submission 185531) | Wetland microbial communities from San Francisco Bay, California, USA, that impact long-term carbon sequestration - Muzzi_CordC_D2 (SPAdes) | ecosystem: Environmental > Aquatic > Marine >...
CCGGCCGCCAGTCCATCCCGCACAGCCCGCCGCTCTGGAGCGCCTGCACGGTCCTCAGCACCTCCGACGGGCTCCGACCCGCCGTGAGGTCGTTGACGCTCATGGAGCGGATCGATCCCTGATCGTCGACCACGACCGTCGCCCGGTACGCCACCCCCTGGTCCTCCTTGAGCACGCCGAAAGCCCGACTCAAGGCGTGGTTGGTGTCGGCCACCACCGGATGGGTGATCTCCTCCGGAAAGGTCTTCCGGTCGGCGAACCAATGTTGGTGGCTGTAGAAGGAGTCCGTGCTGGCGCCGATGACCTCCACGCCGGCGGTGCGGAAGTCGTCGAGAAGGGACTGGAAGCCGCGAATCTCCGTCGGACAAACGAAGGTGAAGTCGAGCGGGTACCAGTAGATCACGTGCCACTTCCCCTGGTAGTCCTCGCGGCTGATGTTCACTTCCTCGCCATTCAGAAAGGCGGTGGCGCACCACTGCGGCTCACACTGTCCGACCATGCTCATTTGGTTCTCCTGTTTTCGAGTTCATCGCGTCCGCCGCGCATCGAGGCGGATCGAACGAGGAAGCCGAGGTGAAGTGGTCGACCCGATTTGCCCCGTGGGGGGTTGCTGGATTCGGCCACAGACCATCCTAGGTGATGTTGGATTATTATCAAGATTTTATCTGTACATTACTGAATTTTTGTCCTAGAATTCTCCACGGACGAACCATGAATCGGATTCGAGCAATGACGACTCCCACCCACCCCATCATGGGATCGACCGGCGGCATCGGTCGCGTCCTGTGCGAGCGCCTAGCCCAATTCGGCGACTCCTTCGTGCTCGCTGGTCGCGACCCGGAGCACCCGAACGAGCGGGCCGCGGCCCGCCAGGGCGGTCGGATCGGGACGTCGTGACTTCCGAAGAGTCGTACCCTTCCCAGTAACCCTTCAATCAGGGAGACGTTATGAGTTCCAACGAGCAGGTCGTAGAGGCGCTGTCGAGGCTTCTCGCAGACACCTACACGCTCTACCTCAAGACCCACAACTACCACTGGAACGTGACCGGACCCATGTTCAACACGCTCCATACGCTCTTCGAGACCGAGTACACGGAGTATGCGTTGGCGGTGGACGAGATCGCCGAGCGCATCCGAGCCATCGGCGCGCGTGCGCCGGGCAGCTACACGGAGTTCGCCGAGCTCGCGTCGGTGAAGGAGGACCGCGGCTCTCCCCCGGCCATGGAGATGATCGAGAATCTCGTCGCGGATCAGGAAGCCACGGTGGCGTCGGCGCGCAAGGTCGTCGAAGTGGCCGAAGCGGCTGGCGACAATGCGACGGCCGATCTGGGGGTGCGCCGCATCGAGACCCACCAGAAGAACGCCTGGATGCTGCGGAGCCATCTGGAGTAGCGGACCAGCGAGCGAACTCCCGGGCTCGAAGCGCACGTCTTCCCCGGCGCCCGCTGCACCGGACGGCGCTCGCAAGCGAAGCCGGTCAGCTTGGAGGAGTGATTGCGCGTGACCAGGTCGGAACGAATGTCTGAAGTCGAAGAGTCCGATGTCGGTGGGTGCACCCGCTGGTTCCAGCTGCTGGTCTGCGTGCTTTCCCTGGCGCTGCTGAATGCCTGCGCGACCGATCGAGTCCCTCCGCTGGAGGCCATGGATCGCACGGTGGACCTGGAGCGGTTCATGGGAGACTGGTACGTGATCGGGTTCATTCCCATCAGCTTCCCGTTCTTCAGCGAGGAAGGTGCCCACAACGGCGTCGAAAGCTACCGACTCACCGACGAGGGGGTCATCGAGACCACCTACACCTTTCGCGACGGCGGTTTCGACGGTCCGGAGAAACGCTTCACGCCAAAGGGGTGGGTGTATGACCATGACACCAACGCCGAATGGCGAATGCAGTTCGTGTGGCCCTTCAACGCGGCCTACCTGATCGTCTACCTCGACCAGGATTACCAGCAGACCATCATCGGCGTACCCGACCGCAACAATGTCTGGATCATGTCTCGGAAGCCGCAGATGAGCGAACGCGATTATCAGCGGATGCTCGGCTACGCAGCAAGCCTCGGCTACGACCTCGCAAAAGTGAAGCGCGTGCCCCAACAGTGGCCGCGCGAATGAGAACAGCAGACGAATCCCAAAGGAGAATCCGATGCGACTCCGTTCCCTACCGCTGACGACCGTCCTATCAGATCGTGATTTCAGCAGTCGTGCCGTCGAGCTCGGCCCTCGCTCAGGACGAGCCGAAGTCGAACCAGTTCTGGTGGCCTGAGCGGCTGGACCTGTCGCCCCTGCGCGACCACGACCCCTCCTCGAACGCCTATGGCGAGGACTTCGACTACGCCCAGGCGTTCGCCAGCCTGGACCTCGAGGCCGTCAAGCAGGACCTCGAGAAAGTCATGACCACGTCGCAGGACTGGTGGCCGGCCGACGACGGCCACTACGGCCCCCTGTTCATCCGCATGGCCTGGCACAGCGCCGGCACCTACCGCGTGGCCGACGGCCGCGGCGGCGCCGGCGGCGGCCAGCAGCGCTTCGAGCCGCTGAACAGCTGGCCCGACAATGCCAACCTCGACAAGGCCCGTCGCCTGCTCTGGCCGATCAAGCAGAAGTACGGCCGCAACATCTCCTGGGCCGACCTGATGGTCCTCGCCGGCACCGTTGCCATGGAGGACATGGGCTTCGAGACCTTCGGCCTCGCCGGAAGTAGAAGGTCGATCGCGCAACCCCGAAGTATCGACTGGCTTTTCGCACATTTCCGATCTCCTCGGCGTGCTCGATGACTCGCTTCTTACGATGGATCTCCCGGCGCTCATGAGTCATTCAGATCTCCTCGGTCCTCTTGTACGCTCATCATGACGAGATGGTCCGGCTCAATCTGGAATTTCACAATTGGGTCCAATTCGTCGGCAGTGGCGCGTCGTCGCCTCGATCGACCGTGTGGCAGAGCATCGAACGGAAGGAATGAACTCGACGGAAGGAATGGGCCCGACTAGTGGGCTCCCGTCGGAGTCCCCGGGGCGTACGGGGCCCGGCCGTCTGCACGATCAGGAGAATTCCGAACGGGTGCTGGGCCCATCATGGGGGGCCCACGCCCTCGAGAGCGCCGGCGGCTGGGCCACGCGCTCGGGGTCAGCGCTGCTGGAGGGCGCGTTGCAACGCCCCCATCATGTCGTTTTGACTGCGCTTCGAGACGCCTGCCGCCGCGACGAGCTGTGAGCCGTGGAAGGTGCCCGGGTATTGGTGCAGCTCGACCGGCACCCCTGCACGCAGCAGCCGCAGCGCGAACTCGATGCCCTCGTCGCGCAGCGGATCGAACTCCATCGTCGAGATGAAGGCCGGCGGCAGACCCGAGAGATCCTCCGCGATCGCGGGCGAGGCGTAGGGCGAGACGTCGCCTGGCGCATCACCGAGGTAGCAACGCCAGCTCTCGATCGCGTTGGGCCGGTTCCAGAGCGGCGTGTCGACGAAGTCGCGCATCGACGGCGTTTCGAGGCGATGGTCGAGCTCGGGCATGCCCAGCACCTGAAGGCAGAGCTTCGGCCCGCCGCGATCGCGCGCCATCAGCGCGAGTCCGGCGCAAAGGCCGCCGCCCGCGCTCTGGCCCATCAGCGCCATGCGCTCGCGATCGACGGCGAGCGCATCGGCCTCGCCCGCCAGCCAGCACAGGGCCGCATAGCAGTCTTCGATGCCCGCCGGAAACCGGTGCTCCGGCGCGAGCCGGTACTCGACCGAGACGACGACGGCGCCGGTCGCACGTGTGGTCGCCACGGCGCTGAGATGCTCGAACTCGATCGAGCCGAAGCAGAAGCCGCCGCCGTGCACGTAGAGGACCGCGGGACGCGGAGCGCCGTCGCCGCTCGCCTCGGGGCGATAGACGCGCACGCGAACGTCCGGCGCGCCGGGCGGGCCCGGCACGGTGCGATCGGCGAAGACGACCCCCTGCTCCGCATTCGGCGGTGCGGGCACCATCTTCACCATTTCCTCCATCTGCGCTCGGGCCGCTCCGATGTCGGACCAGTCCGACTCGACGGGCAGCATCGGTACGATGGGGGCGATCTCGGGGTCGTAGGCACGTCTGGTCACGGGCTCCCTCCGGCGTCGGTCGTGTGGACCACAGTCTGCTTCATCGCTTCGGTTCGATCTTGCCACTTCGATGGCCGCCAGCTCGGAGGTGGCGGGTGACGCGCCGGCCCGGGCGACGCCGGCGGGCAGGCTGGTCGACAGCAACGACAGGGCGGCGAGGCGGCTTTGCATCTCGAATCGACCGATCTTACGCGGGCTGCGGCGCAGGCTTACGACGCCGATAGACGGGCGCGAGCACGGCCGCGACCGCGAGCAGCGTCGGGCTCCACAGCGAGGGGAACACGAACCAGGACGGAACGGTCCCCCCGACCAACCAGCTGCCCAGTGCGACGAGGGCGCAGAACAGGCTCACCGCAGCGGCCGTGGTGCGGGCGAGGCCCAGCCACAGGCGACGGCGCGGCTCGGCCGGATCGTCACCGTGCTGGCGCGCGATCGGATTCCAGAAGCCGGGCGGCCGCACGCGGGCGTAGAACTCGCCCACGCGCTGCCGGTCGTGGGGCGGGTGCAGCAACGAGACGGCGACACCCGCCAGGGTCGCACCGAGGGCGACCAGCAGCAGACGCAGCGCCTCCTGGTCGCCGGGCAGCAGCGCGATCAGGATCGGCGACAGCACGGTGGAGGCGATGATGCAGGTCAGCTCGCCGGCCGCGGTGACACGCCACCACAGCCAGCGCAACAGCAGCATCACGCCCATGCCCGCACCCAGCAGCAGGCTGATCTGCCAGGCGGTCTGGATCGAGGACAGCTGGGTCATGATCAGCAGCGACAGCACGACGATGAGCAGGTTGGACAGACGCGCCACGGTCACCAGCTCCGCAGGTGTCGGCTCGCGTCGCTTCAGCACGCCGCAGTAGACGCGGCCGTAGAGGTCGTTGGTCAGGTACGACGCGCCCCAGTTCATGTGCGTGTCGAGCGTGGAAGCAAGGGCGGCGAGCATGGCGGTGAGCAGCACCCCGCGCAGGCCGCTGGGCAGCAGCTCGGCCATGCCGCGCACGTAGCTGGCCTCGCGCTCGGCCACGAAAGCGTCGCTGGCGCCCGGCTCGAAGAGCACCAGCAGGCCGACACCGATGGGCAGCCACAGCAGGCTTCGCAGGAAGATCTGCACCCAGGCGAAGACCAGCGTCGCCTGGGTGGCGTCGGCGTCGCTGCGGCAGGCCATGCAGCGCTGGGCCAGGTAGCCGGTGCCGTCGGCGTTCATCTGGATCAGCCACTGCAGGCCCAGCACCGCCAGCAGCGCACCGCCCACGCCGTGGGCCTGGCCGGGGGTGAAGGCGAGCAGCTCCGAAGCGCGCAGGCCGTCGGGGTGGCCCTCGAGCACGGCGGGCAGGCGAGCGCCGATCGCGGACAGGCCGCCGGCGGCGTCGACCACGTAGAAGGCGTAGACCGCGGTGCCGCCCAGGGCCAGCCCCAGCTGCAACAGATCCGTGCGTACCACGCTGCGCAGGCCGCCGGTGGTGGAATAGAAGGTGGTCAGCGCCAGGATCGCCAACAGCGAGATCAGGTTGTCGGTGGTGTGCGTCCACTGGTCCGCCCCGGCTGCCGTGCTCAGCGGTACGCCCACCGCCTGGACCACGGACATCAGCGAGGAGAAGAGCCCGTCGGGAAGCCACTGGTGCCAGACCAGGAAGGGCTCGGCGATGCGCGCTGCGGCGAACAGCACCATCGCCAGCACCGTGCAGTTGAAGACGACCCCGAAGTACAAAGCCTTGACCGCGCGCAAGATCAGCGCTGCGCGCCCGCCGTAGCGCAGCTCGCTGAGCTCGGCGTCGGTGAGCACGCCGGCGCGCCGCCAGCACGGCGCCAGCAGGAAGCCCAGCAGCAGAAAGGCCAGTGCGTAGATCCACAACCGCCACAGGCCGAAGATGCCGGTGGTGGCGATCAGCCCGGTGACCAGCAGCGGGGTGTCGGCGGAGAACTGGGTGGCCGCCATGCTCAGCCCGGCGTGCGTGCCGGACAGCGAGCGGCCGGCGAGGAAGTACTCGCCCAGGCCGCGCGAGGCGACCCGGCGGCCTGCCAGGCCGGAGGCCACCGCATAGGCCACGAAGGCCAGCAGGATGAGCGCGTCGAGCGTGTCCATGGCGTGTCGCGAGTGGACGGGCGCGTCCGACGAACGCGTCCCCCCGCGCGGCATCCTACAACAACCGCGCGCGGTGTCGGGCCACCGGCGCGTGCGCCGGCCGGGATGGTTGCCGACTCGAAGCTCTCGCAGCTGTTGCCGGGATGCCGCGCGGCCATGCGACCTGCGAGGCGCTCGACCGTCGCCCTCCGCCTCAGACGATCCGGCTGGTCTTGTCGCCCCAGTAGCGATCCTTGAGCAACCGCTTGTAGAGCTTGCCGGTGGGGAGACGGGGGAGCTCCGCGTCGAAGTCGACCGAGCGCGGGCACTTGTAGGCCGCCAGTCGTTCCCGCGCGAAGGCGAGCAGCTCATCGGCCAGCGACTCGTCCGCGTTCGCACCTGCGACCGGCTGGACGATGGCCTTCACCTCTTCACCGAACTCCGGATGCGGCACGCCGATCACGGCCACGTCCTCGACCTTGGGGTGCATGATCAGCTCGTTCTCGATCTCCTGTGGATAGATGTTGACGCCGCCGGAGATGATCATGAACGACGTCCGATCGGTCAGGTAGAGGTAGCCCTCCTCATCGGCGTAGCCGATGTCGCCGAGGGCCGTCCAGGTGGGATGCTGCGGATGTTGGGCGCTCCGCGTCTTCTCCACAGCCTTGTGGTAGGCAAAGGGCAGCTGGTCTCGCTCGAAGTACACGATGCCTGGCTCTCCGGTCGGAAGCTCCGTGCCGTCCTCGTTGCAGATGCGGATCCTACCCATCACGGCGCGGCCGACGGTTCCAGGATGGGCGAGCCAGTCCTCGGGACCCACGTACGTCAAGCCGTTCATCTCGGTTCCTCCGTAGTACTCGTGCAGGATCGGCCCCCACCAGGCGAACATCTCCTCCTTCACCTTTCGCGGGCAGGGCGCCGCGGCGTGGATCGCCACTCGGTGCGCGGAGAGATCGAAGCGTGCGCGCTCTTCCTCCGGGAGCTTCAGCAAGCGCGAGAACATGGTGGGCACCCACTGGCTGTGTGTGACGGCGTACTGCTCGAGGGCTCGCAACGCGTCACGGGCGTCGAAGCGGCCCATCATGACGACCGTTCCGCCGAGAGACTGGATGGATGTCGTGAAGCCGATGGGCGCCGAGTGGTAGAGAGGAGCGGGCGAGAGGTACACCGTGTCGGCATCCGCGCGAAACAGGCTCTTCAGCGTGAGGTCCATTGCCAGCCCTTTCGAAGCCGGCCGGCCCGAGAGCGGTCGCGCGATCCCCTTCGGTCGCCCGGTGGTGCCCGAGCTGTAGAGCATGAACTCGCCGAGCGGCTGTTCTTCCAGGGGCTCGGCGGGCTGCTCGTTCAGCACCTCCTCGTAGCTTTCGAAGCGCTCCGAGGCGCCTTCGGGCGGTCCGTCGACCACCAGGAAGCGCTCGCAGCCCGGTGCATGCTCGGGAATCTCCGACGCGGTCTCATGCACGCAGCGCGACGACACCAGCACACGGGCGCCACAGTCGTCCACGATGTACCCGGCCTCCGGTCCGGTCAGGTAGCGGTTGACGGTCGTGAGATAGAGCCCGGAACGGAGCGCCGCCCAGGCGATTTCGAAGTAGCGGAGGTGATTCTCGAGGAAGACCGCGATGTGGTCGCCCGGACGCAGGCCTTCGGACCACAGCAGCTGCGCGAGCCGGTTGGAGCCGGCATCGAGGTCGGCGTAGCTCACCACCTCGCCCGTGCCCGCATGGATGGCGGCGGCCCTGTCCGGGATGTTCTGGGCGTGGAATCCCGGATCCATGCGCTTCGGCCTCCATCGCTGCTTCCCGCGTCTTCCAAACTATGATACTAATTTGGCCATTGCAAGAGACCGGTCGCTCCGCGCGAGGTGCCGCGCAACCCGCTCGTGGGAGGAGGCAGGCATGGCCAGCTATCAGGGCGAGATCTTCGACGCCGACAACCACTACTACGAGGCGCACGACGCCTTCATCCGGCACGTGCCGAAGCGGATGCGCTCCCGCTGTGTGGAGTGGGTCGAGCTCGAGAACGGGCGCAAGTACCAGGTCGTCGGCGGCAAGATCGATCGCTCCGGAAATCCCACCTTCGACCCCATCTCCAGGCCGGGCGTGCTGCGCGAGTACTTCAGCGGCAACCCGCGCGGCCTGACCAGCGCCGAGCTGATTCGCTCCTCGCTCGAGCCGATGCCGCCCGAGTACATGGACCGCGACGCACGGATTGCGCGAATGGACGCGCAGGGCGTCGCGGGCGCCTGGCTGTTCCCCACGCTGGGCGTGCTCTACGAGGAGCCGCTGAAGAAGGACGTAGACGCGCTGTGCACGACCTTCGGCGCCTTCAATCAGTGGCTGGAGGAGGACTGGGGGCTCACCTACAAGGATCGCATCTTCACTTCGCCCTACATCACCTTGGCCGATGTCGACTGGGCCTGCGAGCAGCTCGAGTGGGCGCTCGTCCGCGACGCGCGCATCCTGGTGATGCGGCCCAGCGCCGTCTTCACGCGAAGCGGGCCGCGCAACCCTGGCCACCAGGACTTCGATTCGTTCTGGGCCCGCGTGAACGAAGCCGGTATCACCGTGGTGGCCCACATCGGCGCCACCCGCCACGACAGCAACGGCTACGACGTTCGAAGCCTCGACCCCCTCGGCCTCGGCCCACGTCCGAGTGTCACGAACTTTCACCGCGCCCGGAACATCAACGACTTCCTGGCGAGCATGGTGTTCGACCGGCTCTTCGAACGCTTCCCCAACCTGCGCATCGCCTCGGTCGAGAACGGCTCGGAGTTTCTCGGCGATCTGCTGCGCAGCCTCGATCGCACCAGGGAGCGCGTCCGCGGTTACTTCAAGGAAGACCCCGTGGACGTATTCAGGCAACACGTCTGGATCAATCCCTTCTGGGAGGACGACGTCGCCGAAGTGATCGGACACATGGGCGCCGACCGGGTGATCCTCGGGTCGGACTGGCCACACATGGAGGGCTTGGAGCACCCGAGGGACCTTCTCGACGAGCTGGACGGAATTGCAGCCGCTGACCAGGACAAGATCCTCTTCCGGAACGCGGCGGCGCTGAACGAGCGTCGCCCCCTCTGACTCGACAGGAGTGGTGTGGATGACCGACATCGACGGCTTCGACCTGATCTCGCCGCAGGCCTACGGCGAGCGTGGCGTCCCCCACGATCAGTGGCGCGCGCTGCGAAAGCTGGACCGGCTGCACCATTGTGCGCCGGAGGGATTCGACGCCTTCTATCCCGTGGTGCGCCACGACCAGATCAGCGAGATCTCGAAGCGGCCGCAGCGCTTCCTCAATAGCCTGGGCATCGTGCTCGAGAGCCGGGAGCAGAAGCGGATCCTCGAAGCGAACCAGGGAATCGGGCAAATGCGCGCCATTCTCGTGATGGATCCGCCGGAGCATCGCGACTATCGCAAGGTCGCCGCCCCCTGGTTCACGCCGCGTGCCATCGCCCGCATCGCCCCGATCGCCGAGGAGAGCGCCCGCTCCCTGGTGGACGGGCTGGTCGAGCGTGCCAGCGGCGGCGAGGGAGAATGTGAGTTCGCGAACGAGATCGCCGCCGCACACCCGCTGCGCGTGCTCTCCACGATTCTCGGGGTGTCGCGCGAGCTGGAGCCCCAGCTGCTCCGACTCACGAACGCGCTGTTCGCCGCGGACGACCCCGACCTCCAGCGCACGGGCGAAGATCGGAGTCAGGCGGTGATGGCGCTGGCGATGGAGTTCGTCCAGCTCTTCAACGGGATCATCGAAGACCGCCGCGCGAACCCGCGGGACGATCTGGCGACCGTGCTCGCCAATGCGACGGTGAACGGGGAGCCCATGGGGATGATGGAGACCCTCGGCTACTACCTGATCACCTTTACTGCAGGACACGACACCACGAAGAACGCCCTGGCTGGCGGCATTCACGCCCTGGCCGAGCACCCGGGCGAGTTCGAGAAGCTGAAGCGGAATCCGGATCTGGTGCCCAGCGCGGTGGAGGAGATCCTGCGCTGGGTGTCACCGGTCAACTACATGAAGCGCGTCGTGGCGGAGGACACGGAGTTTCGCGGGCAGAAGCTCCGCGAAGGCGAGAACCTCGTGCTCTTCTACGCCTCGGCGAATCGGGACGAGTCGGTCTTCGAGGATCCCTGCAGCTTCCGCATCGACCGCGATCCGAACCGGCACCTCGCGTTCGGGATCGGCGAGCACTTCTGTCTCGGCGCCCACCTGGCCCGCCAGTCGCAGCGCGCGTTGCTGCGGGAGCTGGTCGGCCGGATCGACGCTCTGGAGCTCGCGGGTGCCCCGGTCCAGATCGCGTCCAGCTTCGTCGTGGGCTTGAAGCAGCTCCCGATTCGCTATCGACTGAGCCAGGCCGCAGCTTCCTGACCAGGAATTCGAACCCCGAGGAGGACGGCAACGGGATGGATGTGAACACGGACTACGAAGACATCCGCTACGAAATCGAGGACGGCCGCGCGCGCATTACGCTTTCGCGTCCCAGGACGCACAACGCGATGACGCCCAGGCTTCTCGAAGAGCTCGAGCACGCGCTCTGGGAGGCGGACGATGACTGTGCCGTGCACAGTGTGATCCTGCGAGGCGAGGGCGCCTCGTTCTGCTCCGGCTACGACCTCACGACGCTTGGCGGCAAGCGGCGGCCCGGCCATCGAGCGGGCCGCAGCCACGACGACGATGTCTGGCTGATCGAGCAGAACAACCGCCGTATCCGGACGCTCTGGGAGATGCACAAGCCCTCCATCGCGCAGGTGCACGGCAACTGCCTCGCGGGAGGAACGGATCTCGCGATGGCGTGCGACATCGTGATCGCCGCGGAGGATGCCCGCATCGGATTCCCCGCCGCGCGCGCGATGGGCGCTCTGCCCAACAACCTCTGGATGTATCACTGCGGCCCGCAGTGGGCGAAGCGGCTGCAGCTGACCGGGGACTCCGTGAGCGGGACGGACGCCGAGAAGATCGGCCTGGTGATGAAGGCCGTGCCTGCTGACGTGCTCGAGGACGAGGTGGAGGGCCTGGCCGACCGCTTCAGCCTGATCGACCCCGATCTGCTGACGGCCAACAAGCGCATCACCAATCTCGCCCTCGAGCTGATGGGCGCCCAGACGCTCCAGAGGCTGGCCGGCGAGAACGACGCCCGTGCCCACCGCTCCCAGGCGGTGCGTGACTACGGGCGCAACGTCCGCGAGCACGGCCTCAAGGAAACCCTGCGCCGCAGGGACGAGCCGTTCGGTGAAGGCTATGCGCGGGTGGGCGTCCCGGAGGGTCGCCGCCTCTCCGCACGGCCTACCTGAGCAACGGACGCCGCGGCAGGCCGAGCAACTTTTCGGCGATCGGATTGCGGATGATCTCGGAGGTGCCTCCGCCGGTCGAGCCGCCCATCGTCGTCACGAGCCCCCCATCCAGGCGAGCTCCTGATGTTCTTCCGTGAGTCCGATCGACACGGGCCTCTACGAGCGAACCGGATCGCGCTCCTCGGAATACTATGATACTAGTTATCCGATCTCCAACGAGACGATGACGAGGAGACGACGACCGCATGCGCAGGAAGCGGAATCCCGAACGCGCCGCCGTCCGTATCGCTCGCAAGCTCGTGAGCGAGATCCGGCGCCGGCGCCTCCGGCCCGGGATGCAGCTCGACGCCGAGCACCGCATGGTCGAGGAGCTGGGCGTGGCGCGCGCGACCGTCCGTGAGGCGCTGCGATTCCTCGAGCTTCAGGGAGCGCTCCGCATCAAGGCCGGACCCGGCGGAGGCCCGGTCGTCAGCGCGCCCGGGGCCGATCATCTCGCGAGTGTGCTCTCGCTCCATCTGCAGTTCGCCGACGCGTCGTTCAGATCCGTCGTCGAGGCGCGGCGATCGATCTATCCGGTTCTCGCGGCCGAGGCCGCGGAGAACGCGAGCCGCGAGGACGTCGCGACCCTGCACGAGAGCATCGCCCGGATGCACGCCGGTACGCACGACCCGGATCTCTTTCGCGATGAGGCGCGGCGCTTCATGAGCCTGATCGCCAGCGCGTCGGGCAACCGGGTGCTCGCGATCCTCGTCGACGCGCTGCACCGCATGTCCGGGGAGTCGGACTCCGCGTGGGACGAGAAGCTGCGCCGTTCGGCACTCCGCAGCTGGGAGCGGGTCATGCGTGCCATCGAAGGCGGCGACGCGGAAGCGGCTCGCAGGATCATGGCGAAGTCGCTTTCGGCGGCGCTTCGGAGCTGGGAGCGGACGGCGCCCGACGAGCTCAAGCAACCGGTCGCCTGGATCGACGCCAATCGCTGACTCTCCAACCCACGCGGGTTCGAGCGCCTGCGGTCGAATCCTCTGTGAGCGCGGGGGGAATGGCATGACGGATCGCGGCGTCTCTGCAACTCTCCGGATTTTATGGAGTTTTCGTGAAGCGGACACGCGACGGAGTGCGCGGCAGCCTGCGGGAGTCGATCTGCCGGGAACCCAGCGCGCCTGCGTAGCGCTCCTGGCCGAAAGGTTGGAAAACCCCTCGTCTTCGGAGTTTCTCCGGTAAAACACGGATTGTCTTGCCCCCGATCCAAAAGTTCTAATGCGGAATCGCCAGAACACACACGAGGACGTTGATTGTCCTGTCTGCCCACCTCGTTCGTTCACGGGACATAGGAGATCGAAGTGCGATCCATGAATCATTTCGGAGCGTCGTGGACGCTGGGTGCTTGCCTGACGATGGGACTGGCCCTGTTGGTCGCATCGCAGAGCCGGGCGGAGGATGGCATCGACTTCGCCGTCGATTGCGGGGGCGCCTGCGGCATCGGCACGCTGACTTCCTCGGACCTGCTGTTGGCAGCCGTCCCGGGCGGGAAGTTCGTGATCACGGTGGCCCACCTCGCTCCCAGCCCCGAGGACGCGTTCGTGCGCGGACGTCCGATCAAGTGCAGCCCCGTCGAGTTCCGGGTCGACACCCTCCGGATCGGCGGGCGGGACGGCCTGGTCGACGTCGAGCTCGGGTACAAGCAGGAGCTCGCGGCCGGCGAGTCACTGCGGATCGTTCGAGCGGTGGATCCGAACCAGCCCGGCGTGGGCCCCGACATGGACCAGCTGACCTTCCGGCTGCGGGCTGCGAAGGTCTCGCACGCGTGTAACCTCATCGCGAGCGGCATGTTCTTCGGAGACGATGCGTCGGCGCCGACTCCGTTCTCGCTCCTGGTGGACGACGGAAGGAAGGGGCTGGGCCGAGTTCCCGGGCACTGAGGCAGCAACCGCTCGCATGCGCGCTCGGCGGCGTGGTGCTCTTCACGGGGCTCCTCCTGGGGCCGCCCCCGCCCGCCGCGAACGCTGAGGCCGTGGTCGCGCGCACGTCCGGAAGCCTGCCGAACGTCGTCATCTACCTCGTCGACACGTTGCGCGCCGACCACCTCGGCCTGTACGGCTACGAGCGAGACACGTCGCCAATGCTGGATCGCTGGGCGGCGGGGGCCGTGGTCTTCGAGCGCGCCTACGCGCCTTCATCGTGGACCCGACCCAGCATCGTCTCGCTACTGAGCGGCCTCGACCCGATCCGCCACGGCGTCGAGGATCGGCTGGACGTCGTCCCGGAGGACGTCCGACTGCTGAGCGAGCACCTCCAGGCCCGGGGATACGCGACCTTCGCCGCCGTCACCAACCCGAACGTGCTCCCGGAATGGGGCTTCGGCCGCGGCTTCGAATTCTTCGAAGACCTCGACGCGGCCGGGCACGGGGCGCGCGCGGACGCCGTCACCGACTGGGTCGTCACGCGACTCGACACCCTCACCCGCCGCCGGCCATTCTTCCTCTACCTGCACCTCCTCGATCCGCACGCTCCCTACGACCCCCCCCCTCCCTTCGATGACCGCTATCCACGCTCGCCCGCGTTGCCGGCGGACCGGTCGATCGGGCGCTACGACGGCGAGGTGGCGTTCGTCGACGCCGAGTTCGGGCGCCTGCTCGGGGCGCTCGCCCGGCAGGGCCTCGCCGACGACACGCTGCTGATCTTCGTGTCCGATCACGGCGAGGAGCTGATGGAGCACGGCTCGATGGGTCACGGCTACAGCCTGTTCGAGGAGGTCGTGCGGGTTCCGCTCGTCATGCACCTGCCCCGAGGCGCCCGCGCCGGGACCCGGGTCGCTGCGCCCGTCTCGTTGGTCGACGTCGTCCCAACCGTTCTGAGTCGGCTCGGGCTGCCGCCGGCGCCCGACGTGGACGGCCGCGACCTGAGCCCGCTCCTCGACGGCCGCGACCGGGACTTCGAGAACCGTGAGCTGGTCCTGTCGCTGTATACGACGGGAACACGCAGCAATCTCGTCCGCGGGCTGCTGGAAGGGCCGCTCAAGTACCTCCGGCGCTCGCGACCGACCGAGTCGGAGGCGCTCTTCGACCTCGAGCGCGACCCGCACGAGACCCAGGACCGCGCCGCCCTCGAGCCGGGCGCCCGGCAGCGCCTGGCGGCAGCGCTGGACGCCCGCATCGCGCAGACGTCGGGCGGCGTCCACCTGCACCTCGTCGCCAGCCCGGCCAGCGGGTCGGTCGGCTACGAGGCCGTCCTGCGGACGCCGGGGCGTTTCGCCGACGTCCTGTCGGTACGCTTGGAAGCGGAAGAACGGATCGAGCTCGCCGACGACGGACACACGCTGCGGCTGCACGGCCGGCTTGAGAACCGCATCCGCTCGTTCGCGGAGGGCGACCGCTCGATCCCGGACGAGGACGGCCTGGTTTTTCATGTCGAGCCGCCCGACGCGCCGATCGAGGTGCGGCAACTGCAGCTCGCGGACGGCCGCACCGTTCCGCTGCGGGCCGGCGCGGGTCGAGTCGCCCGGCCGATGCCCTTCGCCTTCGACGCCACCCGCTCCGAGTGGCGGGTGCGCGACGTGGGCGAGCTGCTGCGCGACGCCGACGCCATGAACTCAGCGGCGCAGGCTTACCTCGGCGTTGTCCGGGTGCCGGAGACGCTCACAGCCGTTCCCGAGCCGCTCCGCGAACGGCTCCGAGCGCTCGGCTACCTGGCCGCTCCGGGCGACGAAGAGTCGCACGGAGCGCGCGCGCGCGATCCGTTGGCGCCGTGACTCTTGCGGTGCGCTCACCCTCACGCCTCGCCCTCGGGCGAACCGGAGCCCGTCACGCTTTTCTTGAGCAGGCGGTTCTCGAGCACCGTCTCGGCCACCAACTCCTTGAGCCGGGCGTTTTCCTGACGGAGATCCGTGACTTCGGTCGACGTCGCCTCGCGCTTCGTGTCCCCCAGCAGCCGCTTCTTGCCGGCTTCCAGGAACTCCTTGCTCCACCGGTAGTAGAGATTGGCCGCGATGCCCTCGCGGCGGCACAGCGCAGCGATGCTCTCCTCGCCCCGCAGCCCCTCGATCACGATCCGGATCTTCTCCTCGGCGCTGAACCGCCGGCGGGTCTTCCGGCGGATCTCTCGGACCGCCCTCTCGGCGGAATCCTTCTTCTCCATGGGTCCTTCTCCTTTCGGAGCCAGAACCCTCTCTTAGATCAGCCCTCGATTTGGTCCAAACTCAGCTGACGGGAAACAGGAGTCAGGTCCGCAGCGGTGGGACGTGGACGGTCCGAAGAGCGGCTACCACTGCCGGCCTCGCGCGGTGCTCTGGTCACCGCCCTGTGTCCATGGCTCGCAGTCGATCGCGACCGCGATTGCCGTCCCGCCACCCCCGCCGTCAACTCCAGTACGGCATCGAACCCCACGCGACGACCGCTCCCACTACGTAGGACACCAGACCCCAAGCGATCGCCCCGCGGTAGATCGCTCGCTCCCGGTCTCCGTCGCAACGCGGACAGCTGAAGGACGCCCCATCCGAGGGTCGAGATCATTCTAAGAACGGCGTGCCGCTGCGATCGCTTCTTCGAAGCTCTCGCGCACCACGAGCTTCCCCTCCTCGTCTCGGAGCTCAGCGCGGGCGAGTACCTGGGCCGGTTGTGGTTGCACACCCGCGAGAATGACCAGAACTCCCATGCGATGCAATCGCGTCAGCGCAGATTCGAGGCCTACGAGCGCGGTCGCATCCATCGCCGGAACGTCTCGAAGGTCCAGCACGATCGTGCGAACCCCATCCTCGACGGTGTCGAGCGCACTCATGGCCTTCTGGGCGGCTCCGAAGAACAACGGACCCCCGATATCGTAAACCAACACTCCGGGCGGCAGCGGAGGCGTGATCGCGGCGTGCTCAGGGCCCAGGAGTTGGGCGCTCGACAGAAGCGCCATGCGTCGCATGAAGAGGAGCGCGGCGAGCAACACGCCCGCAGTCACCGACACCACCATGTCGAACGTCACTGTAAGACCGAAACATGTAAGCAGCACGAATACGTCGCTGCGCGGCGCAACACGGACGATGTGCCCGAAGTGATTGACCTCGGACATGTTCCATGCAACGACGAGCAATAGAGCTGCGAGCGACGCCATCGGAAGGAGCCCGAGGAGTCGTGAGAGGGCGACCATCGCTGCAAGAACGAATGCCGCATGGAAGATGCTCGCCATCGGAGAGCGGGCTCCTGCGCGGATTCCGGTGGCCGTGCGGGCGATCGCTCCTGTCGCGGCGATGCCGCCGAAAAAGGGCGCAACGATGTTGCCCACGCCCTGCGCGATCAACTCCGCATTGGGGTCGTGCTTCGTGCCCGTCATGCCGTCGGCGACGACGGCCGAGAGCAGCGATTCGATGGCGCCGAGCATCGCGATCGCGAACGCCGAGGGCGCAAGATCGCGAACGAGGCCGAACGACAATTCAAACGGCTCGCCTCCAGCGCCAGGCTGGGACCAGGGCCAGCCGAACATGGGCGGAAGGTTCGGAATCCCCGGAATGACCGCGCCGTCCACGAGGTACGAGAACTGGCTCTGGATGGTTGCTACCTCGAGGTGAGGGGCGAGGTGCTGCAACAGCGCAGCCGCCGCTGCGCCGAGTGGAAGCGCCACCAAGGGAGCAGGGAGGCGGGTACTGAAGCGCGGCCACAACAACAACGCCATCAGCGTGAGGATGCCGATCGCAATCTCCTCGAGTCGGGCGGTCGGCAGAGCCCCGAAGATTGCAATGACACGCTCGGCGTAGTGAGGAGGCATGGACGCGATCGACAACCCCAGGAAATCCTCGATCTGGAGTGTGGCGATCACTACAGCGATTCCGGTGGTGAATCCCGTCGTGACGGGATAGGGAACGAATTGGATCAACGTGCCGAGGCGAGCCAGGCCGAGAGCCAACAAGATGAGTCCGGCACCGAAAGTCGCGAGCAGCAGACCGCCGATGCCGAACTGCGCGGAGATGGGAGCGAGTAGAACGACGAACGCCGCCGTCGGGCCGGACACCTGGAATCGCGAGCCGCCGAGGAGTGCAATCACGCTCCCGGCTACGATCGCGGTGTAGAGACCGTATTGAGGCGGGACGCCGGACGCGATCGAAAGAGCCATGGCAAGCGGCAACGCGACGACACCCACCACCATTCCAGCGAGGAGATCGGACCACAGGTCTTCCGCCCGATAGCCGTTGCGGAACATGTGGCGGATTGCTGCTGCCGGAAGCTCCCGCAGTGGACGATCCGTCTCGCCTCCGGAAGGCAGTCGAGTCCGCGGCATGTGTCGCTCCCATCCTTCTCGGTGATCATGCGGAAATAGTGGGGGGACTCGCGGGGGACGAATATGTGGGGGAGCTGCAGACGCGACAACCCCGCCAAGCTCGATACTTGACGAATGGTGTCAATTTCCTTGTCCGGATCTGGCGAGGGCCCGGGGCGGGTGACTGCCCCGGGCTACTCTACAGCTACGATCTACCCGGGTCCGAATTCGCCAGCCGAGCCCCGAGAGGGGCCGAGGCACGCCTTGCTCGAGGGCAAGAGATCCGGCCCCGGAAACCGCCGCGGTTCCCGCAACGGGGTTGCCCGGGAATGGCCCGGGTGAAGATCGTGGGCGCGGATAGAACAGAACCGGCCTTTTTCAGCACCCCGTCAAGCAATGAGCCGGCAACAAGTAGGATTTTTCTGTCATGAATTTGTTCAATCACTTGGATTCAATGCGAAGAGGCTCGCGTCCTCTCTGCCGCACCATTCATTTGATTGATATCGACAGGGTTCGACGCAGAAGCCTTCTCGTTGCTGGCTCCTTTCTCGATTCCTTGAAGCTCGCTCCGCGTCGAAGTCGAATCCGCCGAGAATGACCCAAGTCATACCGCGCGACGCGTTCGCGCGCGACGGTGCCTCTTTATGCCGGAGGCGGACCCGATGAAGGCGCTCACGAACATCGAAGAGATCTTTCACGTGGCGTTCGGCTACATGGCCTCGAAGGCCCTGTTCTCGGCGCTGCACCTGGGGGTCTTCGACGCCCTGGCCGACGGACCGAAGGAGTTGGCGGCCCTCGTCGAAGCGACCGGGACCGAGGAGCGCGGGCTGACCACACTCCTGACGGCGCTCACCGCCGTGGGACTGCTCGAGAAGGGCGAGGTCGGCTGGGCCAACTCACCGGCCGCCGCGGAGAGCCTCGTCACCGGCGCTCCGGGCGACTTCGGCGACTACCTCCGCTACCAGATCGATCGCCAGATGTACCCCTTCATGCACAATCTCACCGACGTCCTGAAGGGGCACCGCGATACGGTTCCCTTCGAGAACTACGAGGCGTGGTTCCGCGACGCCGCGGAAGCGACCCTCTACAGCGAGTCACAGCACGCGGCTTCCTTGGCGCCCGCGATGATGTTGTCCGCGCTCGTCGATCTGTCGCAGCGACGGCAGCTGCTCGATGTGGGCGGAGGCAGCGGGGCCTTCGCGATCACCCTGTGCGGGATGCATCCGCAGCTCTCCGTGACGATTCTCGATTTCCCGAACGTGCTCGAAGTGGCCCGCAAGCGTGTCGCCGCCGCGGGCCTCGAAGCGCGCATCGAACTCGTCGCGGGAAACGCCCTCGCCAGCGACTGGCCCGGGGGTCGGGACGCCGTGCTCTTCTCGTACATCAGCGGCAGCGTCTCGGCCGAGGGTGTCGGAGAGCTTTACCGGCGCGCCTTCGGCGCACTCGAGCCGGGCGGTACGGTGTTGATCCACGACTTCATGGTGGACGACGACCGTACGGGCCCACCGCTGGCCGCGATCTGGGCGCTGCAGCACGCGACCTTCACACCCGACGCGGTCTCGCTCACGCCGGGCTTCGTGACCGGCCTGCTGCACGAGATCGGCTTCGAAGAGATCTCGCTCGCGCCGTTCATCCCCGGGATGACCCGGCTGGTGCAAGCGCACAAGCCGGGCTGACGCGCGCCGACTCGGGCTCCGTGGTCAGCACGCCGGCGTCGTCGAGATGGGTCTGCGGCCTCGGAAAAGCGACCCGCGGCGCGGCCGCGCCGCGGGTGAGCCCTTCACCAGGTCCGCGGGATGCGGATCTAGCCAACTCTGTCACTGCGTCTGTCACTCGAGTCTCCTGTGTCTGAGGATGCTTGGGCTCTTGTCGGAGATGCGGCAGCCTCGGCGGCCGCGGTGGAGTCGTCTGACCCGAGCACTTCGATCGCATCGATCGGCCCGGTGGCGAGCACCGGCGCTGCATCGATCCCTTCCGCGCCCATCATGGCCGCGACCCGCTGGAGGGTGGCGAGAAGCTGGGTCTGCTCCCACCCCTCGAGTCGCGCCAGCTCGGATCGAAAGCGGTCCTGGAGGAGGGAAGGCGCGTCCCGAAGCGCGCGCGCTCCCTCCGTGGTGACGGCCACCATGACCGTCCGGCGATCTCCCGTGCCGCGGGAGCGGCGCACCATACCGCGTCGCTCGAGGCGATCGACGATTCCGCTGACGGTC
>Ga0210064_1000446_pt1 | contig 19835 bp, 17 predicted proteins | sample Muzzi_CordC_D2_FD_185531 | JGI IMG/M metagenome (GOLD analysis project Ga0210064, IMG submission 185531) | Wetland microbial communities from San Francisco Bay, California, USA, that impact long-term carbon sequestration - Muzzi_CordC_D2 (SPAdes) | ecosystem: Environmental > Aquatic > Marine >...
CAGGGGACCGCTTCCGGTCAGCCGGCTACGAATAGCATGGACGAGGAAAATACTGTCCAGGGCACGACCAGGACCGGGGAGGTGATCTGGCTGCGAAGAAGCCTGAGCGTGATCGATTGTCTGAGTGAAGTCATGATTCTGGGAAGCGTCGTTGATATTACCGCACAGAAAAACGCCGAAGATGGGTTGCGGAGTTCAGAGCGCGAACTCAGCGTTCTTTCGGAAAAACTGCTGCTGACTCAAGAGGTTGAGCGAAAACGGATTGCATTGGAATTGCACGATGGTATAGGACAATCATTGAGCGCCATCAAATTCGTTGTAGAGAATGCCTTGCAGTCGTGTGGGGAGAATACGCCGCAACAGAGCAGGGAGTCTCTGAAGAATGTCGTCGACAGGCTTCGTGATGCCATCAATGAAGTGCGCAATATCTCGATGGGTCTCAGGCCCTCTATGCTCGACGATCTCGGCCTGGTAGCGACCATTGGCTGGTTCTGCCGGGAATTCCAATCCCTTTACCCGGCGATCCGGGTCAAAAAGCGGGTCGAGTTAGAGGAAAGTGAGATACCCGATGTTCTGAAGATCGTGATTTTCAGGATCCTCCAGGAAGCGTTGAACAATATCGGCAAACACGCAGCGGCCAGTAGCGTGTCCGTCGAGCTGGTGAGAACAGGCGACACGCTAAAGCTGCTTATCGTGGACGATGGCCGGGGGATATCTTCAGAGGTCTTCAGGGGTGCCAATGGTCTGGGGCTGGGCAGCATGAAAGAACGGGCGAAGCTCTCTTCCGGGAGCCTAACTGTCGATACCACGCATAGCACAGGTACCGTCGTTCAGGTTACATGGCCCCTGCCCCTGGCTCAGCGCCGCTTCAATGGCTGATCAGACCGTGATCGAGGGCGTATTTTGTCAACGCGGAAACGCCATGCAGGTCGAGCTTCTTCATAAGGTTGGAGCGGTGTTTTTCCACCGTTTTGATGCTCACCGAGAGGCACTCGGCTATTCCCCGGTTTTTGTTGCCTTCGGCAATGAGTTTCAGCACTTCCCGCTCCCGTACCGTGAGTTGGTCCCAGGAAGGCGTGGAGCGGGCCTTGCCGGGGCGATCGAGAAAGCCATTGATCACTTTGTCGCAGATTCCCGGGCTCAAATGGACTTTGCCGTTTTGAACGTTTCTGATAGCGGTTAAAAGGTCTGCGCTGGAGTCATCCTTCAGCACATAGGCGTCAGCTCCAGCATCCAGCGTTGCACGGACGTATTCTTCAGATTTGTGGACGGTTAGCGCAATGATCTTGATTTCCGGATTGCGCTTTTTTATGGCACGAATAGCCTCAGTGCCGTTGATGATCGGCATCGAGAGGTCCAACAGGATAAACTCAGGCAGCAGTTGCCTGGCTTTTTCGATGGCGTCCTGACCATCTCCTGCTTCTCCGATGACTTCGAAGTCAGGTGTGTTTGACAGCAGGGCCCGCAGACCTTCTCGAAGTATTGAATGATCATCCGCTAGAAGAACGTTGTGTTTTTGCATGGTTAAATACTGCCCTGTGTTCTTGTTTAATTTGCTTTTTCTGATGCCGTAAAACTCGACGGAAACAGCACCGTCGTCTCACGGGTATTTATTACTGTGTTTGGGAGAATGCGTGATAAACCAATATTGGTCTCGTCAAGTTATTAACCTTCTAGCGGATATTCCGTCTCTAAATGACGACAGTTAATCTACTGGGTACTAAAACACGAAATTGCATTTAATGCAATATCGTAGGACTACGAATATCGGGTATAAATGCGCATTGTTATGGGGTGTTCACCTACCTGACTCATTATTACTATTAAGGTTAAATGGACCTTGATAATGTCGCATGGGGGCGATATTCACATGAATTTCAATATCTTGCTTGTTGAGGACAATAGCCGTTTCAGGCAGACGCTTGCCGATACCCTGCTCACGCACTTCGTAACCATGAACATAGCAGAAGTCGACAATGGAGAAGATGCGCTGATCAAGGCGGAAGACCAGTGCCCGGATATGATTTTCATGGACATTAATCTGCCTGGAGAAAATGGTCTGGAGGCGACCAGGAAGATAAAGTTGATACATGAGCACACACTGATCGTCATTCTCACCAGCCACGACATACCGGAGTACCGCCAGCAAGCTTTTAGCAACGGGGCGGACTATTTTATTTCAAAGGCAGGCGACTCATGTCTGATGGACATCATTGCGCAGGTTGAAAAGGCCATGGCCAACAAAAACGCCCGAGCCTGGCAGGAAAACGGCAGCGTAAGCTGCCAGGCGTTCTTGCGGCAGCTCATGAGCGGCGCTGCGGCCTGTTTGCCGAATGAAGGGCTGGGTCTTGCTGGGTGCCTGCTTTAACAGGCCGCATCCCACGCGTTTGTCGCGCAATGGAAATCAGAAACCGACACGTCTATTACCTGTTAGGTTTGACCTTTCTGGGAATCTTGGTGGTCGCCGTCACCTGGGAGTTCGTTTTGGAGGACCTGCTCGCTCCTGTTTTTTACCCGGGCCATGAGATCGAGCCGTTGTTTGAACGCTGGGAGTTTGTATTCAGTTCCCTGATCTTTGGTACCTTCGCCTTGATTGTGCCGGGCTGGTTGGCGTTGCGCGGCGTAGCGCAGAGCGAGCACGCTGTGGAGGCATTGAACCGGGCACATGACGGGTTGGCTCTGCGGGTGGAACAACGAACCGTCGAGCTGACCAAGGCAAACGAACAATTGAAGCGCGCCCTGGATGAGCAGCAGCGAAACGAGGAAGCGCTGCGGAAATCAGAGCAGCAACTCAAGCTTCTGTCCTCTCAGCTATTAACGGCACAGGAAAATGAAAGGCTGCGCGTTGCCCGGGAGCTGCATGATAGTGTCAGTCAGTCGTTGAGCGCCCTGAAGTTCAGGGTGGAGAATATCCTGGAAAAAATGGATCACGGCAGCAGCGGATTACCTGACGACCTGAACGGCGCGCTGATACCGATGATTCAGGAATCGATAGAAGAGGTCCGGAAAATTTATATGGGCTTGCGGCCGTCCGTCCTGGATGATCTCGGCATCGTAGCTGCAATCAACTGGTTTTGCAGGGAATTTCAGAATGCTTCTCGGCACATCAGCGTCCAGCAGACGATTGATATTGAAGAGAGTGAGGTCCCCGATAGCCTGAAAATTGTCATTTTCAGGGTCCTGCAGGAGGCATTGAACAACGTGGCCGGGCATAGCCAGGCAGGCCATGTCTACATTTCCCTGCTGAAAAAAAACGCCAGCGTGGAATTTGTTATCCGGGACGACGGTATTGGATTCCAGCTGGATGAGGTGTCTACTGTTGATCGCCCCGATAGAGGCCTGGGGCTCAGCAGTATGAAGGAGCGGGTCGAGCTTGCCGGAGGTTGCTTCGATATCCAGACCGGCAAGGGATCGGGGACCCTTATACAGACATCTTATCCTGTCAGCGAAGAGCACCGGGCATAGTGCTGTACGGTCGCCGGTGTTTCCATACGGGAGTTCCATCGAGTTCGATAGTACTAATGAGTACACAGTTGGCCGGGTCGCGGCTTCACAGCTGCGGTGTTGATCGCCGTTTTATTTCACTGTGTATACAATCTGCCTGGTGACCATGTTCCAGGATTCCTGCAATAACAATAGCTCTGTGGTTATATTTTCTGTAGTATTGGGAAATATATCCCATGTATGTCGGCTCAGCGATGAAACTTTCACCCCAACAAGGAGCTATCATGAAATACATACTGATTGGTGCTTCGCTACTCACAGTTGCCGGTATCAGCAATGGCGCCCCCAAGGTATACACCGACGCAGCATTATATCTGGCTGATCTGGCGGCACTCGGTTACACAACACTCCATGAAAGTTTTGAAGATAGTACTGTGTGGGCGGATTCCCGCAACGCCATACCCAGTCCTGGAAGCACACCGTCTGTCATCAGCCAGGGGATTGTGTGGACATCGAATTACACCGCGAACAACATAGCCACCGGTAGCGTGGGGGGCAGTGCACCGGATGGTGCGTTTGCCATCTACTCACTCCCCCACGGAATGATGACGGATTCAGGTTTGTATTGTGATTCCGCTGAAGGCCCAAATATTCCAGTCGAGTGCTTTCAGAACGATGGCGTGAAAGTCGCATCGGAAACTGGTGGCAGCTTGTATGCCTTTGGTGGACGTTTCGATGGAAATGGCGGCATTCCCAAGATCACATTCTTATTGGATGGTGTTGATATCAATGCCAATGCCCCGGGCAACCTTGATAACTGGCAGCGTGAGGGAGATTTTGCCGGTAACTGGTCTTTTATCGGTGTAATAGACCAGGCCGGTTTTCTTTCTGCTGAAGTTCGGGAACTCACGGGCAAGGATTTCCAGCAAGTCCTTTTATTCAGCGATGACTTCACAATCGGGGTGTCAGCGAAACCGCCTGGGGACCCCGTTGACCTTGGTGGTACTGTGCAAACCGCGGATGGCACAGGTCTTTGCTCCATGGTGTTAGCCAGCGGGCAATTCATGTTCAGCTGTAATCCGAACGGGCCATTTTCTCTGACCGATCTCTCACTCGGAAATGACGGCAGGGTAAAGCGGCAGATCTATGTGGATGGATTTTTCCCGAACATTGATATGTTGCCGGGTTCTGTTTCCGAAACAGTGGTCATGGAGCGTGCCGGCGCCTGTCCCAGCTATAACCTGTCCTCTGATCCCGGCGTTTTCCCTGACTCCGCGGGTAAACGGATCGACATCTCAGGCAAGATACTGTTGCAGAACACTCAAACGCCGATCTGTGCCATGGTGCTCGCCAATGGTCAACACCTGTTCTCCTGTGACGGGTCGGGCAGTTATGTCCTGAATATCCCGCTGGATACTAACGGACAGTTCAAGCTGCAGGTCTATGCCGACGGCTTCGCACCGACGATCCATACTTTTGATGAATTCCAGGCCACCAACGACGTACGCATGGCGCGTGCTGTGGAATGCCAATAAATAAAAAAGGCGGTAATTCGTCCACACTCGGGTTACACGCAGTTTTGTAACCATGCTGTAGCAAAGGGGCGGAGAAACCCGCCCTTTTTTTTGTCTGCCGGGGTGCATACAGCGGCCATGGTTCCGCAAAAGCCGGCATTCCTAAAACACGGGTTTATGTCGAAGCTGATTTGGGAGAAAATACGGTGCTCGGCATCAACTAAAACAGCAGCTGTCAAAGCGGGTATTATTGGCCAATGATGATTATAAATAATATAGATAACAACAGGGTGTTCGCCATATGCTGTTGATGATCGACAACTACGATTCGTTCACCTATAACCTGGTGCAGTACTTCGGTGAGCTCGGCGCTGAGGTGAGCGTCTATCGTAACGACCAGATTACGGTCAGTGAAATCGAGACACTGGCACCGGAAATGATCGTGGTTTCTCCCGGACCCTGCACACCGAAGGAAGCGGGTATCTCGGTTGACGTCATAAAAACCTTTGCCGGCCGTGTGCCGATTCTGGGCGTGTGCCTGGGTCATCAGAGTATTGGCGAGGCATTTGGCGGCAGGATTGTCCACGCCGGTGAAATTATGCACGGCAAGACCTCGATGATTTTTCATAAAGACGAAGGTGTTTTCAAAGGCCTGTTAAATCCTCTACAGGCAACCCGCTACCACTCGCTGGTGATTGAAAAAGACAGTTTGCCGGATTGCCTGGAAGTGACCGCATGGACGGGGGCGGATGACCGGATCGAGGAAATTATGGGTGTGCGTCATAAAGAATTTGCGGTCGAGGGTGTGCAGTTCCATCCTGAATCGATTCTGACGGAGCAGGGCCATGCTATGTTGAGGAATTTTCTCGAACACTAAGTCTGGCGAGATCAAGTCGCAGACTGACGAGACGTAACGATCCCTTTAATCTCTCGCAAAGACACAGAGATGCAAAGATTTCCCTGGCGGACTCTGCATCTTGGCGAGAGCTATGATTGAAATTTGACTCATGTGTAAAGATGTTGGTCACTCAAGGATTCCTGGCGGCAATTTGTGCGAAAGACGAGGTATTCAGAATGGATATGCAGACGGCGATTCGCAGACTGACTGAAAATCACGATTTGAGCAGCGATGAAATGACCGATGTCATGCGTCTGATCATGACCGGCCAGGCAACCCCTGCGCAAATCGGTGGTTTTCTGATTGGTCTGCGCATGAAAGGCGAAACCGTGGACGAAATCGCGGCCGCCGCCAACGTCATGCGTGAACTGGCGACCCCTGTTCCCGTTTCCGCTGATCATCTGGTGGATACCTGCGGTACCGGTGGTGACGGTGCCTCTACGTTTAATATTTCCACTGCCAGTGCGCTGGTGACGGCAGCAGCCGGGGCCCGGGTCGCCAAGCACGGCAACCGTTCCGTATCGTCGAGCTGTGGCAGCGCCGACGTACTGGAAACCGCCGGCGTGAATCTTGACCTGGATGCAGATCAGGTCGCTTTGTGTGTGGAAAAAATCGGTGTCGGGTTCCTGTTCGCACCAAAGCATCACAGTGCCATGAAGCACGCCATCGGGCCGCGCAAGGAAATGGGTGTTCGCACCCTGTTTAACTTGCTCGGACCACTGACCAATCCGGCCGCTGCGCCCAACCAGGTGCTGGGCGTGTTCAGTGCCGAGTGGCTGGAACCCCTGGCGCAGGTGCTGGGTAAATTAGGCAGCCGGCATGTACTGGTGGTGCATGCCGATGACGGTCTGGACGAAATCAGTATTGCTTCACCAACCCGGGTTGCCGAACTGAAGGCGGGCAAGTTGAGCTGTTACCGCGTATCGCCCGGTCAGTTCGGCATGCAAAACGGCAAAATAGAAGAACTTGCTGTCGAGAACGCGCAGCAAAGCCTGCAATTGATCAACCAGGTGCTGGATGATACGCCCGGTCCGGCACATGATATCGTCGCCCTTAACGCCGGGGCTGCCATCTACGCTTCCGGTATTGCCGATAGCCTGCAAGCAGGTGTTGATGCAGCACAGCAGGCCATTGCATCGGGGGCGGCAAAACAGAAATTGAAAGACCTGGTCGAAGTCAGTAATGGTTTCTAGCGATATCAAGTCTCAGGCTGACAAGGCGTGAAGATGCGTTTTAGTCTCGCGCAGGGACGCCAAGCATTTTCCTGGCAGGCTTTGCGGCTTTGCGAGAGATATAATTGCAATCCGACTCAGGTGTAAGATGTTTATTACTCAAGGGTTAGGCGTGTAACTGATGAGCGATGCTCCGGACATTCTGAACAAAATCCTGCAGCGCAAAGTTGAGGAAATCGCCGAGCGCTCTGCGAGGATATCGCTGCGTCAGCTGAGTCAGCGTGTGCAAGCGGCAGAGGCCCCGCGAGGCTTTATCAATGCCTTGCAGGCCAGGGTCAATGCCGGTCAGGCCGCGGTTATCGCCGAGATTAAAAAAGCATCGCCGAGCAAGGGGATATTGCGGCAGAACTTTGAACCTGCGGCTATCGCCAGAAGCTATGAGCAGGGCGGCGCTGCCTGTTTGTCGGTATTGACCGACGTGGATTTTTTCCAGGGTGCGGATGATGACCTGAAGCAGGCACGCGCAGCCTGTTCACTGCCGGTAATACGCAAGGATTTCTTTGTCGATCCCTACCAGGTTTACGAAGCGCGTACGCTGGGTGCGGACTGTATTCTTCTGATTGTGGCGGCGCTCAGCGACGCCATGCTGATGGAATTGCTGCAGCTGGCATCTCATCTGCAGATGGATGCCCTGGTTGAAGTGCACGATGCCGAAGAGATGGCGCGCGCCCTGGCCACGCCGGCCGCCCTGATCGGGGTCAACAACCGTAACCTGCGCACCTTTGCGACCAACCTGGATACCACCCTCGAGCTATTGTCCGCTTTTCCCGATGATCGCTTACTGGTCACCGAAAGCGGGATTCACAGCCGCGACGACGTACAAAGGATGCGTAACCAGGGGGTGCATGCGTTTCTGGTGGGCGAAGCGTTCATGAAAGCCGGGGAGCCTGGCGAAAAACTGGCGGAACTGTTCGCCTGAAGCCGCTCAGCTGCAGGAGCGCCGCTGCGCTGATTGTTTTCAATTAAGCTGGCGGCATGCCGATAGCCACGGAAGGCACGGAAGTTTTTTCATTGATTGCCGCGATTTCTGTGTATTGCGTGGCTAAATTCAACACTGTTCGATCGGGGGGCAGCCTGGAGCTTGAGTGCTGTTGCTACCTAGCGCCGAAGACCACCATTGTCTTGCCCCTGGCAGTGATCAGCCCCTGCTCTTCCAGGGACTTCAGAACGCGCCCCACCATTTCGCGTGAGCAACCCACGATACGGCCAATTTCCTGGCGGGTGATTTTGATCTGCATACCGTCGGGGTGGGTCATGGCATCGGGTTGTTTGCACAGATCCAGCAGCGTGTGTGCGACCCGGCCGGTCACGTCGAGGAAGGCCAGATCGCTGACCTTGCGGCTGGTGTTGCGCAGGCGCGTGGCCATTTGTCCGGCAAGCGCGAACAGGATACCGGCATCCTCTTCCGCCAGCTGGCGGTATCGGTTGTAACTGATTTCAGCCAGCTCGCACTGGCTCTTGGTACGAATCCAGGCGCTGCGGTTGCGGTTTTCGCCGAACAGCCCCATTTCACCAAAGAAATCACCGGGATTGAGGTAGGCCAGGACGATTTCGTGGCCGTCCTCATCTTCGATTAATACCGTGACCGAGCCCTCGACAATGTAATAAAGGACGTCCGAATCATCACCGGCGTAAATAATGACACTCTTGGCCGGATAACGCCGCCGGTGGCAGTGTTCCAGAAATTTGTCAATCGATGTATCGTCGACCGGTAACGGTGGAGCAAGTATTGTATTTGGCATCATCTGACTGTACCTTCGCGGACCCTTGTTCCTCATGTATCGTTTGATTGGCGGGATTCATTAGTTTATGCGGAAAATGGGCCAGTGTTGTTTTGTGGCAGGGCTGGCAGATTTTTAAGCGGAGGATCGTGTGATGAAGGCTCGGATTAAATGGGTCCAGGATGCCACTTTTCTGGGTGAGTCGGGCAGTGGCCATGCTGTCGTCATGGATGGACCGCCGGATTACGGTGGCCGTAACCTTGGGGTCCGGCCCATGGAGATGTTATTGCTGGGCATGGGCGGTTGCGCCTCCTTTGATGTGGTGCTGATTCTCAACAGGTCGCGCCAATCCATTACTGACTGTGTGGCGGAGATTGAGGCCGAACGGGCCGAGCAGGACCCGAAAGTTTTCACCGCCATTCACGTGCATTTTATCGTCACCGGCAAGGCACTGGACGAAAAACGTGTGGCGCGTGCCGTTGAGCTTTCGGCGGGAAAATACTGCTCCGCGTCGATCATGCTGGGCAAGACCGCGACTATCACCCACGACTACGAAATTCGGCAAGCCTGAATGCCGCGCCCGCGAGCTTGAAAGTGTCCCTGGAATGTCGGACACTTTCAGCATGAAAATCCGCAGCTACAGCCCCTTGGACCACCTCATCATGAACCTGGATCAGGCGCTGCGTACCCTGGCCGGCAGGCCTCGGGTTACCGAGCGGCCTGATCCCGCCAATGACTGTGACGAGGCCGAGCTCGGTAAGTCGGAACAACTCGAGTCGGTCCGGCTGATGCGCGTAAACCATTCCGGCGAGGTGGCGGCTCAGGCGCTTTACCAGGGACAGGCACTGACCGCGCGGCTGGAAGAGGTGCGTGACCGCATGGAGCGTGCCGCCGATGAAGAGAACGATCACCTGGAGTGGTGTGAGCGGCGTGTCAAAGCGCTTGGCGGGCATTTGAGTTATCTTAATCCTGTATGGTATCTGGGCTCATTCGCGATCGGTGCCGCAGCTGGTGTCATCGGTGACAAGTGGAGTCTGGGTTTTGTGGTGGAAACGGAAAAGCAGGTGATAGGCCACCTTGAAGACCACCTGAAACAGCTATCGGAAAGCGATAAGAAAAGTCGTGCCATTCTTGAACAGATGAAAACTGACGAAGCCCGCCACGGGGCTGCGGCGAAGAAGGCCGGCGGTGCCGAGCTTCCCCCGCCGGTCAGACAGCTTATGAAACTGACCTCTAAAGTAATGACGGCTACCGCGTACTGGGTCTAAACCGAATGGCGCTTGCTTAAGCTCCCAGCTGTCCTGTCTCCACCGAACAGTGTTGAATTTAGCCAAGGAATACAGGGGGAAATAAACGATGAACACTTTCCCTGCCTTCTGTGTATTCCGTGGCTATTTACATGACATTAGCTTAAGTGAGTACCCGTGAGGTCTTAATACAGCACGATCCCGTCTTTAGTTTAATTCTTTGCGCTGCGCACACGCCTGCTGCGGTGGTTCATTAATAAATCAGCGCTTCATGGAATCGAAAAACGCGTCGTTGGTCTTGACACCCTTGAGGCGGTCGAGCAGGAATTCCATCGCTGCCAGATCTTCCATGGGGTGCAACAGTTTGCGCAGTATCCACACTTTCTGCAGTTCATCGGGCTTGGTCAGTAATTCTTCGCGACGGGTGCCGGAGCGGTTGATGTTGATCGACGGATAGACGCGTTTTTCGGCAATTTTGCGATCCAGGTGTATTTCCATGTTGCCTGTGCCTTTGAACTCTTCGTAGATCACGTCGTCCATACGCGAGCCGGTCTCCACCAGCGCCGTCGCGATAATGGTCAGTGAGCCGCCTTCTTCGATGTTGCGTGCGGCGCCAAAGAATCGTTTGGGCCGGTGCAGTGCGTTGGCGTCCACACCACCGGTAAGCACCTTGCCGGACGATGGAATTACAGTGTTATAGGCGCGTGCAAGACGGGTAATGGAGTCAAGCAGGATAACCACGTCGCGTTTGTGCTCAACCAGTCGCTTGGCTTTTTCGATAACCATCTCGGCGACCTGGACGTGACGACTGGCCGGTTCGTCGAATGTCGATGAAACCACCTCGCCACGCACCGAGCGGTCCATTTCGGTGACCTCCTCGGGACGTTCATCGATGAGCAGAACGATCAAATAGCATTCCGGATGGTTGCTGGTAATCGACTGTGCCACATTCTGCAGCAGCATGGTTTTACCGGCTTTTGGGGGTGACACAATCAAGCCGCGCTGACCTTTGCCAATGGGGGCGGCAAGGTCAATGACCCGCGCCGTAATGTCTTCGGTGCTGCCATTGCCCAGCTCCAGCTTGAGGCGTTCATTGGGGTGTAAAGGCGTCAGGTTTTCGAACAGAACCTTACCTTTGGCATTTTCCGGTTTGTCGTAGTTGATTTCGTCGACTTTCAACAAGGCGAAATAACGTTCACCTTCCTTGGGCGGTCGGATCTTGCCGGATACTGTGTCGCCGGTACGCAGGCCGAAACGCCGGATCTGGCTGGGCGATACGTAAATATCGTCGGGGCCGGCCAGGTAGGAGCTATCGGCCGAGCGCAGGAAGCCGAATCCGTCCTGAAGGATTTCCAGAACACCGTCTCCGAAGATATCTTCCCCGCTCTTGGCGTGAGACTTCAGTATGGAAAATATGACATCCTGCTTGCGGGAGCGGGTGCCTTCGATACCCATTCCCTGGGCAATTTTAATCAGTTCGGTTGCGGGTTTTTGCTTCAGTTCAGTCAGGTTCATAAGCTTTTATAGTCATAGAGGTTGGCAGGAAGAGCACCGCTGGAAAAAGGCTGGCAGCGGTGGGTATCGGTACGCCGCTATTGCGGCAGCGTGGACGGAATTGGCTAACCTTTGGTCTGGAATGAATCCTCCGGGTCGAACAATGCCTGTTACAGGGTCTGTGTCACAAGTTTGTATCAATAAATGCTGTCAGCTGGGATTTGGAGAGCGCGCCGACTTTTGTGGCTTCAACATTGCCATCTTTGAAAAGCATCAGGGTAGGAATACCTCGAATACCATATTTGGGCGGCGTCTGCGGATTTTCGTCGATATTCAGTTTGGCCACTTTGACCTTGCCCTGATACTCGCTCGCAATCTCGGTCAGGATGGGAGCGATCATTTTGCAGGGGCCACACCACTCGGCCCAGTAATCCACCAACACGGGTTCAGCGGAATCAAGAACTTCATTCTGAAAAGAGTCATCGGTTAAATAAACGATAGTATCGCTCACGCTAAGGGCCTCCCTGACCACCAATTTTTTAGATTTGATTAAATTTAAACGGGGGTTTTGAAATTGAAATGCGGGCCTTGTCGGACTGAGCCGCTTATTTGCTTACTCATCATGCGCTGCTGTTTCATTAATTTCAGCCCAAAAAGACAAAGATTGCAAGCCCAAACCGGAGAATAAACGGAATAAATTCGTTATGCTTCGCACCTATGACAGAAGAACACATGACTAATATTGCTTTTAGCAGCTTTGATTTACCCGAAAGTGTTGTGCAAGGCATTGAAGAAGCAGGTTTTTTGGCCTGCACGCCAATACAGGAAGAGACGTTGCCGCTAACCTTGAAGGGGCAGGATGTCGCAGGGCAGGCACAGACAGGCACTGGTAAAACCGCCGCTTTTCTGATTGCGACCTTTAATTATCTGTTGCGTCATGCCGCCGATGAGCAGCGTAAGCCGCAACAGGTGAGGGCGCTGATACTTGCGCCAACCCGTGAACTGGCGATACAGATTCACCGGGATGCTGCAAAACTCGGACAATATACCGGCTTGCGTCTTGGCCTGGCCTATGGAGGTACCGATTACGAAGGCCAGCGTAAACAGCTGGTCAAAGGTGTTGATGTGCTGATCGGTACGCCCGGACGCATTATCGATTACTTCAGGCAACACGTGTTTGATTTGCGTCACGCACAGGTGGTGGTGCTCGATGAGGCGGACAGGATGTTCGATCTGGGCTTCATCAAAGATGTGCGCTTTCTGCTACGCCGTTGTCCACCGCCGGAACAGCGTCTGGGACTGCTGTTTTCAGCCACCATGTCGTTACGGGTCAACGAACTGGCCTATGAACATATGAACAACCCACAGCTGGTCCAGGTTGAATCCGAACAGATTACGGCCCAGCACGTGCGGCAGCTGCTGTATCACACCTCCAACGAGGACAAGATTCCGCTGTTGCTGGGTTTGATGAGCCGCATGGATGCACACCGCAGTATTGTGTTCGTCAATACCAAGCGGGATTCCGAGAAAGTGTGGGCGTACCTGGAAGGCAACGGACACAAGTCCGCAATACTGTCGGGTGATGTACCGCAGAAAAAACGTCAGTCATTGTTGAAAAAGTTTCAGGATGGGGAACTGGATATTCTGGTGGCCACCGATGTGGCCGCACGCGGTCTGCATATTCCTGATGTCAGTCACGTTTTCAACTACGACCTGCCCCAGGATGCTGAGGATTACGTGCATCGTATCGGACGTACCGCGCGTCTGGGTGCGGACGGTGATGCGATAAGTTTTGCCTGTGAGCGCTTTGTGTATTCTTTGCCCGAGATTGAGGCTTTTATCGGTGAAGCCATTCCAGTGCAGCATATTGACGCCGATATGATGATCGAGCCAGCGCCGCCGGCGGCAAGGCCAAGGAATAAAGTATCAAAAAAACAACATCATGGAGGTCGCGGAGGTGCCCGGAACGGCGCCAGGCGGCGAAAATCGGCCCCCTGAGGATGATTTCCTGGGTGGTGCTGGCGAAAATGGGTTAAAATCATAACTGATTGATAAAATAAGATCTTAGCGTTGGGCATTTAAGTTATTTGTCAGCCGGCCGCGGTTACTGACTCAGGGATATGGTGAATTCATAGAGCTATGGTTAGCCTTGCCATTTCACAATCTGCAATACAGGCCTGGTTCCGCCCGCAGCGGATCGGTCAGCTCAGCAAAGTCGTTAATGTGCTGCTGATAATCTGGCTGGCATGGCTATCGGCGAAGCTGACCTGGCTGCTGGTCCCTGAGGCCGTGCAGAAAGAACAGGCGGTAACGGCTGCACCCGCAGCAGTCAAGCGGCAGCCACCGCGTATCGATGAACTGCAGATTGCCAACTGGCACCTGTTCGGTGTCGCCGGTGAGGAAAAAGCGCCGGAGATAAAGGTGCTTGAGGCGCCGGAAACGCGTCTCAAGTTGATACTTCGTGGTGTCTTTGCCAGTGAAGAAAGCACCGGTGGGCGTGCTATTGTGGGTGATCCCAAGGGTAAGGAAGAGAATTATGCCGTCGGTGACCCGCTGCCGGGCGGCGCCAAGCTGTCCGAGATTTATCCCGACCGCATCATACTGGAGCGTAACGGACGCTTTGAAACCTTGCGTCTGCCAAAGGAGCGCGTGCTCTCCGCTTCGGCTGACGCGGACAATGGAAGTGCGACGCAGGCAGGGTCTGCCGGCAGTCCCGGCAAGGCGAAGTTGTTTCAGAAATACAGGAATGAAATCAAGCGGAATCCGTCGTCATTCATGAACTATGTGCGAGCCGCACCACACCGTGAAGATGGCAAATTCGTCGGCTTCAAATTGCAGGCGGGCAGGCAGCCGGAAGCTTTTAACCAGCTGGGCCTGCAGTCTGGTGATATCGTCACAGCGATAAACGGTGTACAAATTGATTCGCCATCCAGTGGTATGAAGGCCATGCGGGCGCTGGGTGACGGCGATAGCGTTGATGTGACCTTGTTAAGGGGTGGCCAGGAAACGTCCCTGAGTCTGTCGTTGCCGTAATACAGGAGTGGAGGTTTAAGTGGATTTCCGGATCAATAAAGGTAAGCACTGGCTGCGCGGATACTGCGTGCTGTGCCTGGTCTGGGTGGGACCGCTGTTCGCACAAACCATCACCCTGAATTTAAAAGATGCGGATATCAATGCCCTGATCGGAACTGTTGCCGAAGTGACGGGTAAAAACTTTATTGTCGATCCGCGAGTCAAGGGCAAGGTGACGGTGATTTCGTCACGGGCAATGGACAGTGACGAGGTTTACCAGGTCTTTCTGTCGATTTTGAAAGTGCACGGTTTTGCCGCAGTCCCAAGCGGATCGGTTATCAAGGTTGTGCCGGATGTCAGCGCCAAGCAGGATTCCATTCCCAGTGTCGGTGATGATGCGCCCGGGCGTGGTGATGAAATGGTGACCCGGGTTGTGCAGGTCGACAATGTCGCGGCGGCTCAGCTGGTTCCCATTCTCAGGCCACTGGTACCCCAGCAGGGCCACCTGGCGGCTTATCCGGCAACCAATGTCCTGATTATGTCTGACCGTGCGGAAAATGTGTCGCGGCTGGTGGATATTATTCGCCGTATCGACAAAGTCAGTGATAGCGAGATTGAAGTGATCCGTCTCGAGTATGCATCGGCAGCGGAAGTTGTGCGTATCCTCAATGCCATCAGCCGGGGTGAAAAGTCCAAAGGCCAGGGAGCGCCTGTTGGCACTGAAACACTGGTGGCCGACGAGCGAACCAACAGTGTGCTGCTGGGTGGTGACCGCAGCGAACGGTTGCGCCTGCGTGCCATAATTTCACATCTGGATACGCCGCTGGAGCGCGGTGGTAACACCAAGGTTATTTACCTCAAATACGCCAAGGCGATGGATCTGGTCGATGTGTTGACCGGCGTGGGTGAGTCCCAGGCCGAGGAAGTCAAAGGCAAACCCGCAGCGGCGGCGTCCGCTAGAGGTAAAGGCAATGAGCTGGATATTCAGGCGGATGAAGCCACCAATTCCCTGGTGATCACTGCGCCGCCCGCCCTGATGCTCTCTCTTGAAAGCGTCATCCGGCAGCTCGATATCCGCCGCTCCCAGGTGCTTGTGGATGCCATCATCGCCGAAGTCGGTGAGGAAAGGGCGCGTCAACTCGGGGTGCAGTGGACGGTGTTTGATCTCTCCGGACAGACCGCCCCGATCGGCGGAACCAATTTCACCAACACAGGGACCAGTCTTATTGATATCGCCAACGGGGTTCTCGCCGGCACCATACCCGGTATAACCCCGGGTTTGTCTTTCGGGGTAGGCAGAATAGGCAATGACGGCGTTAATTTTGCTGCTGTGGTCAATGCGTTGGCAGCCGACTCTGATGTGAATATTCTGTCCACCCCCTCACTGGTGACCCTGGATAACGAGGAAGCCGAAATTATCGTCGGCCAGAACGTACCCTTTGTTACCGGTTCTTTTACCAGTACCGGTGCCGCCCAGGGATCGGTCAATCCTTTTCAGACGGTCCAGCGTGAAGATGTGGGCATTACGCTCAAGGTCAAACCGCAAATCAACGAAGGTAATTCCATCATTATGGAAATTACCCAGGAAGTGTCGACTATCTCCGATGACGCTCAGGCGGTCGATATCATTACCAACAAACGTAATATCAAAACCAATGTACTGGTTGATGATAACCACGTCGTGGTGCTAGGTGGCCTGATCGAAGACCAGGTACGCGAGAGCGAACAGAAGGTACCGCTGCTGGGCGACATTCCCTACCTGGGCGCATTGTTCCGTTCAAAGAACGTCAACCGCCGTAAAGTCAATCTGATGGTCCTTCTGCACCCGGTGATTTTGCGCGATAACGCCACGGCGGACAGTTATTCGGCCGAAAAATACAACTATATCCGTGGCCTGCAGCTTGAGCAGGACAGGGAAGGTGTGCCCTTGCTGTCGGGCCATGGAGCGCCTCATATGCCAGCTATGAAAGAATTGCTGGAGTTGCCGCCCCCGTTTGAGCAAACACCGGCCGGTCAAGCTACAGGAAATGTGACAGGTGTTGACGAAGATGAGTAATAGCGAGCCGGAGATCGTTAGCGAGGCGCCGGTTACAGAGCCAGCGGGCCCGCGCTATCGGCGTCCAGGCTTTATGTTTGCCAAACGGCATGGCTTGCTGGTATCCGAATTTCGTGATGATTGTGCCGATGTGGTATTAAGCCCTGAAGCGGATCCCATGGCACTGGTCGAATTAAGGCGCTTCGTGGCTTGTCCCTTGAAGCTGCGTCAGGTCGATGAAGGGCAGTTTGAAGCGCTGCTGGCTTCCACTTATGAGCAGGGTTCCAATGAAGCCATGCAGATGATGGAGGGCCTGGGTGATGACATGGACCTGTTCCAGGTGGCTCAGGCCCTGCCTGAAACCGAAGACCTGCTGGAAAGCGAGGATGATGCACCCATTATCCGTCTGATAAACGCCCTGCTTACCGAAGCGGTCAAGGAAAACGCCTCGGATATACATATTGAACCTTTCGAAAACCGGCTGGTGGTACGCTTTCGTGTCGACGGCGTATTACGCGAAATTCTGGAGCCGAGACGTGTACTGGCGCCGTTGCTGGTATCGCGTATCAAGGTGATGGCCAAGCTGGACATTGCGGAGAAACGGCTGCCACAGGACGGACGTATTTCCCTGCGTATCGCCGGGCGTGCCGTCGATGTACGTGTATCGACCTTGCCATCGGGACACGGGGAGCGCGTGGTTTTGCGTTTGCTGGACAAGCAGGCCGGGCGGCTGGATCTGGAACATCTGGGTATGGCCACGGAAAGCCGAAACGCTATCGATGAAATGATCCAGAAACCACACGGCATCATTCTGGTGACCGGACCCACCGGTTCGGGGAAAACCACCACCCTGTACGCTGCGCTGGAACGGCTCAATAATAAGCGCCGCAACATAATGACGGTCGAGGACCCGATCGAGTATTACCTCGACGGTATCGGCCAGACCCAGGTGAATACCAAGGTTGCCATGAGTTTTGCGCGTGGCCTGCGCGCTATTCTGCGGCAGGACCCGGATGTGGTGATGGTGGGTGAGATTCGTGACCTGGAAACAGCGGAGATTGCGGTGCAATCGAGTTTGACCGGTCACCTGGTATTCTCGACGCTGCATACCAACAGCGCGGTGGGGGCAGTGACCCGATTACGCGACATGGGCGTTGAGCCTTTCCTGTTGTCCTCCAGTTTGATCGGTGTGCTGGCGCAGCGACTGGTGCGCGTATTATGTGATAACTGCAAAGAACCCTACACAGCGTCGGCGGCTGATTGTATCGCGCTGGGTGTCGACCCGGGTAATCCGCCTGTCTTGTATCATGCGGTTGGTTGCGCTGAATGCAATCATCTCGGTTATAGAGGTCGTACCGGTATTTACGAACTGGTTGAACTCGACGACGAGATGCGCACCAGGATTCATGATGGCGACAGTGAGCAGAAGCTTGAAGCCTATGCGCGCCATCATTCTCCCGGCATGCGTCAGGATGGCTGGCGGCGTGCACTGGCGGGTGAAACGACAGTTGAAGAAGTATTGCGGGTCACCCAGGAAGGCTAGTGCCAGCGAGATCAAGCCTCAGGCTGACGAGATGTGATTGAAATTTGACTCATGTGTAAAGATGTTTGTCACTCAAGGATTACTAGAGCGGTATGGGTGCCTTTGAATACGTCGCGCTGGATACCAGCGGTAAAGAAAAGAAGGGCGTGCTGGAAGGCGATACCGCACGCCAGGTACGCCAGCAGTTGCGCGACAAGGGCTGGATTGCGCTAGATGTACAGGAATCCAGCGAACGCGAAACCAGTAGTACCCGCAAGCAGCGTAAAGTCAAAATCCGTCGTGGTGTCAGTGCAACGGATCTTGCCCTGATTACCCGTCAGCTGGCGACCCTGATTCGTGCCGGCCTGCCGCTTGAAGAGACCCTGCAGGCGGCTGCACAGCAAACCGAAAAATCACGACTGCAAAGTATGTTGCTGGCTGTGCGTTCGCGCGTCATGGAGGGGCATACGCTGGCAACCGGACTGGGTGATTTCCGCCACGTATTTCCTGAGCTGTACCGTACCACGGTATCGGCGGGTGAGCAGTCGGGTCACCTTGATGTGGTACTGGAACGTCTTGCCGATTACACGGAAAGCCGCCAGCTGATGCAGTCCAAAATTCAGCTGGCGCTGTTTTATCCAGCCTTGCTGACACTGGTTGCCATCGGTGTGGTTGTCGGCTTGATGACATACGTTGTACCGCAGGTTGTGCAGGTGTTTGATAATATCGGTCAGGAGTTGCCCTGGCTGACAAAAGCGCTGATTGCCATGAGCGATTTCCTGCGCAATTATGGTATTTTGATGTTGCTGGGGATTGGGGCTGCTGCTGCCGGTATGGCCTGGCTATTGCGTAGAGAAGGTCCCAGGCGTCGTTTTCATAAGTTTTTACTGCGTGTGCCGTTGATTGGACGCCTGGAACGCGGCATTAACGCCGGGCGTTTTGCGCGTACCTTCAGTATTGTCACCGCCAGTGGCGTACCGGTGCTCGACGGTTTGCGCATTGCATCGGAGGTTATGTCGAATGTTCCGATGCGGGAGTCTGTTGAGGATGCGACGCGCAAGGTTCGTGAAGGCGCCAGTATTCATGCGGCGCTGGAGAAAAGTGGTTATTTCCCGCCCATGATGGTGCACCTGATTGCCAGTGGTGAAGCCAGTGGCAAACTGGAAGAAATGCTGGAGCGTGCGGCGGTCAATCAGGAGCGTGAGATCGAAACCCTGATTACAGCGGTCATGGGTCTGTTCGAGCCGGTGTTGATTCTGGTGATGGGCGCTCTGGTGCTGGTTATCGTGCTCGCCATCCTGTTGCCGATCTTCAATCTCAACCAGCTGGTGGGGTAGATTTCCCAGCGTCCCTGGCGGTTGGTGATGAGTGCTCAGGTTATGCCGGCATAACCTGAGCATGCCTTGGTAACTTCAGTTGTTGTTAGTGAAAGTCCCTGGAGTGGGTCATCAGACGCCCCAGTAAATGGCTGTGGTCCTCCAGCTGCTTGGCAATCAAATGCAATACCTCCCCTTCACGCTGCACTTCGCCTGCCACGACCAGCAGTCTCGCGCCTAATAAAATACAGCGTTGCTGTTGTGCCAGCTTCGGCCAGACAATGACCTGGGTGATACCCGTTTCATCTTCCAGGGTGATGAAAGTCACGCCGCTGGCACTGCCGGGGCTCTGCCGGCCGGAGACAATGCCGGCGGTGCGTGCAAAGCTGCCGTGTGAGCA
>Ga0210064_1000447_pt1 | contig 19706 bp, 14 predicted proteins | sample Muzzi_CordC_D2_FD_185531 | JGI IMG/M metagenome (GOLD analysis project Ga0210064, IMG submission 185531) | Wetland microbial communities from San Francisco Bay, California, USA, that impact long-term carbon sequestration - Muzzi_CordC_D2 (SPAdes) | ecosystem: Environmental > Aquatic > Marine >...
ACTCGCGCATAAAGTCACTGACGGCAATCAGACCACGGGTGAGTGGAGGCAGGTCTTCGCCGATATTCTCGAACACCTGCACGACCTGCGGCACCACATAAGTCATCAGTCCGCCCACCACCAGTATCGCCACGATTGTAAGCAGTGCCGGATAGAATACAGCGAGCTGTATCTTCTGCCGCATCTGCTGGCGGTTTTCGGTGTAATCGGCAAGGCGCTCCAGAACCCGTTCCAGATGCCCTGACTGTTCACCCGCCTCCACCGTCGTACGGTACAACTCAGGGAAAATATGCCTGAAGTCGGACAGCCCCGCCGCGAGTGTATGGCCCTCCATGACCCGCGAGCGCACTGCCAGCAACATGCTCTTCAGGCGCGAGCGGTCGGTCTGCTGGGCCACCGCCCGCAGGCATTCCTCCAGTGGCAATGCGGCGCGCACCAGCGTCGCCAGCTGCCGGGTAATGAGTGCCAGGTCGGTTGCGCTGATACCACGCCGCGGTATGGCCAGGCGCCTGCGGCCACGCGTTTCACGCTGCGCGACTTCCTGTACTTCAAGCGGGATCCACCCCTGATCACGCAGTTGCTGGCGAACCTGGCGTGGGGCATCTCCTTCGATGACACCTTTCTTTTCGCGCCCGGTTTTATCCAGCGCGGTGAATTCAAAGGCGCCCATAGTCAGGAGAAACGGGTCATGGCCATATCAGGAAATACAATCCGGGTTACGCTGTGTGCCTTGCTGGATATGACACGTCAGTCGCCCTGCGTCACACGCAGCACTTCCTCGACGGTCGTAATGCCATCCAGCACCTTGCGCCAGCCGTCCTGGCGAATGCTGGGCGATAGCTTGCGAGCCTCGCGCTCCAGTTCGATCTCGCCGCGACCATCATGAATCATGGCACGCATGGCATCGTTGATCTCGATCAGTTCGTAGATCCCCGTGCGGCCGCGATACCCGAGCTGATTACAGCTGGCACAGCCGTTAGCCCGATAGAGCGTCCGGGTTTCATCCACTTCGATGCCCAGCGCTGCGCAGTCCACGGGGCTGGCCGTGTAGGGCTCCCTGCAAGCGGGGCACAGCACGCGCACCAGCCGCTGCGCCAGCACACCGATGAGACTCGATGACAGCAGAAATGGCTCGACACCCATGTCCCGCAGGCGGGTAACGGCACCGACGGCGCTGTTCGTGTGCAAGGTTGAAAATACCAGATGCCCGGTCAGGCTTGCCTGTACGGCAATCTCGGCGGTTTCCAGATCGCGAATCTCGCCGACCATGACGACATCGGGATCTTGTCGCAGGATAGCCCGCAGCCCGCGAGCAAAACTGAGAGCGACCTTGGTATTGACCTGTGTCTGGCCGATTCCGTCGAGGTAATACTCGATCGGATCCTCGACTGTCATGATATTCCTGCGCTTGTTGTTAAGGCGACCCAGTGCCGCATACAGTGTGGTGGTCTTGCCGGAACCCGTCGGGCCGGTCACCAGAATGATGCCATGCGGCTTGTTGATCAGGACGTCTATCCGCTTGCGGGAATGTAGCGCCATTCCCAGGTGCTCGAGATCCAGCCGGCCGGCCTGCTTGTCGAGTAGGCGCAGCACGACGCGTTCACCGTTACCCGAAGGCAGGGTGGAAACACGCACGTCCACTGCCCGGCCGGCAACACGCAGGGAGATGCGACCATCCTGCGGCAGACGTTTCTCTGCAATATCCAGACGCGCCATTACCTTGATGCGGGACACCAGCAGGGGCGCCAGAACACGCTGCGGTTCCAGCACCTCGCGCAGAACGCCATCGGAGCGAAAGCGCACCACCAGGCGATTCTCGAACGGTTCGATATGGATATCCGAGGCATTTTCCTTCACCGCCTCGGTGAGGAGTGCATTGATGAGCCGGATGATGGGTGCGTCGTCCTCGCTCTCCAGCAGGTCTTCCGGCTCGGGCAGGTGCTGGGCGATTTGCATCAGGTCCATGTCATCGCCCAGATCACCCATCATGAGCATGGCTTCATTGGAATCCTGCTCGTAGGTTATGGCGAGCAGGCTGTCGAACTGGTCCTTTTCGACCTCCTGCAACTTCAGCGGTTTGCCCATGAAACGCCGCAACTCGACAACGGCAGCGGGTTCAATTCCGGGGGTATGCAACACCACGACCTTGCCTTCTTCCTCGCCGGTGACCAGCACACCATGCCGCTTGGCGAACAGGAATGTCGGACGTCGCGGCTTCACGGCCGGCAGCCCTGTGGCCAACCCGGATTCCTGCGGGGGCATCTCAGTCATCCCGGAAGCTGTCGTGTGTCACCGTATCGGACTCCACCGCCGCATCGGGTGGTGCGGTTTCGGCAGAAGGCCCGGCTGGCGCCGCCGGAGAGGTGGAAACTCCGGCAAACTCCTCGATGACCGGCAGGGCCGGGTGGTGCGTGTCCGGCATCAGGTTGACACCGTCCTCATCCTGACCGAGCTGCAGCGACCGTATGTAATTGTACTTGTTGTTCGTATAGAGATTGGTAACGGCGGCGTCCCGCAGAATTACCGGGTGGATGAATACCATCAGGTTGGTTTTCTCCACATCACCTGTATTTGACCTGAACAGGGCACCAAGCACAGGAATATCGCCAAGCAGCGGAATCTTCTGCTCGCTTTCCCGGATATTTTCCTCGATCAGGCCACCCAGCACGACCACCTGACCGTTATCCACCATGACATTGGTCTTGATCGAACGTTTGTTGGTGACCAGATCCGAGGCGCCGGCCACACTGTCGGCAATACTGGAAACCTCCTGCTCGATCTCCAGGCGCAGCGCGTCGCCCTCATTGATCTGCGGCTTGATCTTCAGCGTCAGCCCCACGTCCTCGCGCTGAATGGTCTGGAACGGATTGGTCGCACCATCAGAAGCGCCGGTACTCGTAAAGGAACCGGTCACGAACGGGACATTTTCACCAATGACGATTTCGGCCTCCTCGTTGTCGAGCGTTACCAGGGTCGGTGTCGACAGGATATTGGTATTGGCGTCGGACGCCAGCGCGTTCATGACCGCGACATAGTTGAAACTGCCGTTGGTTTTGCCAAACCCGAGCAGTGCATTGTCGAGGATGGTGGGAAAGGTACCGCCATTTGCCACGCTTGCAGCGCCATTAACCACGTCCGCGACCGGACTGCCCGAGTTGGTGAAGTTAACCACGCCGATGGGACCTTCGCCGTCCTTGGCGCCGGAAAATAGCCACTGCACGCCCAGTTCACGCGTGGTATCTGCCGAAACTTCGGCAATCACCGCCTCGACCAGAACCTGTGCCCGGCGGATATCCAGCTGGCTGATGACGCGTTTCAGGGTCCGCATGATATCGGGTGGCGCGGTGATCACCAGGGAGTTGGTCGACTCGTCTGCCTGGATGTCGAACACCCCGCGGGATGTGGTGGTGGTGGCTTTGCCCTGCTGCGCCTCCCGCTCCTCGATCTTGCCGACGCCCAGCAGGGTATCGACAATTTCGGCGGCCTCGGCATAGCGCAGGTAGATCACATCGGTGTTGCCCCCGCTATCCAGCGGGGTATCCAGATGGGAAATAATCGCCCGCATGCGCAGACGATCAGCATGGTCACCGCCGAGCAGAACGCTGTTGGTGCGTTCGTCTGCAACCAGTATCGGCCCTTCAGCCCTTGCCCCTGCCTGCGGGCCGGGAACCGCGCGATTCAGACTGGTCAGTACCCGCACCACTTCCACGGCAGAGGCATGCTCGAGCGGAATCACCTCGATCTCACTGTCGCTTACCTGGTCGATACGGTGAATAATGCTCACCAGGCGCTCCACGTTGCTGGCCCGGTCGGAGATAATGAGGACGTTGGTGGCAGGATAGGCCGCGAGGTGTCCCTGTTGCGGGACCAGGGGACGCAGAATCGGCACCAGCTGGGCTGCAGTGACGTTGTCGACCTGGATGACACGGGTAACCATCTCATCGCCGCGTCCCGGTTCAGCCTCACTCGTGGTGGGTATACCATCCTGCTTGGCATTGACATCGGGCACGATCTTGATGACCTCGCCGCTGGGTACAGCGGCAAAACCGTGGACTTTCAGAATCGAAAGAAAGACCTGGTAGACCTCATCACTGTTCATCGGCCGGGTGGATATCACGGTCACCTTGCCCTTTACCCGGGGATCAACGATGAAGTTTCGATTGGTGACTTCGGCTACCGTGCTGATCAGGGCACCAATGTCAGCGTCCTTGAGATTCAGGGTAACTGTCTCGGCATGCAGCGGCAGGACAAACACCAGCCATGCCAGCAGCAACCATCCAATCTTGACCGGAGTTTTCATTCTGTGTCCCATCGTGTAGGTTTTACCCTGAAATAGCATATCAAATACAGCCGTCAGAAAACTGTAACCCGCTGTTCGCATAATATATTTATTCTTCCGGCAGGCTGAAACTCAGCACTTGCTCCTGCCCGTCACGCAGGACCGTCATGGTCACCTCCTGCCCATTTTGCACACTCTTGAGTGCTTGTGCACTGTTGGCCGCGCTATCCAGCTTGAGATCGTTGATCTGAGTAACCACATCACCGGCCTGCAACCCCAGGTGATCAAAAAGCTCCCGGTCACGACCGGGCTGCAGGATGTAGCCAACGATATTGCCTTCCTCATCCTGTTTCGGCACCGGCCGGACGACTTCGTAGAGTGTTACCGGATTTTTCTGCACCCGCCGGGTAATGTCTTGCAGACGCTGCGCGGGGCTGGGACTGGAACCGGACCGAGGTCGCGGGGCTGAACGCAGCGAGGTATTCACTGCGGACACCGTTGAATTCTTCTGCTGCTGGTCCTGCGGCAGACGCAGGGTCTCGTAACGGCCATTGCGCATCAGGATGACCCGGTCCGGATGAATCTCGCTCAGCTCGGCATTCCCTGGCAGGTTGTCGCCAATGGCATACTGGTCTTCCTTGCCACGCGGATCGGCAATAATGGCGCGGGCATGCTTCGGATCGTCCGATGACAAGGCCCCCCGCAGCACCAGTTTGAGACGCGTGTCCGGCGCTTCAATGGGGACCGCCGCCTTGACCGGTGCGGCCTGCTGGCTGACGACACCCATCAGATGCCAGCCGGGTATCTGGCGGATCAGGTCCAGTTCCTCATTGTGCTGTACCGGTGTAGCCGCAGACTCAACCACAGCAGGCGCAGTATCTTCAGCGGGAGTGAAAAATCCCCACGTCAGTGTTGCCAGCTGGCTCGCGATCCAGATGACCAGCAACAGGTTGACCACCAGGATAACCCGTCGCATCTGCGTGCTTTGCATCAGCCTGACAAAATCCACCTGTTGCATTGAAGCTAGTGTTTGCATGTTCGTTCCAGCATCCGCAGTCTGGGCTAGCTGTGAGCGCGACGCTCGCGACTCCGCCCGCCACCGCGCTTGCCTGCCGCTGATTTACCTGGCCTGCCACGCCCATCACCCGCCCGGGGTGCACGCTTGATTTTGACAGGAGGCTTTAGTTCGGCAACATAGTCGTCCGGGACGTGCTCCACAGGTATCTTGTGCCCGATATAGGCCTCGATCTCGGGCAGGGAATAGACAAAGTTCTCGCAGGCAAAACTGACGGCATCACCATCCTTGCCGACACGCGCCGTACGGCCGATGCGGTGCACATAATCCTCGGCGTCCTGGGGGAGGTCGTAGTTGAACACATGACTCACATCCGGAATGTGCAGCCCTCTGGCCGCCACATCGGTTGCGATCAGCACCGGCAGCTCTCCGCTCTGGAATTCCCGCAGCAGGCGCTGGCGTTTTGTCTGCGGCACGTCACCCGAGAGCACGGCGCATTTGAACCCGTTACCTTCAAGGTAGGACCACACCCGCTCGGCGTTGCGCTTGGTATTGACGAAAACGATGCTGCGATGGGGGTCGACATGGTTCAGGATACCCACCAGCAACGGAATCTTTTCCTCATTCGCGGTATGGTACAGGACCTGCCTGACCTTGTCCGCCGTGACTTTCTCGGGCTCGATATCGATGTGCACCGGGTTGTTCATGTGCTCATACGCGAGTTCCTGGACACGGTGCGAGAGCGTTGCCGAGAACAACAGCCCAAGGCGTTCTTCGGGCGGCGGACAGCGGCGTATCAGGTAGCGAATATCCTTGATAAAGCCAAGGTCGAACATGCGGTCCGCTTCATCCAGCACAATGGCCTGTATCATTTTCAGATCAAAAACATGCTGCTTGAAATAATCGATCAGGCGTCCCGGCGTACCAACCAGAATGTCCACACCTGCGGAGATATCGTCGCGCTGCTGTTCATAACCGGTGCCGCCGTAGGCCAGTCCCAGTCGCAACCCGGTGTGTTTGCCTATGGCAAGCGCGTCATGATGAATCTGTATCGCCAGTTCCCGTGTCGGTGCCAGTATCAGTGCCCGTGGCTGATTGGGCTTGCGGCGGCTGTCGACCTCATGTGTCAGCAGGCGATGATAGACAGCAACCAGAAAAGCCGCCGTTTTGCCGGTACCGGTTTGCGCCTGGCCCGCGACATCACGCCCCTGCAGTGCCACGGGCAGCGTTTCTGCCTGTATCGGGGTGCACATTGAAAAACCTGCCTCTTCAATACCTTGCATTAACTCTGGGGGCAGGGAAAAACTGCTGAAGGATGTTTCAGTCAAATACGTTTCAGACATGTTTACCTTTTTGCCGGCGTCTTGCCACCGACCTGATGAAATAGAATTTCGTATTATATTTCAGTTGCTTGTTAATATGCTAATGATTGTTTTGTAACATGCCCGGACGACACCATGGCAGAAAGCTGCAAACACAGCGCACCCTTCGAACGGACCGCTAACACGGCTTCCCGACAGTCATCCCGGGATGCTCCCGATCAGCCTGGCGACAAGTGCGAGAGATGCGGGAAATGCAGCAGAAAATTGTACCACCGGACTTGTAAATTGATCTGATTTAGGCTGAAATACCACCTGACTAAGTGTAGATCGGCCAACAACACGTATCAACACACACTACAAGTCCTGCTCAGGCTACCGATTCCCGTGCAGAACCCCGACACACCGCGCAGCGGATTTCCTTGTATGAAAAAGCACGGCGCCAGTCCGGTCAACTGCTTTGCAGCTACAGGGCAATCGTTTTTTCTTAACAGGAGAATTTGAACAGTGAGCGAGAAAATCTTGTACCTGACAGACGACACCTTTGAGGATGAAGTCCTGAAGTCCTCTGCGCCCGTGCTGGTCGATTACTGGGCGGAATGGTGCGGCCCCTGCAAGATGATAGCTCCCATCCTGGACGAGATCGCCAGTGAATATACCGGCAAGATCAAGGTTGCCAAGCTCAATATCGATGACAACCCGCAGACGCCGCCCAAGTACGGCATTCGCGGCATCCCGACACTGATGCTGTTCAAGGACGGCAATGTCGAGGCTACCAAGGTCGGAGCGCTGTCCAAGTCGCAGCTCACCGCCTTTATTGACAGCAACATCTGAATACAGGAATACAAACAGACAGAAATACAAACAGACAACCCGTGCAGCAGGCAAATACTGCCGGATGCGGTCATTGTCAAATAACAGCCACGCCGGCAGTTTTGCAGACTGAATGCCTGCTGGATTTATTTAAGTAATTGTTTTCTTCCGCCAGGCCATTGCGGCCGACCCCACCAAACTACAGCAAAACATACTAGAGAAGGCCATCTATGAACCTTTCCGAACTCAAGCTGAAGCCAGCCTCGGAGCTGATCGAAATCGCCCAGGAGATGGGCATCGAGGGAACCGCACGCTCCCGCAAGCAGGACATCATCTTTTCCATTCTCAAGTCACACGCCAAGAAAGGCGAGGATATCTTCGGCAACGGTGTCCTGGAAATACTCCAGGACGGCTTCGGATTCCTGCGTTCAGCCGACAGTTCCTACCTGGCGGGCCCGGACGATATCTACGTCTCGCCCAGCCAGATTCGGCGCTTCAGCCTGCGCACCGGCGACACGGTGGACGGCAAGATCCGGCCGCCCAAGGACAGCGAGCGCTATTTCGCGCTGCTCAAGGTCAGCGAGATCAATTATGAAAAGCCCGAGAACGCGAAAAACAAGGTAGCCTTTGAAAACCTCACACCACTGCATCCCAATGAACGCCTTACCCTGGAGCGCGGTAACGGCAGCACGGAAGACATCACTGCACGCATCATCGACATGGTGGCGCCGCTGGGCAAGGGCCAGCGCGGCCTGATCGTCTCGCCGCCCAAGGCGGGCAAGACCATGCTGCTGCAGAACGTCGCCCAGTCGATCACCTCCAATTACCCGGAGTGCTACCTGATCGTACTGCTGATTGATGAACGTCCCGAGGAAGTCACCGAAATGGCACGCTCGGTACAAGGCGAAGTTGTCTCGAGCACCTTTGACGAGCCCGCCAGCCGGCATGTGCAGGTCGCCGAAATGGTAATCGAAAAGGCGCGCCGCCTGGTCGAGCACAAGCGCGACGTGGTGATCCTGCTCGATTCCATCACCCGGCTCGGGCGCGCCTACAACACGGTTGTGCCCTCATCCGGCAAGGTCCTGACGGGCGGTGTCGACGCCAACGCCCTGCAGCGCCCGAAGCGTTTCTTTGGCGCCGCGCGCAATATCGAGGAAGGCGGCAGCCTGACCATCCTCGCCACCGCGCTGATCGACACCGGCTCACGCATGGACGACGTCATTTATGAAGAGTTCAAGGGCACCGGCAACCACGAAATTCACCTGGACAGGAAGATTGCCGAGAAACGTGTTTACCCGGCGATCAACATCAATCGCTCCGGTACCCGCCGCGAGGAACTGCTGACCGATCCCAAGGAACTGCAGAAGATGTGGATCCTGCGCAAGTTGCTGCACCCGATGGATGAACTCGCCGCCATGGAATTCATGCTCGACAAGCTGAAAGCCACCAAGAACAACGCCGAATTCTTCGAATCGATGAAAAGGTAAAAGGCGAAGTGAAAAGTAATAAGTGAAAAGTGAAAAGTGAGAAGTGAGAAGTGAGAAGTGAAGAGCATAAGGTAATGCCTGTCAGATCGCTGCTGTTAACTCATTTTCTACGGCTGACATCCAAGGAACCACTGATTAATTCGTCACTGCAACGACTGCAGGGAGAAGGTGAGACCGGGAACCGGTCGAGAGACTGGCCTGGGCCATGCAGGAGGTAGGGTACCAAAAGTAGGCGCCTTTAGGCGACGCAGGAGCAGTTACCGAGGAACACAGTGACGAAGCACTCAATAAGCCACTTGCTACCAGTCAAGAGATTGCCGCGCTGGCCGTTTCGGACATCCTGTCCTCCCGCGGCACTCGCACCTCCCTGTGCATCGCGCTCGCAATGACGAGGATTTGGCAATTAGGCAGAGATTCCCTAACTTTTCACTTCTCACTTCTCCCGCTAGTGCATTTTCAACTTGAAAATAACAGATGTTGACAAGTCAAGCCGGGTGTCAGTATTTCTCTAATAGCCACGGAATCCACGGAAGGACACAAAAATGTTATTAAAATGGGTATTGTTTCTTTCCGTGTTTTTCCGTGGGTTCCGTGGCCATAAAATCCGCCATTATCAGATTGAAACAGTACTAGTCATCCCCCAGATTCCGCAAGCGGTTTATCCGCAACTCCAGCGGCGGATGGGTCGCATAGAGCCGACTGCTGTTTTCCCTGAAATTCCTGAAGGGATTGACTATAAACATGTGCTGGGTGGCGCGGTTGGCGCCCTTGAAAGGCTTTGCGCCGGCGGCGAGTTTTTCCAGCGCCGATATCAAGCCCAGCGGATGCCGCGTCAGGCGCACGCTAGTGGCATCCGCAAGAAACTCACGCTGGCGCGACACCGCCATCTGTACCAGTAAGGCGAACAACGGGGCCAGCACTGCAAAGACAACCAGCACCAGCAGAATCACAACCGACCCGGCACCGGATTTACCCGAGTTGCGCGACCGCCCGGAGAAATACAGCGAGCGCCTTGCGCCATCGCTGACCAGTGCGATCAGGCCGACGATGACACCCACCGCCGTGGCATAGCGGATGTCCCAGTTCACGATGTGGCCCATCTCGTGGCCGATGACACCCTGCAGTTCTTCGCGGTCCAGTGCATCCAGCAGGCCGCGGGTGACGCCGATGGCCGAGCGTGCCGGGCTCATTCCGGTTGCAAAGGCATTCAGGGCGTCTGTTTCCATGACGTAGACCCGCGGCCGCCTGATACCCGCAGCCAGCGCCATTTCCTGCACCACGTTATGCAATACCGGTTCCTCGTCAGGCGTCACCGGATGTGCGCCCGTCACCCGCAGCAGGATCCGGTCTCCCTGGCGAAACGCGATCCATGACCAGACGCTGCCGATAGCGAACAACAGCAGCGCTGCCAGCACGCCCCAGCGGCTCACAAACCAGACTGTCTCCGCATCTGGCGGAAGGTCACCACCGGCGAGCTGCATACTCCAGCCGATGAGATAACCCAACACACCGAGAATCAAGAGAAGAATAATCACCAGCCGGCGGGTGGCCGCCTGGTTGGCACGTGCAGCCGCCATGAAATCGGTACGCCGCAGGACCTTGTTGCGCATGTGTCGACTTTGCTGCCAGCCGGCGACTAGCGGGGTACCGCACTGGCGACAGCTTCTGGCATGCGCACGATTTTGTGCACCGCACTCCGGACAACGGTTGTCTTCTGACAGTGACATCAGCAGTTGGCCGCGGCCAGGAATGCTCTGTGTAATACGTCATTGCGAGGACGATGTACATGGACGTACAAGTGCCGCGGGAGGCAGGATGCCGGAAGCGGCCCGCAGTGACGAAGCAATCTCCATCCGACTGATTTCAGTGTGGGAGATTGCTTCACTTCGCTCGCAATGACGGGAATTAGAGTAATAATCAGTGTTCCTTTTGCAAGGAAAGGGGATGATTACCGCACTGCAGTTCCAGCTCGGTCACCGGCAGGCACCTTCGGCATACATCGACCAACCGCATATTCCCGAGGCAGCCGCAGGACGTCATGCAGACAGGCCTGTCGCTAGCGCAGGTCCACCTTTGGTGTTGCGGTCTCGGTTTCCGGGACCTCGAAATAAGTCGCCTCCGCGAAACGGAACATGCCGGCAACGATATTCGAAGGAAACGCCTGCACCGCATTATTCAGCGACATGACGCTGTCATTGTAGAACTGCCGCGAGAACGAAATCTTGTTTTCAGTCGCGCTTAGCTCTTCCATCAGGCGCGAGACATTTTCATTGGCCTTGAGGTCGGGATAATTCTCCATCAGCGCAAACAGCTTGCCCATGGCACCGCCCAGAATGCCTTCGGCGGCGATCGCTGCCTCCGGGTTGCTGGCGCTGACCGCCTGGTTGCGCGCCTGGATTACCTTCTGCAGGGTTTCCTGCTCGTAGGACATGTAGTCCTTGACGACCTCGACCAGGTTCGGGATCAGGTCATGGCGGCGTTTCAGCTGCACGTCGATCTGGCGCCAGGCATTCTTGACCTGGTTGCGCAAACCGACCAGGCGGTTGTAGAGGGCGACACCCCACAACGGGATACCGATGATGAGCGCCACGATGACCCAGCCAAATATTTCCATATTTAAACTCCTTGAAAAAAGGTGAGAAGTGAGAAGTTAAAAGTGAAAAGTGAATGGTGATAAGAAGGGAGAATAACGACAACCTGATTTTTTACTTTTCACCTCTTACCCTTCACTTCTCACTTTTCACTTCTCACGTCCCTCGAGCGATCGCCCGATACCCGATATCCGTCCGGTAATAAACATCCGGCCAGTGGATCCTGCCGGCACAGGCGTAGGCCTGTTGCTGCGCGGCGGCAATCGTATCACCCAGCGCACACACGCACAGGACGCGTCCGCCGCCGGTCAGCACTGCGTCTTCCCGGGCAGTTGTTCCGGCGTGAAAAACCTTGCAGTCTGTGTCGTCAACCGGGGGCAAACCTTCAATGACATCGCCCTTGCGATAGGCATCGGGGTAGCCGCCGGCTGCCAGCACCACGCCCAGTGACGCGCGTTTATCCCACTCGGCCGTAACGCTGTCCAGGCGTCCATCCAGCGCCGCCAGGCACAGCGCGACAAGGTCAGAGCGCAGGCGCAGCATGATGGGCTGGGTTTCCGGGTCACCGAAACGGACATTGTATTCCAGCACCTTCGGTGTGCCGTCCGCGGCTATCATCAGGCCGGCATAGAGAAAACCGGTGAAGGGACTGCCTTCCGCGGCCATGCCGCGCACGGTCGGCAGGATCACTTCCTGCATCGCTCGATCATGAATCGCCGGTGTCACCACCGGCGCCGGGGAGTAGGCTCCCATGCCGCCGGTATTCGGTCCGGTATCGCCGTTGTCGCGCGCCTTGTGGTCCTGTGATGTAGCCAGTGGCAGACAGTGCTCGCCGTCAACCATGACGATGAAGCTGGCCTCCTCACCCTGGAGGAATTCCTCGATGACGACCCGGTGACCGGCCTCGCCAAACACGTTGCCTGACAGCATATCCTCAACGGCCGCAATCGCCTCCGCCTCGGTCTGCGCCAGGATCACGCCCTTGCCGGCTGCCAGACCGTCAGCCTTCACAACGATCGGCGCCCCTTGCCGGCGGATATAAACGGCGGCCGCGGCACTGTCGGTGAAGGTCGCATAGGCCGCGGTTGGAATGGCGTGCCGCGCCAGAAAATCCTTGGAAAAGGACTTGGAGCCTTCCAGCCGGGCAGCGGTCTGCGTCGGGCCAAAGCAACGCAGGCCCGCAGCACTGAAGCGGTCGACGACTCCGGCCACCAGCGGTACTTCGGGACCCACAATCGTCAGGCCAACGTCCTGTTCCTGCGCGAAGGCAAGCAGCGCGTCGATGTCACCGGCATCGATGGCGACATTTTCCATGCCGGGCTCCTGCGCGGTGCCTGCATTACCCGGTGCGACAAAAACACGCCCGGCCAGTGGTGACTGTGCCACCTTCCAGGCCAGCGCATGCTCGCGCCCGCCACCACCGATGATAAGGATGTTCATGCCTGCTCCATATAAACAAAGTGAGAAGTTAGAAAGTGAGAAGTAATATAAAAACCTCTGATTAATTCGTCATTGCTTCGCTTCACTCGCAATGACGTGAATTGTCTAATTAATCAGAGGTTCATAAAAAAAAGATTCAACCAACTTCTCACTTTTCACTTCTCACTTTTCACTCTTCACTTTTCACTTCAAGAAAATCAGTGCCGGAAATGCCGCATGCCGGTGAACACCATGGACATGCCGTACTCGTCGGCAGCGGCGATCACTTCATCATCCCGCATGGAGCCACCCGGCTCGATGACCGCCGCGATACCGGCCTCCGCTGCCTGGTCAATGCCGTCGCGGAACGGGAAAAAGGCATCCGATGCCATCACCGAACCGCGTACTTCCAGACCTTCATCGGCCGCCTTGAGCGCAGCGACTTTGGCGCTGTAGACACGGCTCATCTGCCCGGCGCCGACGCCGATGGTCATGCCGTCGCGGCAATAAACGATGGCATTCGACTTGACGAATTTCGCCACCCGCCACGCGAACAGCAGGTCCAGCAGTTCCTGGTCGGTCGGCGCCCGCCGGGTCACGATCTTGAGATCCGACGCGCTGATCCGCCCCAGGTCCCGGTCCTGCACCAGCAGCCCGCCGTTCACACGTTTGAAGTCCAGCCCGGGCATGGGCATCTCCGGCCAGTTGCCGCATTCCAGCACCCGCACATTCTTCTTGCCTGCCAGCACCGGCAAGGCGTCCCCTTCCACCACCGGTGCAATAATGACCTCGACGAACTGGCGCTCGATAATGGCGCTGGCCGTGGCCGCATCCAGCGGCCCGTTAAAGGCAATGATGCCGCCAAAGGCCGACGTCGGGTCGGTACAGAATGCCCGGTCATAGGCTTCCAGCAGCGTGCCACCCAGCGCAACCCCGCAGGGATTGGCATGCTTGACGATCACGCAGGCCGGCGACTCGGTGAATGTCTTGACACACTCCAGTGCCGCATCGGTATCCGCCACGTTGTTGTAGGAAAGTTCCTTGCCCTGCAGCTGGCGTGCCGTGGCGACCGAGGCCTCGGCCGGCGCATGCTCGACGAAGAACGCGGCCCGCTGGTGCGGGTTTTCCCCGTAGCGCATGGTCTGGACCTGGCGGTACTGCAGGTTGATGGTATTCGGGAAGTCCGCCTGCTCTCCGGACAAATCGATCGCACCGAGGTAGTTGGCGATGGCGCCGTCGTAGCGTGCCGTATGCTCGAAGGTCTTGACTGCCAGGCGGTAGCGAGCCTTGTCAGACACCCGGTTGTCCTGCTGCTGCAGTTCCTCGAGCACCGCGGCGTAATCGGCGCTGTCGACAACCACGGTGACCGCAGCATGGTTCTTGGCGGCTGCCCGCAGCATCGTGGGACCGCCGATGTCGATATTCTCGATGGCCAGCGGCAGATCACAGTCATCCCGGGACACCGTCTGCTCAAAGGGGTACAGGTTGACCACCACGAGGTCGATCGGCTCGATCGCATTCGCGGCCATGACGGCTTCGTCGATGCCGCGCCGCGCCAGTATGCCGCCATGGATTTTCGGGTGCAGGGTCTTTACACGGCCATCCATCATTTCCGGGAAGCCCGTGTAATCGGAAACCTCGATAACCGGTATCCCGGCATCGGCCAGCAGGCGTGCGGTGCCGCCTGTCGACAGGATTTCTATGCCCAGCTCATGCAGGGCCCGGGCAAATTCCGTAATACCGGTCTTGTCCGATACGCTGATCAGCGCGCGGCTAACTTGTGTCATGTTGCTGTTGTCCTGTCTATCCGTCATTGAGACGGGATAATGAAACCTGGGGAAACCCTGAACATTCGTCACCCCGGCGAAAGCCGGGGGCCAGGCTGTTGATTTTCTGGGTTCCGGCATACGCCGGTATGACGAATGATGATTTAAGGAACTTCTGATTGCTTCCATAGGAGGAGATTGCTTCACTTCGCTCGCAATGACTGGAATTATCTAATAAATCAGAGATTCCTTAATCAAATCCGCCTTAAATTTCTTTTCTGTTTAAACGCTACCCGCAGAATCCGGGAAAACCGCAGACTGCAATCAGGTTGCATCCAGCCCGTACAGCTTGAGCTTCTTGCGCAGGGTGCTGCGACTGATACCGAGCACCTCCGCCGCATGGCTCTGGTTGCCATCGACGTAATCCATCACGACATTGAGGATCGCCGGCTCGACCTCGCTGAGAACCACGTGGTAGAGGTCGTTGACTTCATGCCCGTTCATATCACCCAGGTAGAGCTCCAGCGCGGATGTCACGCTGCGCCGGATCGGCTGCTTGCGGCGTTCGCGCTGCGTCGGCACGTTCATGCCGCCAGCCCCTGCTGTTCGCCAAGACGAGCGAAATATTCACGCACGCACTGCAACTGCGCGCCAGCCGACTCGAGCCGGTAGATCTGCTGGCGAAAGGCATTGCCGTCCCGCTGCCCCTTGCTGTACCAGGCAATGTGCTTGCGCGCCACACGCACACCGGTATATTCGCCGTAGAAGTGATACAGGTTGTTCAGGTGGCCGGTCAGTATCCGGCAGATTTCATGCGGTTCAGGATCAGGCAGGTGCCTGCCGGTTTCCAGGTAGTGGGTGATGTCGCGAAACAGCCAGGGCCGCCCCTGGGCGGCACGGCCAATCATCACCGCGTCGGCAGCGCTGTACTGCAACACGGCCTGCGCTGTCTCGGCGGAATCGATATCACCGTTGGCGATCACCGGGATGCCGACCGCAGCCTTGATGGCCCGTGTCGTGGCGTGTTCGGCGTCGCCGCGAAACGCGCAGGCGCGGGTACGCCCGTGTACCGTCAGTGCCTGAATTCCGGCCTGCTCGGCAATCGCGGCAACCACAAGGCCATTCCTGTTTTCAGGATCCCAGCCGGTGCGAATCTTCAGCGTCACCGGCACGTCCACCGCGCTGACAACGGCTTCGAGTATGCGACCGACCAGAGACTCGTCACGCAGCAACGCGGATCCGGCCATGACATTGCAGACCTTTTTGGCCGGGCAACCCATGTTGATATCGATGATCTGCGCGCCCTGCTCGACATTGAAGCGAGCCGCCGCCGCCATTTGCACGGGATCGGCCCCGGCTATCTGCACCGCGACGGGCGCGGTCTCGCCGGCATGATCGATGCGGCGACGGGTCTTGCGGCTGCCCCAGAGCAGCGCATTGGAAGACACCATTTCGGACACGGCCAGACCGGCGCCCAAGTTGCGGCACAACTGCCGGAATGGACGATCAGTAACCCCCGCCATCGGCGCCAGTATCAGGTTGTTAGGAAGTTTGTAGGGTCCTATTTTCACCGAACTTATAGCAGCTCTATCGGTTTCCGCAGGGTTGAGGACGGGAGATGATACCCCTATCCGCCAGCCGGATAAAGCGCGCTGGCGGATCCCCGCCAAGTTGCGGAAATTAAAGAAAACCGAACTGGAAGGAGACGGCCGCGTCGCCCGGATCCTGGACTTCCAGCACAATATGTACCGGCTCATCCGGCGTCATGCCGGCGGCCGTATCACTGGCTTCGCCAAGGTACTCATGGGGAAGGAACCTGCGCATTGCGACCGGATTGCCTGCCGCATCGGAAAAACTGATCTCGAATACCGGGTAGGGCTGGGCAAATCCGGCACGATTGGCAATGCTTGCATTGATCAACAGCGCGGCATCCACCTGCGGGTGCTTGCGGACATCACGGTCGATGATCTCCAGCAGCGCCAGATCCACGCGCAGCGGCAGCCTGCAGTGCAGCACGCTGCAAAAGCGCTCCAGAGCCGGCCGGAGACCGGCATCTGCGGCAAGTGTGTCGCGATTGAAATAAACCCACTGCAGTCCCAGCACCAGCAGCAGCAACCCGACCGCCAGGCCGCTGGCCATATCTTTCGGGGTAAGGGATTGCCCGGTCCATCCTGCATCGGGTAACGGCCGGTGTATCGGGCCTGCCGCAGGGGCATCCTGCACGGTTTCCTCCGCTACAGGCGGCAGTATTGTGGCGGCGGTGGGGAGTCCCTGCCCGGTATTCATCAGTGCGGCATGTCGTGCCGTGACGGCATCGTCATAAAGACAGTCAACGGCATTGAAAACCTTGCCACATTCACCACAGCGCACCCGACCGCCCGCCGCACTGACAGTATCCGCAGTGATCCTGAAAATGGCCGCACAACCCGGGCAGTAGGTATACATGCCAGTGATTCTAACCCCAATCATGCCGGGAAGATAAAGGTGTCAGGAACCTTTTTTCGTTGAACTGAAAAAGGTTCCTGACACCTTTACCCTTTCCTACGTGCTGCAAGGAGAATCCACTCCTCGCGGTGCACGGGTGCGCTGAAATCAAACCACTGGCTATAGGCCGCCATCACCGCAGCGGCCTGCTCCGAGAGGATGCCGGTCAGCACAATGTAACCGCCCTGCTTTACCACCCCGGCAAGCGCCACGGCATGTTCGATCAATGGATTTGCCAGGATATTGGCCAGCACGACATCAACCGGGCCGGCATCAAGGTCCTGCGGGAACATCACAGAGAGCCGCGCGGTAATTTGATTGCGCCGGGCATTCTCGCGGGTTGCCTGGAGCGCCTGGGGATCGATATCCACCGCGACGACGCTATCGGCCCCGAGCTTGTGTGCGGCGATGGCCAGAATGCCGGAACCACAGCCGTAGTCGATGACCGACTTGCCGGCAGGCGGATGTGCGTCAAGCCATTTTAGGCACAACGCCGTGGTCGCATGCGTGCCGGTGCCGAATGCCAGCCCCGGGTCCAGGTGCACGACGACCGCATCCGGCTGCCCGGAGTCTTCGCCTACCGGGCACACCCAGAGGCGCCTGCCGAAACACATGGCGCCAAAGCTGTCACGCCAGGTCGTGGACCAGTCCCGGTCATCAAGCTGCTCGACCTGCAACTGCAGCGCATGCATTGCAAGCAGGTCCCGCAGGGTTTGCTGCAGGGGCTGTGGATCGGTGCCCGGTTCGAACAGGGCGACGATCCGGCTGCTCTTCCACAGCGGGGTCTCGCCCGGCAGCGGCTCCAGCAGCGGTTCATCGGCAGCGTCAAGTATGGTGACAGACAGGGCGCCCGCGTCGTCGAAAACCGCCGAGACCGCCTCAGACTGATCGCCGGGGACATCAAGGGAGAATTGCAGCCAGGGCATGGTTCAGGCAATCGTCAGACAGAGTATTTCATTGCTGCAAGTTATCCGGCAGACACACCCCGGAAAAGCTAAACATCTCATCACCCCGGCGATTGCCGGGGTCCAGCTTTTCCACGGATTCCGCTTTGCAGCATCCAGGCTACGTCGAAACATTTCCTCTTCTCCGTCATTGCGAGCAGAGCGAAGCAACCTCCGGGTCAGATGCATGCCGGCTGTAGACTGCTTCGTCGCCGTGCTCCTCGCAATAACAAGAAGTGAGTAGCCCGGATGAAGGCCGTAAGGATGCAAACCGGGAATGAAACTGATTTAACCCAATCATTGCAAAAATCTCCTGTAGAAGCGGCCGCTTTATGCCCGTACTCTGGGTACTTGCCGCGATCGCGCCGGAGGCACGGCGCTTGTGCCCACTGGGGTGCTCCTGCAGGATGGAGCCAGGACCTCACTATCGGTAAATACCAGAATCAATACACCAGGATACATTTAATCCTGTAAATCACCTGATAAAACAGGATTACAGCCCAAGTTTATGCAACTTACGGGTTAACCGTCATTGCGAGGAACGAAGTGACGAAGCAATCTCCAACAGATAGTCACGGTTTAAAAGATTGCTTCGTCACTGCGTTCCTCTTGCAATGACGAAATAGAACAGTTAGTCAAAAGTCCCCCGGGAAATTGCCGGCGGCTCGTACACCCTCTTCCACAATCCCGCTGCACTGCAACCCGTCTACCGAGATGCCGCAGGTCCTGTCATGCAACAACTCTGCCGCACAATCGGGCCCGCTACAGCCCCAGCTTCTTTTCCAGGTAGTGAATATCCGCGCCGCCTTTCATGAAGGCACAGTCGGTGATGATGTCGCGCTGCAGCGGCACGTTGGTCTTGATGCCTTCGATGACGATTTCATTCAGCGCCACGCGCATGCGCGCAAGCGCTGATTCCCGCGTTTCCCCGTAGGCGATGAGCTTGCCGATCATGGAATCATAATACGGCGGCACGAAATAGCCGTTGTAGATATGGGTATCCATGCGGATGCCGGGGCCTCCCGGGGCATGGTAGCTCTTGATGGTGCCCGGTGACGGCATGAAGGTCTTCGGGTCTTCCGCATTGATGCGGCACTCGATGGCATGTCCCCGCCAACGGATATCCTCCTGCCTGTGCGTCAGGCCCAGGCCGGCCGCAACAAACAGCTGCTCCTTCACGATGTCCACGCCGGTGATCATCTCGGTGACCGGGTGCTCGACCTGCACCCGGGTATTCATCTCGATGAAATAGAACTCGCCGTTCTCATAGAGAAACTCGAAAGTACCCGCTCCACGATAGCGCAGTTTGGCGCAGGCCTCCGCACAGCGCCGCCCCATGGCATCACGCTGCGCCTCGGTGATACCGGGCGCCGGGGCCTCCTCCACGACTTTCTGGTGGCGCCGCTGCATGGAGCAGTCACGCTCGCCCAGATGGATGGCGTGGCCTTCGCCGTCACCCAGCACCTGGAACTCGATATGCCGTGGCTTTTCGAGAAACTTTTCCATGTAGACGACGCTGTTATTGAAGGCATTCTGCGCTTCCGTCCGGGTCAGCGAGATCGCACCGGGCAGGGCCGCCTCGGCATGCA
>Ga0210064_1000448_pt1 | contig 19673 bp, 12 predicted proteins | sample Muzzi_CordC_D2_FD_185531 | JGI IMG/M metagenome (GOLD analysis project Ga0210064, IMG submission 185531) | Wetland microbial communities from San Francisco Bay, California, USA, that impact long-term carbon sequestration - Muzzi_CordC_D2 (SPAdes) | ecosystem: Environmental > Aquatic > Marine >...
ATCAGGCTGGTGGCAGCCCTCCGGGAGTTTGCCCGACCCCGGTAAACAGGCATTGAATGATGCGATTTTGGAAGTCAGCCGTCCCCTGTTCATCGTCAATTTTAACGGCAAGCTGGCGTTCTGCCAGGATGGCACCATAACTATCGGAGACAGAAAACCGACCGGGCCGGATGCCTTGCCGCTGATGGGATATGTGCCGGCCCTGCACCCGAAGGATTTGGGCGATCCGGGATTCAAAGAAGCCCACAAAATTCGTTATGCATATGTGGCGGGCGCCATGGCAAATGGAATTACGTCCGTGGAGATGGTCGAAGCCGTCGGACGCAACGGGATGATCGGCTTTTTTGGTGCAGCCGGGCTTTTACCCAATGAGATCGAGGCCGCTATTGCCAGATTGCAAGGCAGCATGGAAACCCGGCCATTTGGTTTTAACCTGATTCACAGTCCTGCCGATCCCGCACTTGAGCAGACAACAGTGGATCTCTACCTGCGACACGGAATTAAACTGGTTAGTGCTTCGGCCTACCTGGATCTTACGCTTCCACTGGTCTATTACCGAGTCAACGGTATCCACCGTGATGGCAGGGGGAATATTGTTTGCCCCAATAAGATCATCGCAAAAGTGTCGCGGGTCGAGGTCGCGCGAAAATTTTTTGCGCCACCACCTGATAAATATCTAAGACAACTGATTGGCCAGCGCATGATTACCGCCGAGCAGGCCGCGATGGCGGCTGAAATACCAATGGCGGATGACCTGACTGCCGAGGCTGATTCGGGAGGACATACCGATAATCGACCGGCCTTAACCCTGTTGCCGACCATGCTGGCACTGCGCGACGAGGTCACTTCGTCATATAATTACCCGAATCCCATTCGCATCGGGCTGGCCGGTGGAATTGCCACACCGGAATCCACTGCAGCCGCCTTTGCGATGGGTGCGGCCTACGTTCTAACCGGATCTATAAATCAAGCCTGTCTGGAGGCCGGCACCTCGGATACGGTCCGCCGGATGCTCGCTGAAGCTGACCAGGCGGACGTATCGATGGCCCCCGCAGCTGATATGTTTGAGATGGGCGTAAAAGTTCAGGTGCTCAAACGTGGGACCATGTTCGCTTTGCGAGCTGCCAAACTTTATGAACTCTACAGTCAGTATAGCAGCTATGAAGAGGTACCTGACCGACAGCGTGAAATTCTGCAAAGGGATTTTTTCAAATGCAGCTTCCAAGAGGAATGGGAACATACCAAGCAGTTTTTTGCCGAGCGTGACCCGCGCCAGATAGAAATGGCTGAAAAGAATCCCAAGCATAAAATGGCCCTGGTGTTTCGTTCCTATTTAGGCCGCTCTTCAAACTGGGCCAATACCGGTGAACCGACCCGAAAAATCGATTACCAGATCTGGTGTGGCCCGGCCATGGGTGCCTTTAACCACTGGGTCAAAGGGACTTTTCTTGAAAAGTGGGAAAATCGTAAAACGGTAACGGTGGCGATGAATTTGTTATTGGGAGCAGCGGTGACGATGCGGGTTAGCTGGTTGCGGCATCAGGGGATTATCCTGCCCCGGGGCGCTGATAAATATCATGCCCGGGAATTAAAGAGTATCTTAAGTTTATTGGATGAAAAGGTCGGCGAAATATCATAGCCGCTTTTCAATGCGTTATTCAATTCCCTGAATGTGATATAATTATGGGCGGATTAGATAGCATCTTCAAAAAAACCTAAAAAGTTCCGCCGCAATACGGTGATATTTAAGACACGATAGCAGTCGGCATTGAGTGGGGCGGCTTCTTTTTCCGGCGAACGGATCGATGATTCCATAAAGCGTTCACGCTGCATTTGAATACCGTTGAAATCTACCGAATCAGAAGTAATTATGGCCTTTATCTGGTATCTTGTCGCTGGAGAGTTGAAATCGGGATCTTTCGCGCTGATAATCGCGATTCGATAGTTTTTAACCGGATGAACGGATTTATTCTTGGGGTTGGCATTTCCGGAATAGTCAAAATAAAAACCATGATCCAACAGCCACTGGTGCAGATCATGCAGAATTTGTCTGGATTCAGGAATTGTAAATTTTAAATCCCCCACCAGATGGCCTCCGAGAAAAACCGTAAAAGCCTCATCAAGATTGTATTGCCGTGCATAGCCCGATTGTAACCCGCCTAACGGGTCGGGCGGCAAGAATTCGCGTGACCATCGTTTCCATTTGGCAAGTTTTAAGCCGAATGCCTGTGCCAGTTTTTTATTGGTGAAAAATTGTATCATGATTCATCCATCCCTGCTGCGACCTTATAATTTCCTTCAGTTTTCGAAGAATACTTTGCAACCGTAGTGGACAATATGTAGAGGCTGATTAAACAGTTGATATATCAATATAGCAACTAATTATTTTAAATCAATGTCTTGATAATATTTGCAATTAATACTATATTGGTAGTTCATAATTTATCCGCTCGGTTTTTCCTGACAAAAAAACCCGGCCGACATTTTTCAAAACCAACGATCCGATCTAACTAAGTAATTAATTTATATACGGATAAGTGGTTTCAGATTTACAGAGGACAAGCTGAGAATGCCTGATCATCATCCGGTGGCCATTATCGGTATGGGCTGCCTATTTCCAAATTCAATTGGTTTAAAAAAATATTGGCAGTTGCTGTTTCATGGAAAGGATGCCATCACCGAAGTTCCAGAATCACATTGGTCTCCTATCGAGTATTTTGATAGTGATCCGAAACGACCGGATCATGTATACTGCACGCGGGGGGGATATCTGACTCCCGTCGAGTTTGACCCGACCGAATTTGGCATACCGCCCAATACGCTGGAGGCCACCGATACCTCCCAATTGCTCGGATTGATTGCGGCCAAAATGGCCCTTGAAGATTGCGGTTACGGGGACGATCAGGATTTTAACCGTGATCGCACTTCCGTCATTTTAGGCGTTACCGGGACCCAGGAACTGGTTATACCCTTAAGTTCAAGACTCGGGCATCCCAAATGGCGCAGGGCCCTTGAAGAATCTGACATACCGCCCGACAAATCTGAAGAAGTCATCCAGAAAATTTCTGACTCATACGTTCCATGGCAAGAAAATTCTTTTCCCGGTTTGCTGGGCAATGTCGTCGCCGGCAGAATATGCAACCGCCTGGATCTAAGAGGCACCAATTGCGTTGTGGATGCCGCCTGCGCCAGTTCCATGAGTGCCGTCCACCTGTCTATGCTCGAATTACAATCCGGACGCAGTGATATGGTGGTCACCGGCGGGGTGGATACGTTAAATGATATTTTCATGCACATGTGCTTCTCCAAAACCAATACGCTATCTATCACCGGAGATGCCAGACCTTTTTCAAAAGACGCCGACGGCACCGTGCTGGGCGAAGGTCTCGGCATGCTGGTATTAAAAAGACTGCCCGAAGCCGAAAGAGACGGCAATCGAATATATGCCGTAATCAAAGGCTTGGGCTCATCAAGTGATGGAAAATCTCAGAGCATCTACTCCCCCAGAAGTGAAGGACAAACCCGAGCCCTGCGTGCTGCCTATAACAATGCCGGCATCAGTCCGGCAAGTATCCAGTTAATCGAAGCGCATGGAACTGGAACCCGCGTGGGCGACAGAGTCGAATTTGAAGCGCTGAATCAGGTTTTTGAAGAGTTTGGCGCCAACGGGAACAAGTGTGCTTTGGGATCGGTAAAATCAATGATCGGCCATACCAAGGCCTCGGCGGGTGCCGCCGGGTTGATAAAAGCTGCCTTGAGCCTTCATCACAAAGTGCTACCGCCCACCTTGAAGGCCGAAACCCCGGATCCCAGTCTAAACATCGAGAACAGTCACTTCTACCTGAATACCGCAACTCGCCCCTGGTTTTCAAATAATGGCGGCCCCCGCAGGGCCGGCATCAGTGCCTTTGGGTTTGGGGGCAGCAATTTTCATGTTGTGCTTGAAGAATATCGTCGTGACAAAACAGAAACATCCTGGGACGGAAGTACTGAAATTATCGCTTTATCCGCACGCCAGCCGGAGGCGTTAGTCCAAATCCTCAAACAATTTAAGCAGGCTGTCGATAAAGGAATGTCGGAAGGAGAATTCAGCCGCCAGGCCGCTGAATCCCGCAGCGGCTTTTCAGCTGATCATCCCTATCGTCTGTTAATGGTCTGCGAAAACTTTGCCGATAATGCGGACCATTTCCAGCGTGCATTTAACGCCCTGGACCATGGGTTAAACCCGGACAGTTTGAATTCAAAAGATATATACCTCGGCGGACCCCAAAATCCCGGCAAGCTGGCTTTTGTTTTTCCGGGTCAGGGCAGCCAGTACCTGGCAATGGGGAGAGATATTGTCTGCACGTTTCCCCCGGCCATGCAGATCTTGGAGGACGCCAATCAACAATATAAAGGCTCGATGCGTCTGAGCGATTTAATTTTTCCGCCGCCGGCCCCTAACCCACAGGAACACCTTCGGCAGCAGACCCTCCTGAGAAGGACCGACAACGCCCAGCCGGCCATCGGTGCGATCAGCCTGGCCATGCTCAAGGTGCTGCAAGAATTCGGCATTGACCCTGCGGTTACGTGCGGACATAGTTTCGGGGAGTTAACGGCCCTGTGTGCTGCCGGATGGATCAGTGAGACAACGCTGCTGGAGCTTGCGCTGATCCGGGGACAACTCATGGCAGCGGCAGGCGGTCATCAGAATGCGCTCCAGGGATCCATGCTGGCCATTCAATCACCATTGGCCGAAATAGAAGCGCTGATTGCCGGCGCTAACCCGAAAGTCGTTCTGGCCAATCGCAACAGTCCCTCCCAGGGCGTGTTATCCGGCCCGACGACGGCTATTCTTGAAATCGAAAAAATATGCAAGACCAGAAAAATCAGAACGTTACGATTGCCGGTTTCAGCCGCTTTTCACAGCGATCAGATTAATAGTGCAGTTCAGCCCTTTGTGGAAGTTCTCAAACAAGTTTCGATTAACCCGACGGCCGTTGAGGTGTTCTCAAATACCACCGCCAAAGCATATCCCGCCGACCCGGATGATGCCCGCGCTTTATTGGGTGAGCAATTAATCCATCCGGTGGATTTTGTTAATGAGATTGAAAACCTGTATCGCTGCGGCGTTCGCACATATGTAGAAGTCGGACCCAAATCGATCCTCACGGGACTCATTTCAACAACCCTGCAGGATCGCCAATTTGATGCCATGGCCCTCGATGCTTCGTCGGGAAAAGCATATGGCGTAGCCGATTTTGCCCGGGTGCTATGTCGGCTCGCCGCCCTTGGCTATCCCGTGAAACTGACCCAATGGGAAAGTCCGCTTTCCTCGAATCGAAGATCCCGCATGCAGGTACTGCTGAATGGCACCAATTATAAGAACCAAATGACCGGGAACCGAGAACAGAATTCAGAAGACAGAAAACAGACAACAGAGAAGAATGAATACGGAAGTCGGAAGGCGGAAGGCGGAATTGTTAAGGACAATAATCGGAAAGTAAGTGACCCTATATGGGAAGCATCATTCAGCAACGATCCAAACCATCGCGACCACCATAAATATCAGAACGAATTGAATGCGCAATATCTTAATGTAGGAAAATCCTTAAATAATACCAAAAATCAAATTACGAAGAATACTTTTACGAATCGGCAAAGCGACACTATGAAAAAAGAAAACCATACACAATCAGAATTTATCCACGAGGCGTATCGGGTGGTTGCAGAAGGTTTAAAATCGATGCAGCGCCTGCAATCACAAACAGCTGAGGCGCATCAGAAATTTTTAGATACCCAGGCCGAGGCCAACCGAACTCTGCAGGAGATGATGAAAAGCACCCAACGCCTGGCCGAGGGGACCATCGGAATTGAGGCCAAACCCCATCCGGCGGAGAGCGAACGGGAAAACAGAGTACAAACTTCACAGGCGCTGCCGATCGTTGAGAATGTGCCGGAATCAGGGAAGATTGAACATGATGCAGGTCCATCGGTTACAATTGCAGCTCGGGAGATTAAAATCCCAACACCCTCCCCTGCCGATTGGAATTTGCCGCTCGCCGCAGCTAATGGATATGCCAGAGATGAGAAAATCCGCGAATCCGGATTTGAGAATATCGAACGGGGTCCCGACCGGCACCCGGGCGTTAAAACAACCTTGCTGGAAATTGTCAGCCGCCTGACAGGCTATCCGGTGGACATGCTTGGGCTGGACATGGATATCGAGGCTGAGCTGGGAATTGATTCCATCAAGCGGGTGGAAATCTTATCGAACCTGGAAGAGACCATTCCGGATTTTCCTGCAGTATCACCTGAAATCATGGGCAGCCTGAAAACTCTGGGGCAGATTGTCGAATATATGAACCAATCCGGATTCGGACAAACAGCTGAACCGCGGTCAAATGACGCGCTTGATGCAGCATCCCCAACACCCACCGCAACGATCTCTGAATCCGCGGATGACCGACCTGACGTTATCGAAGCAACTATGCTGGAAGTTGTCAGCCAGCTGACAGGCTATCCGGTGGAAATGCTGGGAATGGATATGGACATCGAAGCCGAACTGGGTATCGATTCCATCAAACGGGTGGAAATTCTTTCGACGCTTGAAGAGAAACTGCCCAATTTGCCCGCCGTTTCACCTGACATGATGGGCGCCTTGAAAACTCTGGGACAAATTGCAGAATTTATATGCAACGGTAAGCCTCAAAATGCGGCTGGAAATCGATCTGAGGACACCCCGCAAAACAGTCGCACCACGGCTGAGGCGGAACCAGGCATTCCGGGCGATGATCGTCCAATCAATTTAACCGCCGCCATGCTGGAAGTTGTCAGCCAATTGACAGGCTATCCGGTGGAGATGCTTGGCCTGGAAATGGATATTGAAGCCGAGTTGGGCATCGATTCGATAAAAAGGGTTGAAATTCTCTCGACCCTCGAAGAAAAAATGCCGGATTTACCGGCAGTTTCCCCAGACATGATCGGCAGCCTGAAAACGCTGGGACAAATTGCTGAATATCTCGCACATCCGCCAACTACGGAAATACCTTCGCAAGCATCAGGCAATAAGCAACCTGAGGATTTAACAGCGGTTTCCGCCGAAGAACCGGCAAGCCCATTCATTTCAGACCCGCCCGCAAATGCCTCAGAACCGATCCCGATACCCCGCAACGTGGTAACCGTGGTTGAAGCGCCACCGGTTTCGAAGACTACCGTCTCCATTTCAAGCAAGAAAAAAGTGTTTGTTACTGAAGACCACACCGGCCTATCCGAGGAAATTGCCGAAGAACTGGCAAAACTGAATATCAAGACTGTCAGGATTTCCCTGGATATTTTAAAGTATAAAAACCGGCTGCCGGAAGCTGCCGGTCTGATAATTGTCCAGGATCCTCGATCCGATCAGATGCATCAAGACTTAAAAGAAGCCTTTACACTGACAAAACATCTGGCTCCGAACCTGATCGCTTCAGCCAGAGATAGGGGTGCCATATTTGCGACCGTTACCCGCCTTGACGGTGCCTTCGGTCTGCGGCACAACCAGATGCAAAATCCGGTGCAGGGAGGCCTGGCGGGATTGGTAAAAACAGCTGCCATTGAATGGGAAGATGTTTGCTGCCACGCAATTGATATTGCACCGGGCTGGTCGGATCACCGTGCAATTGCACCGGCCATTGTCAGGGAAGTCATGTCTCCGGGTCCCATCGAAATCGGCCTGGATGCGGAATCTCGATGTACTCTAGTCCTGGAACCCGAGCCCCATCCGGTTGGTTCCATAAATCTCACCCAGAATGATGTCGTGATCATTAGCGGCGGTGCCAGAGGAGTTACGGCCGCTGCTGCGCTTGAGTTGGCCAGGTATACCGGCACCAAGCTGGTTTTATTAGGTCGATCACCGGAACCTTTTGCAGAGCCGAAATGGCTGTCGGGGTTGGAGCGTGAAGCCGACATCAAAAAAGCCCTTTTAGAAAACGAATACCGCGACAAAACAGCTCTGCCGGTGGAAATCGAAAAAACATATAAAAACTACATGGCGAATCGTGAAATTGCAGGTAACCTGAAGGAATTAAAATCAACCGGTGCCGATGTCTATTATTTTTCAGCCGATGTGAGGAATTTTGATAATGTCCAGGCCATCATTGATGGTATCCGTAAAAATCACGGACCTGTCACCGGTATTATACATGGCGCCGGAGTGTTGCAAGATCGCCTGATTATCGATAAAAGCGCCGATCAGTTCGAGCGGGTTTATGATACCAAAGTCAGAGGACTGGATAATTTGCTGAAAGCCACACGCCAGGACCCCCTGAAATACCTGGTTTTGTTTTCCTCCATCGCTGCCCGTCTCGGCAATCAAGGCCAGGTGGATTATGCGGTGGCGAATGAGGTGCTCAACAAGATTGCTCAAACCGAATCGTTCAGACGCGCTGACTGCCGGGTTATCTCCATAAACTGGGGACCCTGGGACGGCGGCATGGTAACTTCGTCTTTAAAGCGTGAATTCGAACGCAGCGGTATCTACCTGCTCCCCATCCATGACGGTGCTAAATCCATGCTTTATGAAATGATGGCGGAAAATTGCAGTCCGGTTGAAATCGTCATTGGCGCTGAATTCACCGGAGCCGGCCCAAACTACAACCGCCAGCTCAAACGGCCGGCGCTGGTGAAACCGGCGCCGATCGTGAAAAAACATCAACTCGCCCTGTCTTTTGAAAGGGAAATTGACATCCACCAGTATCCAATATTGCAGTCGCATGTCATTGACGGTAAACCGGTGGTGCCGCTGGCCTTAATGACCGAATGGTTCGCCCATGGCGCGTTGCATGAAAACCCCGGTTTAGTTCTGCACGGTTTGGATGATATCCGTGTTATGAAGGGCATCAGAATGGAGCAAGACAACAAACTCATTCGGTTGATGGCCGGCAAGATCCACAAAAATGGTGAGTATTACGAGGTGGCACTTGAATTACGGGACGGGAAAATGAGCGGGCAGGACATCCTCCATGCTAAAGCCAAAGCCATATTAGGGGCAAACCTGGCGGTCGCCCCTGCTTATCAATTCTCTAAAACCATGGTCGCCAAAGCGTACACCAGAAAAATAAAAGAAGTATACGACAAGGTTCTTTTTCACGGCGCGCAACTGCACGGGATCCGAAAGATTGTCAGCTGCTCTTCCCGCGGTATGGTGGCACATATTACAACTGCGCCGGCACCCGCCGAATGGATGTCGGCACCACTGAGGAATCAGTGGATTGCCGATCCCCTAGTTTTGGATTGTGCGTTTCAGATGGCCACTGTCTGGTGTTTTGAAGAAAAAGGAGTCGTTTCGCTGCCGAGTTACGGTGCATCGTACCGGCAGTATTGTGATCGTTTCCCCTCCGGTGGTGTGACGGTAGTACTGGAGATAGAGGAGGTATCCAATCGCAGGATGCGGGGCAACTTCACGTTCCTTGATACCGAGGATGGGATCGTGGCACGCATGAACGGCTATGAGGCCATCATGGATGCATCCTTGTTCAAGGCCTTTAAACCGCAATACAGAGCATCGGCCTAAGATCTTGAAGATTTTAGATCGCTTTTTCCAGGCCCCTGTGAATATCTGCCGGAATGCCGCAAAAATCGATGGGTTCGATGGTAGAAACGAAGCTCTTACACGGTGGACAGTACTTTTTGGGCTTTCCGCGACCACTCCAAAGCAGTTTCATCCTATGCTCGGTGCCGCATTTGGGACAGACACATTCGACTGTAAGACCATCAGCATGGCTATGTTCAACAGCTTGAACATAATCCTGCGCTTCCCTTAAGCAACTGCTATTGCTGGTAACAGGCATATCGATATCTTTCCTTGGGGTTAAATTCAAAGTTGGAATGAATTAGCCGGCGCTTCTATCCTTTCCTTTTCTTCTTCTCGTATTTATTGATAAGGTCTTCGATGGCCTCTTCCAGGAGAACCCCGATAGACTTATCCTCATCAACCGCCAGGTGTTTTAGTGCTTTCAGGCGATCCGTATCAATTCTGGTCGAAAAGGTCTTTTTTGCACCCATAATCTTATTCTTAATATATTTATTTCTTTATTGCAAGAATATTTTTTAATAAATTAAAAAATATATATATTAAATTTTAATTGATAATTTCTTTATTATTTTATAACCATTATTTTTTAAAAATATATCCATGCAGTATCTGAATTCTTGACATCGCATGGGGACTGTTGCTAAAAATTCAACCAGGAAAACGAGTGAATCCCTGATGCCGAAACTTGAGACGAACAGCTTCGATGCTATTGTGGTAGGTGCAGGACCGGCGGGTTCGACGGCGGCCTATTTGCTGGCGTCGAATGGATTTAAAGTACTTATAATCGACAAAAGTACCTTTCCTAGAGATAAGCTGTGTGGGGGGCTGCTCACTTTAAAAAGCATCAAAATACTGGAAGCTATTTTTTCAACCTCTGTTGATGAGTTAAAAGCCCGGCGGATAATCACCTATCAGAGTTTTGGCTACAAAGTCTGCAGCAGCAACGGTGCATCCATCACAGGTCAATTGCAGTTTCCTTTTCATTTCGTGCATCGCCAAACCTATGATCATCACTGGTTGAATATGGCCCGGGAGGCAGGTGCCGAATTTAAACCCGGTGAAAAAATTGCCGCACTGGACCTCACAAGAAAACAGATCACGACCGAAAACGGACGGAATTTCTACGGCAGGTTTATATTGGGTGCCGATGGTGCCCTTAGTTGGACCAGACGCTTTCTGTCCGCCCAAGGCGTCATCAGGCCGGAATGGAAACCGGAACTGGCCACCTGCCTGGAAGTATTTATTCCAAACCGGCTAAATGCCAATTTGCCGGATTATCCGGAAATCTATTTTGGCTATGTTCCCTGGGGCTATGTCTGGAATTTTCCGGGAGAACAACACCGGGTTCTCGGCATCGTGGGCTTAAATCAGAAGGCGGGTAAGCTTCTCAAGGGGGGGTTTGATACCTTTCTCAAAAGCCTTCACATCTCAGGGCGGGATTTTCCCAAGGCCAAAAGTCACGCCCTGCCCTATGGCAACTATCTTATCCGGCCCGGATATGGAAATGTATTATTGTTGGGAGATGCCTGCGGCCTGGCAGACCCCTTACTTGGCGAGGGTATTTACTATGCTCATAAAAGCGCGCTCTTAGCCGCAAGAGCGGTTATGAAGTCACCTAGTAGTTCACAAGATGCATTAAAAAGATACACGCGCGATCTAACTCGGGAAATAATTGCCGAGTTCCGATATATCCGACTTGCCCGCCAGATCATCTTTTCACTACCGCGAAACTGGACGCATAAAATTTTATTTTCCCTTCTCAGAACCATACCTCGGCTCTGTGAAGAGACCGTTCAGGGGCAACGATCGTACCGGTGGTTCCGTCCGATTGAGTTTGAAAATAAAAAGCGGAGTGGCCCATCCTGAGCCCACTCCGCTCGCCGAATCAAATCGTCGTACCTGAAACCGCGTGTCGTGTCCCTCCGCGGCGGAAATTGTGCTGCAGTAATCAATCAGATTACTGAAAGGAATCCAGTTCGGTGCGCGGAATTTTTGTAGTCACTATTCTGACACCAATAAATCCTCCGCCCAGAACCAAGCGGGTCGCAATTTTCTGCCGCACAACCACCATTTCGATTTGACTGTTTGCCGCCTTTTTCTCTACCTCACTGACAAGCTGCTGAGCGCTGGTGATGGGGACACCGTCATACTCAAGAATAATGTCACCTTCCTGTAGACCGGCCGATTCAGCCTGCGAAGCCTCAACGATGCTCTGTATTTGTGCAATGCTTACGAGTTCATTTTGTCGGCTTTGAACTTGCGGAGATTTATCAAATGAAGGGATATCACTAGTTGACTCCGGTACCGCAACGAGACGTTTAAGCGTTGCATCAGTGAACTCAAATGCGTAGTTCCTGATTCCGATGTGTCGCAGCAGTGCTTTTAATAAATCCTCCGGTGAGTCGGCAATGTAGGAAAAGGTGATTTTCTCAGCGTCCCTGTGCTCCAGGCCCTTTACCTCTATATTGTAATTGTCAAATAATTTTTTAACAATTTCCCCGAGAGTTGAATCTCGTGCTTCAAAACGGATTGTCCCGTTCAGGGTCCCGCTGATATCGACGACAGCAACGCTCAAATCAGCTGTAGTAAAGGTCGTCCAGGACAGAAAAAGAAATAATAATCGAATGCTTTTCACGGTCATATTAACGCCTGTCAACAGCCCGACATCATTTGTTTAGGGCCGGCATTAATTGGTGAAAACTGCAAAGGCATCTCTATGCCCCGACATAGATTCCTCGACCGGACTTTTTAATTCGCCCCTCTTTGGCTGCCCTGAAAACGATATTGCGCACTTTTTTATCGTCAAAGCCGGTTTTTTTCTTCAGGGAAGGTACATCAACACCTTTTTTCGATCGTTTGATGATATTCAGGATCTGATCCGTTGCAGTTACCTGCGCAGCCTTTTTCTTTGCCGGCGCTTTTTTCGCTGCCACTTTTTTGGCCGTAGCTTTTTTAGCAGGCGCTTTTTTAGCCGGGGCCTTTTTAGCCGGGGCCTTCTTAGCAGTTACTTTTTTAACGGTTTTTGCTTTCGTGGCTTTTTTTGGTTTTGAACTGGTTTCAAATGCTTTTAATAACTGTCCCATTTTCTTCTCAAGTGCCTTTAATTCTTTTTTCAACGCATTTACATCCTTCTTTAAAATAGCCATTCTGGTAATCCTCCTCAAATGTTTTAGTACTAATAATTCTTGTTTGAAAAAATAATTTTACCACCAAATATTATTTTGATGGACTCCTACCGTTTTCTTTGCGAAATTGGTTAAAGAAAATACTATATAGATAAATTACTTTATAGAAGTAATTTTGTCAAGCAATAAGACAAAAATAATGATAGAATCTAGTCGATTAGATGATTTTCAGGGAATAATTAAGGCTTAAATAGAGCGGGCAAATTTTATAGTTATCATTTTCAATTTCGGTGGGAGATAAACAATAGCTCGCCCGAACAGCCGGCGATGGCGGATCCACACGTAAGGAACAGGCAGTTTCTGATAGAGTTCTTCACGATTTTACTATTTTTAAAAACTGCACCAAGCTATTTATACTCTTTTAAATTATCTAGTATCAGTACGCATTGGTCAAATTCTCAAATCGAGTGAATGATTTGACAAATGCGAGGTTTAGGGTTCCGGTAGGACCATTTCTCTGTTTAGCAAAGGTAATTTCGGCAATGCTCTCATTGGGCATCATATTCCCCTGATTATAGACCTCATCGCGGTAGATAAAAACAACCAGATCAGCATCCTGTTCTAAAGCGCCGGACTCTCTCAAATCGGACAGAATCGGTCTTTTGTCCCCACGTTTTTCCAGCATACGGTTAAGTTGAGAAAGAGCTATTACCGGAATCTTCAAGTCTTTTGCCAGACTTTTCAAGGTTCTGGAGATTTCTGATATCTCCAGATCGCGCCGCTCTGCCGACTGCCGGCTTTTGATTAGCTGCAGATAATCAATGACTACCAACCCGATATCTTCCTCTCTTTTGAGCCGCCGTGATCGTGCCCGGATATCCCAGGCAGTCAGGTCCGTTGAATCATCGATGAAGATCGGCGCTGCGGCAAGGTTCCCGGCCGCATTATTTATATTCAACCAGTCATCACGGCTGATATATCCGCCCCGCAAGCGTCCGGCATCAACTCTGGATTCGGCTGACAAAAGACGTTCCGCTAATTGTTCCTCGGACATCTCCAGTGAAAAAATTGCGACGGGAACATCTGCCTCCACCGCGGCGTACCTGGCAATATTCAAGGCCAGAGCTGTTTTTCCCATGCTCGGTCTGGCAGCCAGAATGATTAGATCTGACTTTTGAAATCCGGCCGTCATGCGATCCAGGTCTATATAGCCGCTGGGTATACCTGTGATAACGGCACGGTTTTTCTGCCTTTCTTCCAAACGATCAATGACTTCAACCATCAACTCGCCCACCCGCCTGCAGGTCGCCTGGGCACTGGTAATCGATAGTTCCATAATGCTGCGCTCGGCAAAATCAATGGCTTCTTCCACTTCATCGCCGCACTTTGAACATCGATTGATAATTTCATTTCCCGTACGGATCAAAGATCTCAAAGCGGCTTTGCGGCGGATGATACCGGCGTAATGGGCGGCATTAACGGCCAGAGGAACCGCATCAACAATATTGGACAAATAGACGGCACCGCCGATTTTTTGCAGTTGGTTTTTGTTGCGCAGCAAATTGACCAGTGTCACCAAATCTGCCGGTTTACCTTGTGAGTTAAGCTCTAGTATCGCTGCAAATATCTTTTTATGTGCGGTTGCATAAAAATCAATTGATAATTACAAAGGCTCAGAACGGCTTTTTTAATTTAACCTAACAGATGGTCAACTATTTCAGAGGCATGGCAGAACTCAAAGGGCATTTTAACAGGGGCCGATATTTCGATTTTTTCCAATTTTCTACAATTTTCGGACTTTTATTCTTTAAGAACATGCAAAACGATGCAAGGAATAAGGGGACGGGATCCCAAATGTCCCTGCCCGTATGTCGAGTGCGCTATTGAACAGTCGGGTCTAAAGGGAAATCGAACGGTCAACCTAGGAACTTATAGTCACAATTCTAGTAAGTCGGTTACATATCTCCTGTCACGGAACAAGGTTGTCATTTAAGCATCTATTTGAAAATATAATGTTTAATGTATTTATCGAAATTTGGCACATCTCTTGCTTTTCAGCTTAATAACCTGGCCAATCGTTCAGAGACCAAAAAAACTGCTTTTGTCATGAAGCCTTTTGATAAAACATGAGGCACAAATGGTCGGGTCTTCTTTTGCTGCGGGGCGGATTTTTATCCGCCCCGTTTTTTTGTGGTGCGCCGGGCAGGTTTTGAATCTATCTCAGGCGGATTTCGCTGACACTCATTGCTCCAGATGTGCACAAGTCTGCTGCTTGGTCCGAAATCCTGCCGGAAGCACAAAAAAAAAGCAGGTTGTAACTCCTTAAAGCTACACCTGCATATTTTTGTGGTGCGCCAGGCAGGATTTGAACCTGCGGCCTACGGATTCGTAGTCCGGCGCTCTATCCGGGCTGAGCTACTGGCGCATGTGAAAACTGATTGAAATTCAGGGGGAACATAAGCTAAAGTGACGTTAATGTCAACGGAAATGAATAACAATTACCAACATTTCATGGAACTTGCGCTTGAAGAGGCGAAAAAAGCTGGACAAATAGGTGAAGTTCCGATAGGTGCAGTACTCGTTGCCGAAAACGGCGAGGTTTTAGCGGCTGCTCACAACCAGACGATTAAACTGGTTGACCCCACGGCCCACGCCGAGATTCTGGCGCTGCGCCAAGCGGCTGCCAAGCTTCACAATTACAGGCTGTTAAATACCTCATTGTTTGTTACGGTTGAGCCGTGTATTATGTGCATGGGTGCCATTGTACATGCCAGGGTAAAAAAGATTATTTGCGGTGCTGATGATCCCAAATGGGGTGCTGCCGGTTCGTTATATAATCTTTCTGAGGATGTGCGGTTAAATCACAGGGTGGAAATTTTAAAAGGCGTATGTGAGAAAGAATGCCGGGAACTGATGCAGGCATTTTTCCGGGCTAAAAGAATATGAAACCATTCAAAGGAGAAAAACGTGGCAAATGTGGTCATTGTCGGTACGCAATGGGGTGACGAAGGTAAAGGCAAAATCGTCGATCTGCTGGCAGAAACAGCCGATATGGTAGTCCGGTTCCAGGGCGGGAACAATGCCGGCCATACCATGGTCGTCGGAGGGGAGCAATTTATCTGTCATCTGATTCCATCCGGAATTTTGCAGCAGAAGACCTGTGTTATCGGAAACGGTGTCGTGGTGGATCCGGCTGTTTTACTGAAGGAAATGGACACATTGAGCAGCCGGGGTGTTGATGTCGGGCCGGATAGGCTTAAAATATGTGAAAAAGCCCATCTGATCATGCCCTACCATCAAGCCGTTGATCACGCCCGGGAAAAATTCAAAGGGGCCAACAAAATCGGAACTACCGGCCGTGGCATCGGACCGGCCTATGAAGACAAGGCCACCCGCAGAGGCATTCGATTTGCGGATCTGCTGGATCCGGAAGATTTTGCCGAAAAAGTAACCACGATTCTGGACGAAAAAAATTTTTACTTGAAAAATTACCTGTCCGCCGAAACCCTGGATCCGGGTCCAATCATTGACCAGTATCAGACCTATGCCCAACGTCTGGCACCCCACGTAACGAATGTTTCAGTGACCATTAACGCTGCTATTAAAAATAACCGGCAGGTCATGTTCGAAGGCGCCCAGGGCACCCATCTGGACATTGACCACGGCACCTATCCTTTTGTAACATCCTCCAATACCCTGGCAGGCAATGCCTGCTGCGGCGCAGGAGTCGGTCCGAAACAAATTAATGACGTTATCGGAATTGTTAAAGCCTACACGACGCGAGTCGGCCAGGGCCCCTTCCCTTCCGAGTTGTTTGATGATATCGGCGACAAAATTCAGGAAAAAGGAGCTGAATTCGGCGCCACTACCGGCCGAAGACGCCGCTGCGGCTGGCTGGATACCGTAATGTTGAAAAATGCAGTCCGACTTAACGGATTAACCGGCCTGGCTATTACCAAACTGGATGTACTCGACGGACTGGAGTCCATAAAAATTTGTACCGGTTATGAGCATCAAGGAAAAATATTGGCGGATTTTCCGGTGAGTCTGAAGGTGCTGGGGGATTGTAAACCGGTTTATGAAACGCTGCCGGGCTGGTCCGAAAATATTTCCGGTATTGGAAAACACGAGGAATTGCCGGTCAACGTCAAAAGCTATTTAAATCGTATCGAAGAACTCACCCAGACACCGGTTGACATCATATCCGTCGGACCTGAAAGGGATCAGACGATTGTTCTGAAAAATCCGTTCAAATAAGTGTCAGACGACTGACAACCGACTACTGGCTTTAAAAAATTCAGCTCAAATTCCAAAACATTTTTAATTGACAATTTGACATAAAAACTATACAAAATGCAACCTATGTCGGGACGTGGCTCAGTCTGGTAGAGCACAGCGTTCGGGACGCTGGGGTCGCTGGTTCAAATCCAGCCGTCCCGACCATACATCATTTTAAAATTTCGTATAATATTCAAGACAGCCTGATTATTGGACCCATTCCGGGGGCCGATTTTCAGGCTTTGTTTTTGACGGCAATTAAGATTTTACTTGACATATCATCTGCAGACATTTGATATTTATACTAATCAATTACTTGTGGACTTCTCGACGTGTAATTTCAGCCAATCCTTCCAGCCCCAGCAGGTATCCATGCGATCCGAAGCCGGCGATACGGGCGGTTGCAATATCTGCGATCATAGACTGATGCCGGAAGGGTTCTCGCTTGTTAATATTGGACAGGTGTATTTCGATAATCGGAATATCCAGCATGGCCAGCGCATCCCGGATGGCGACGCTGGTATGAGTGTAAGCGGCCGGATTGATGATTAAGCCCTGGCAGTTACCCATGGCCTGCTGGATCTTATCAACAATTACCCCTTCATGATTGGATTGAACGGTTTCAACATCAATTCCAAGTTTTTTGCCCAGCGCTATGAGTTGATCGTCGATCTCTTCAAGACGCTGATGGCCATAGATGTGTGGTTCCCTTTTTCCGAGCATGTTCAGGTTGGGACCGTGTATGACCAAAATTTTCTTCTGAGGCGTTTTGTCCGGCATTTTTTACTCCTCTTCATTCTCCATATTAAAGCATGACTATAACAGCTGGAATATTGGTATAATGGAATTTTGAAATGATGGGGTTGAATGCTACTTTCGATCAACCTAATTAACTCAATCAACTAACTCAACTTTTACCCCGTTAAATATCGATAAATCAGCGCAGCGGATTTTACTGGGGCAATCAACCCCTTCAGCTAATCTGCCCAATCACCCTGCTCCAGTCTCGAAATTATGCTCTGCATAACTTTCATAAACTCGATGCGTTTCTTTCCGGCATAGGCATTATAATGGTGCATGTCTTCGAACAGCTGCCAGGTATCGCGTTCAACGACTTCCAAAATGTGCAGCAATCTTTTGTAACCCTCCGTATCGATATCAAGCTGGGTGGCACCGGATTCAGATAATGTCCGGCCGATTAAATGCGTCAAAGCCAGACTGCTGGCAATCTGCTCATCATGTTGAGCGGCTGTTGCCTCGATGACTTCCAGTCCTCTGGAAGATAGATATTTTCTGATTTTGCGATATTGATTTTCCGCAATATTCACTTTGCACAGGCAAATTTTTCTTCCTTCAAGGGAATCGGATGCACTGTCCGGCCCGAACATGGGATGGGTCGCTAAAATTGAAACCGAGTCCGGCAGGATTTCCTTCATCCAGCGAACGGGATATTCCTTGACCGAGCATACATCGATTATCAGGGTGGAGGGCCTTATCAGCGGTGCGATACCTTTTAAGAAATCTTTAAACACTGAAATGGGGACGCACGGAATAACGATGTCCTGCCGGCAAACTTCTTCAAGCGACACAGCCCGGGCACCAACCCGGCTGATTTCAGCAGCTTTATCTGCTCTGGTGTGAACCAGGACATCAAAATCTTTTGATAGATAGTGGGATGCAAGTTTGCCGAAACGACCAAATCCAATAATTCCAATCATAGGGCCTCTGCTATTTTTTCTAAACCGCTCACAAGATTATCCTCGGAAACGGCATATGATATTCTGATGTGACCGGGCATGCCGAATTCTTCTCCGGGCACGACCGCCACGCCAAAGTCTTCGAGCAGGCGTCGGGCAAAATCAGCCGACGTCGTCCCGGTATCAAGTTGGCGCGTTACATCAGGGAAAAGATAAAACGCCCCCTGGGGTTTGATACAGTCAAACAGGCCACTGATTTTGCCGTATGCGTAATCTCTTTTTCTTTCCAGGTCAAGTCGCCATCTTTCCTGTTTCTCTTTTCCCAGGCCCAGTGCTGCCAGGGCGCCATACTGGGCAAAGCTGCAGACATTGCCGGTCACGTGGCTCTGCAGTTTGTTGAGTGCTCCGATGACATCCCGGGAGGCGGCAGTATAACCTATTCTGAAGCCGGTCATATTAAAGCTTTTTGAAAAACTGCGGGTGACAATCAACCGCGAGCGGATTTCTGCAACATTGAATATACTCGCGGGTTGGATTCCGTCATAAACATATGCGCTGTAAGCTTCGTCCGATAGAATAAACAGGCTGTGTTTCAAGGCAAGCCTTGCAATTTTTTTTAGATCTTGCGCCGGGTAGACTGCACCTGTCGGATTATTAGGCGAATTAATCAGAATGGCGCGGGTTTTTGAGGATACCGCCTGTTCTATTTTATCGACAGCAAGCTGATGATCGCGGGTGTCCACAAAAATCGGGCGGCCGCCGGCAAGTTTGACCTGCTGCGGGAAGCTTACCCAATATGGTCTCGGAATGATAACTTCATCCGACGGATCACAAATGGCCTGGAACATGGTGTACAGGCACTGTTTTGAGCCATTTGAAATAATGATGTTTTTTGCATCATACCCTTCAAATTGCCGGGCCAGGCGGGATTTCAACTCCTGCAACCCGGCCACAGGGCCATATTTTGTCTGACCCTGGTCCAGCGCCTGCTTGGTGGCATCAATGACCTCTGCAGGCGTG